>Ga0079306_1000803_pt1 | contig 24855 bp, 24 predicted proteins | sample Methanotroph_Enr_FD_79181 | JGI IMG/M metagenome (GOLD analysis project Ga0079306, IMG submission 79181) | Enriched soil microbial communities from Old Woman Creek wetland in Ohio, USA - Methanotroph_Enrichment_5 | ecosystem: Environmental > Terrestrial > Soil > Wetlands | place: USA: Ohio...
CCTCCTTTGAACTGTAATATAAATCAAGTGCCACAATGATAGCCACCAGTCCCCAGAAAGGAACGCTTGCCTTATCCGTATTCAGGAAGTTGTTCATAATTCCGTGCGTAAAATACGTGATCAGGGCTAGTGTAGCCGATAATGCAATTATCCTTGTCTGCCTGCTGAATGCCTTTTTATATACATTAAGACCGGTATAGATAACTGTAATCAGGATAAATAAAACGCTTAAAAGCCCCGGAATCCCTGATTCGGCCAAAGGGCCGATATATTCGCTGTGTGCATTGCCCATATCACCTAGGTTAGTGCTGATAATGGTTTTTTCATCCGCCCGCTGAAAAGGGGCATATTCGAACTGGTAAGTTCCCGGACCCCATCCTAGCAACGGTCTTTCGGAAAACATACGCAAAGCTGCCTGCCAGCGGTTTATACGCTCGAGGTTTGAAGCATCCGACGAAATATTAGAAATGGATTCAACATGTTCTATAAAATTGGCGGATGCGTCCTGCTTGTTTTTTTCAAGTTTTTCCAGAATCTCGTATCTGAAGGTAACGAAAACAGCAATAAATACAATTGCAGATAATGCAATCCATTTGAACCTGATGTGCAATTTGACCAACACCAGCACAATAACAGCAAATCCAACACCTATCCAAGCCGCCCGGCTGTATGAAAGGAAAAGGGCGACAAGCAAAATCACTTCAGCTATCAACGCCAGCATCCGTTGATTAACGGAAACGGATTTATCTAATGTCAGACCTAACATCACAGGCACAAATAAAGCTAAAACAGCCCCATAAGCAGTATGGTCATTATAAAATGGCGTCATAACCCAATGACCGGATTTTTCACTGAAGCCATACCCCATATGAATCCAGGTTGTGTAAAAAACAACTATAATCAACGAAGAAACATAGGCCCATATGAAAAGCCTGATGTTTGTTTTTGTACGAAAAAGCATTAACCCTCCGAAGTAAACCGGAATAATAAACCACAGGCGTGAAACAAGGTATTTAAAGGAAACCAGAGGAATATCCGAGGTAATAGCCGTTATCAGCATCCATGAAAGGTTGAACAGAATGGCAATAGTGACCGGGTGCCTGATAATTCTGCTTTCAATACCACCTTCGAGAAGAATTTTTAATATAAAAAAGAAAAGAATACCGATCAGAAGCGGTTCACTTGGCAGTGATATGCTGACTCCAAGGTCGTAATCGCCAATATTAATGGCTAAAGGAGTTACAAAAACAGCTAGCAGCAGTATTTTCTCAAGACTGAAAATATACATCAGCAACAGGATACATGCGATGGGAATCAGGATTCCAAGGTATATTTCCTTGTACACCAAATAGGTGTTCAGCAATACAAAGATTGCAGTTACAAGGTAAACTATCTGTATTTTAAGTCTTTCGGTCAAAATATGATTTGCAGTTATCCGTTATTCGCTTCTGATGAAGAAATTCTGCGCTGTTCGATGAGAACAATAGCCAAAAGGCTAAAAAGCAATGTTCCGGCAACAAAGTAGAACATCACAAACAATCTTTTGGGATAAGATTTTTTATCGGCAACCAAGGGGGGAGTGACAATATTCACGAAAGTGAATTTTTTATCTATATCAAACCTTGCTATATCGTATTTACGCATGATTTCACTGTACTCAGCGGCCAATTGTTCGATCCGGTTTCCAAGATACAAAAGGTCACTGCTCTTTTCCATCATGCCTTGTTTAAGTTTCAACACGTCCTTTGAATTGATATTGCCACCTCCTCCGGCTACCGTCCGTAATTCACCACGGGTAATTTCCTGGCTTTGGCCCTGTACATCATATACACCATAATTGGTTGCTATATCGCGGTAAAGATTCTTTACTGAGTCAATTTCGGCACTTTTGGTTTTCAGTATTTTTTCTGTTGCCGCGACAACTTCCTCGTATTTCAACATGTGAGTTGCCCTGATTTTTTCATCCGTATAATATAATATTGCATTTACCATGTCCCTTGCCAGTACCGGATCAATATCTGTTACACTAACCTCTATACTTGCGAATTGGGTTTTGGATACTTTAACATTTTTAGTATACATATACTCCAGTGTGGATGCATAGTATTTCTCATTGGGTGAAATGCCATAATGCACTGGCAGATCGAACTTTTTCATTACGCTGTCGCGGACATCGCTCGAATTAATCCATTGCAGCATCTGCTCAGTCTGGCTTTCGTCAGAATAAGGCATGATATTCGATGGGTATATGCAGGCAAGTGATTTAAACCTGGGTTTCATAAATAACGAACTGGAAACAACCAGCGACACGAGTGCTGCAGCAAAAGTCAGAATAATCAAATGCCATTTCCACTTTAAAACAATTTGCAGCAAGTTGGTATTATTGAAATAGTTATCCATCAGCTTATAGTGAATTAAGTTTTTATTTTTAATTTTTCCGTTTAATGGCAATCCAGTTATTTTTAGGGATTGAGGCTTGCATATTCAGGAATGTGTTTGCTTCAGTTTCCGCAAAAAATCAGGACTTCTTTCAACCATAAAGATTACCAGCATACCAGCAAGCAGCGTTCCTAAAGTAGAAAGCAATACAATCACCCAAACAAGGGGGTATGCTTTGCGCTCAGCTTTATAGGCACTTTCCACAATGAACTTTTGGGGAATTTCCTCGAATGCATCAATTTTTGCCTCTTCGTATCTTGCTTTGATGAAACTCAGTTGCTTCTTTTCATTTACAAGAGCATCGCGTAATGAAACATATGGGCCGCCATAGGTCGCCAGTATTCTCAGCTTATCTTCAAGTGCATTTATCCCACGGGTATTCCCTCTGGCAATCTCCATAGCAAGCTGGCGATTCAACATTTCAGCCTGAGACTCATAATCCTGAACTCCCAGTTTCCTGATTTGGGTTAAAGAATCTTCCATCATTAATATCTGCTTTTGTTGCGAAAGATATTCAGCTTCAACAATCTTGTAGCCTTTCAGGGCGCGCTCCTTCTGCATGTCATTTTTTACCGAATCGAGCAAGACGGCAATTTCATTGGCAATATCAGCAGCCATTTGAGGATCTGCATCAAGTACGGATATTTTTACAGCCATGTATTCAGTCCTTTTAAACGAAATATCTGAATTGAAACGATTGTAAAGCCTGGTCTGATAAAACCTGTCACCCGGTTGGATGCCGTAATGATCGGCTAACTTGAATTTACTTATTACCCTATCCCTGATCCTGTTCGAGTTTAATATCTGGAGCATTTGCTCGGTTTGTTCATCTGCTCCAAACTCAAGAATATCCTGCTTTGCACTTGCATTTTCGTTGAGCAGTGCCTTCGAAAGGGAGTTGCTCGAAGCCGGGTACATTATTACGCTTGACTTGTACAAGGGAGCAATAAAGAATGGCGATGAGAAAATTGCTGAAAGTATGGCAGCAGATAAGCCTAAAATAAGGAGGGTCTTACGCCATTTATAAAGAAACATGGCAACTTTGAATGAATCAGTATCACTGTTCGTGGAGTTAGTCGGCATAGGATCAACCTCAGTATTATAACACGCAAAGATAGAGAAATGTGCTTAAAATCCAAGTAAGGCAATACGTTACTTTATCGATCCCGAATGCAAATACAGTAACCCGATACTTCCAGTGAATTATCACTATTCTTGATTAAAACCACCGGGAAAGCTATTTTCCCTTTTAAGCCGGTTGTTGATAAATCAAAATCTGTAGGAACTGCGGATGTCATTACTAAATTTCAGACCTGACTATTCGTTTTTCAGCAACCTCACCAATCCTCCAATGCTTAGCAATTTCAAGATAACGGCCCATAGTACCGATGCGAAGCCTGCTGCAAGCAGGGCAATGCGCCAATCCCATACAAAATATGCCGAAAGAAGGTTTATTAAAACAACGCCGGCAGCAAAAAACACCAGCGTAAAAATATACTTCCAGTTAATTGTAAACCTGAAGATCGCCTGTGCTATGGCCACCTGTATAATTGCTGTGACAAATTGAGTGATCACGCTTGCATACGCCGAACCCACAGCCATAAAATGTGGTATCAGGACGAAATTAAGACTGATATTTATAACCATTCCTGTTAATGCCATGATATTCAGTGCCTTTAAATTACCATTAGCAGTCAGCAGAGTGCCGAAAATGTAGGTCGCCGAAATTGGAATAAACCCAATAATTAAAAATACAAATACTTTTTGTGGTTCATGGATCTGGCCAATATACAGCAATCTCATTATCTGCTCACTAAAGAAAGACGAGCCGGTAGCAATGATCATCGACATGGTAAAAATGATGGTAAATGATAATTTAACCATGCCTTCCACGGGGGATTTGTCCTTAATGAGCCTGGCGAAAATAGGAATAAGAATAACCGAGAAAAGGTATGCGATCATATTCACTGCATCAAGCAGCCTGAAAGCTTTTGCATAAATATCAACCTGTGCTGTGCCAATTCCTTTGGGCAGCAATCGTTCGAGCATCACCGAATCGATACGGTTGTAAAACGACATAAGCAGCACCAGCAAGGCAAATGGAAAGCTCTGCTTTATAATTGTCAGGAAAAATGAGGTATCCCATTCCAGCCGGATAAAGGCAGCTTTCTTCATAACAATCAAAAGGGCAACAATAGCTGTAACCAGGTATGCCAGTGTTTGCGCATACACAAACCATATAATCCGGAAAGGTTCAACGGTAATATGCCCCCAAAGCAGTATGCTGCAAAAGAGAATCATTAAAATGCGATCAAGGACCGACATCACACTGTCGATCTTAAACAGCAATAAACCCGAAATATTTGACCTGAGGTAAAGTATAAACGATACCAGGAACTGGTTAATTCCCAGGAAAAGGAGGAAATAGAAATGTCGTTCATCATAACCGATTAAGGCGGCAACACTGAAAATCACAATAAAATAAACCACCGCCAGCACCAATCTGAGTACGGCTATACCTGAAAAGTGTTTGTTTAACAGATGATTGTTCTGGGCTATATTCCTGTTATTGAAGTTGGTGATCCCAAAATCGAGAAGAATATTAAAAAGAAAAGTAAAATTAAGTATCGTGAAATAAAATCCATATTCACCCGGGGCAGCCATATTCTGAACGGTGCGGTCGATGCCGAAAATCCAGAAAGGCTTAACCAGCAGATTAAGAAAAAGCAGAAACCCAAGATTAGTTAAAAATTTACGCTTCATGTTTTAGTACTGTGTTTCTGCCAATATTGGAAAATATAATTTCCTTTCTGATCCTGTCCTGCTATAACCGGAAAGAACCTCTGCCGGCTACAAATATACGGTTTCCTTCCTGAGTTGATAATTTGTAAACGATGAAACCGGTACAGGAAATTACAAATTTTTTCTTATCTCCATGACCTCTAAATCATTATCAACGCTTTAACCGTTTCAATAATTGTAAACCTGGCGAATAAACCAGTTATTCCTGCAATGATAACATATATTGAAGAAGAATGGTTTAGGATATCATACAAACTTGTCATTATACATGCCTGTTTTTAACAATGATGAATTCAGAATCAGCAACACCTTTATTTATGTTTAAAAGTACGCCATTTTAAAATAGTGCAGGAAACAAGCCATTGGGGGAGAAACCGGGTTGAATAGCCGGACTAAATTCTTAGGACTGCACAATTATTTTCAAAGGTTTGCGTAAATAAAACAATATATTAACTGAAATTCATCAAGTTTGAAAATTGCGGTAAATACACGACTTCTTTTAGCCGGGCGAATGGATGGTATAGGCAGGTTTGCAGATGAGACCTTGCGTATCATTACCACACAACACCCTGAACATCAGTTCTGTTTTTACTTTGACAGGAAATTTGACGAACGGTTTATTTATAACGCGAATGTAAATCCGGTTATAATTTATCCTCAGGCACGCCACCCGTTATTGTTTCTTGCCTGGTTCGAAGCGTCACTGCCTCTGCATTTTGCCCGAACACATCCGGATATTTTTCTCTCGCCTGACGGGTTTCTTTCATTATCTGCCAAGGTTAAATCCATCGGCGTGATCCATGATCTGAATTTTGAACACTACCCGGAAGATATTCCATTCCTGATGCGGAAATACTATAAAACAATGTTTCCCAGGTTTGCTCAAAAAGCTAAGCGGATAGCCACTGTTTCCGAATATTCAAAATCGGATATTATTAACATGTACCATGTTGATGCAGCTAAAATTGACGTAGTGAACAATGGAGCAAGTTCTGGTTTTAAACCTCTGCCGCATAACGACCGGCAACAAATCAGGCTGAAATTTTCGCAGGGATCCGAGTTCTTCTTTTTTATCGGTACGTTGCATCCCCGTAAGAACCTGGTTAATCTTTTCAACGCATTTGATCAGTTTAAAAAGAGCGATACTAAAGGAATAAAACTTGTGCTTGCCGGAGCACGCATGTGGTGGACCGATGAAATACGAATGGCTTACGAAGGAATGGAATACCGCGGAGACGTAATATTTACAGGCCGGATTAGTGATGAGGATCTGGCTTCACTCATGGCTTCAGCACTTGCATTGACTTATGTTTCGTATTTCGAAGGGTTCGGAATTCCGATCCTCGAAGCTTTTCAATGCGACACTCCGGTTATAACTTCAGATATTACTTCCATGCCCGAAGTCGCAGGAAATGCGGCTTTGCTTACTGATCCGTTTTCAGTTTCTTCAATTGCTGATGCCATGCAGAAAATAGCTTCCGACGGTGATTTCAGGCAAAAACTTATTGTTGCCGGTCGGGAACAAGGCCGGAAATTTTCGTGGGAACAAACGGCCGAAAAGTTATGGGCGTGTGTTGAGAAAGCAATGGAGTAAGTGATTTGCGACTGGTTAATTTAATATGTGAACCGTCATTGAGAATTTAAAAATTAAAAAATCTCAGATAATATTCACTTCCATCTCGAGTTTCACCCCAAAACGCTCATAGACTGAATTCTGAATCCTGTGAGCCAATGTCAGAAGGTTACTTCCGGTAGCCCGGCCGTAATTTACCAGTACCAATGCCTGGCTCTGATGCACTCCGGCGTCGCCTTCGCGGAAGCCTTTCCATCCGCATTGCTCGATTAACCATCCAGCTGCAAGCTTTACCTTTTCATTGCCAAGCGGGTAGAATACCAATCGGGGAAATGCTTCCATCAGTTTTTCAGCAAATTCCAGATCAACGGTAGGATTCTTAAAGAAACTACCGGCATTTCCCAAAACCACAGGATCGGGCAATTTGCTTCGCCTGATGTTACAGACTGCTTTACTCACATCGCCAATACCCGGATTTTCAATCTGCATCGCGGCTAACTCCTGCGTAATGGCTCCATATCCGACATGCACAACAGGATTGAGACTAAGCGCAAAAGTAACCGACCAGATAGCCACTTTACCCTTCAGATCATGTTTAAAAATACTGTCCCGATAACCAAAGTAACAATCTTCGGTGTTAAAAATCTTAAGCTCTCCTGTATGCAGATCAAACACTTCAAGAGACCGAATACTATCTTTTACCTCCACACCATAGGCTCCGATGTTTTGAATAGGGCAACTCCCCACATTGCCGGGAATAAGTGACAGGTTTTCAAGTCCGCCAAAACCTTCATTAACACAATATGTAACAAATTCGTGCCAGTTTTCGCCAGCCGAAACCTTTACTAGAACCATATCCGCAGACCGGCTGACGATTTCAATACCTTTATTTATAACATGAACCACAATTCCTTTATAATTTCCGGTGAAAAGCAGGTTGCTCCCGCCACCAAGTAATAATAACGGATTTTCAATAAATTTACCTGAAGAAATCAAATCACCCAACTGCTCCTTGCTTTCGACTTCAGTAAAATAACGGGCAACAGATTCAAGATGAAATGTATTGAAGGGATGAAGGGAAAAATTCTCCTTAATGAGGGGATAGATCGGCATGAGTGGGAATGATTCAAGTACTGATTTGGAATATTGAATCTCTGATTCAATATTCTGAAACTTTTTCAGAGGGAATTACAGACCTCCAAATTCTCAGCAAATTTAATTTAACCCTTTCAATATTTAGCATGTTAATTAATAATTCGTTTGAAAACTTTACTTTCGCACCGTACAATAAGCGATGAAGAAGAAAAGGGCTATTATCTCAGTGATTAACGACCTGGTTACCGACCAGCGTATTGACAGGACTGCAGGCGTGCTGACCGACCTGGGTTTTGATGTTTTAATGGTCGGCCGCCACAAATATGACAGTCCGAACCTGCCTGAGCGTAATTATGAAACCTTTCGCATGAGGCTTCTATGGGAAAAAGGCCCATTGTTCTATGCCGAGTACAATATCAGGCTGTTTTTCCTTTTACTTTCGAGGCCGGCTGACTTGCTTGTAAGCAATGACCTCGATACACTTCTCCCAAACTACCTGGTTCACAAAGTGAAACGCATACCAATTGTATACGACAGCCATGAATATTTCACGGCAACGCCCGAACTGGTCGACAGGCCAAAAGTGCAGCGCATCTGGAAACGGATTGAAAAATCCATTGTACCAAAGCTTAAGAATTGTATCACCGTTAACGCCAGCATTGCCAACCTTTTTGAACAGGAATATCGTGTTCCTTTCAGGATTGTCAGGAATATCCCACGGCGTTGGGAAAACGATGAAATACCTTCCCGTTCGGTGCTGGAACTACCTCAGGATAAAAAAATCGTCCTGTTGCAGGGTTCAGGCATCAATGTTCATCGAGGTGCCGAAGAAGCAGTTGAAGCCATGCAATATCTCGACAATGTATTGCTGTTGATAGTCGGCAGTGGAGATGTGCTTCCGCTGCTGAAAAAAAAAGTGAATGAATTATCGTTGCAAAACAAGGTAAAATTTATTCCCCGGCAAACGCCTGAAAAGCTGGCCGGTTACACTGCCAATTCGGATTTAGGGCTTACGATAGATAAAGATACCAATATCAATTACCGGTTCAGCCTTCCCAACAAACTCTTCGATTATATTTATGCAGGTTTGCCGGTACTAGCTACTCCATTGGTTGAACTGAAAAAAATAATTGAGCAATACGAAATCGGCGATTTTATTGAAAATCATGATCCGGAACATATTGCATCAACCATTAAAAGCATGTTACAGGATGAAAACCGTATGGCTTTTTACAGAAAGAACACCCTGAAAGCAGCTGCCGAACTGAATTGGGAAACCGAAAGGGAAACCCTTATCGAAATCTTTTCGCCTTATGCCCGATAAACACCTGCATATCGTAGCGTTCAGCATTCCGTTTCCTGCTAACTACGGCGGAGTAATTGATGTTTTCTATAAGCTGAGCGCGTTGCATAAGGCCGGGATAAAGATCCACTTACATTGTTTCCAATACGACAGGCAGGAAGCTGCAGAGTTACATGCATTCTGCGAATCGGTGAATTATTACCCGCGAAAAACAGGGTTTGTTTCACAGCTCTCCATTAAACCATATATCGTTGAAAGCCGTCAATCGGATCAGCTATTGAAAAACCTGTTGTCCAACAGGTATCCGATTCTCTTCGAAGGTCTTCATAGTTGTTTTTATCTGAATCATAAATCATTAAAAGGACGGACCCTCATTTATCGTGAAAGCAATATTGAGCACGATTATTATTTAAACCTATTTAAATCGGAGAAAAAAGTCGGGCCAAAAGTCTTTTTCCTGGTTGAAAGCATGAAGCTCCGGCTTTTTCAGAGACAGTTAAAATTTGCTACTAAAATGCTTGTAGTTTCGCAAACCGACCGTGACTACCTGGCTAAACAATTTCCAGGTAAGGCCGTAATTTATTTGCCCAGTTTTCACGGAAATAGTAAAGTTGCAAGTTTGCCCGGTAAAGGCGATTATGTGTTGTATCACGGAAATTTGTCAGTAGGCGAAAATGCCATGGCTGCAGAATACCTGATAAAAGAAGTGTTCAGGGATTTAGGAATTCAGCTCAAAATTGCCGGTCTGAATCCTGCGGAATCATTAAAAAGCCTGGTTAACGAGTATAAAAATGTTGATTTGATTGCAAATCCGTCAAAGGATGAGATGGAATCCCTGATCAAAAATGCACAGATTAATGTGCTGGTCACTTTCCAGGCAACCGGTTTGAAGCTCAAACTTCTCAATACACTATACAATGGCCGATGGATGCTGGTAAACCGCGAAATGCTTGCAGGAACCGGGTTAGAAAGCTTATGCGAAATAGCTGTGGATAACAAAGAAATGAAAAAGAAAATTACCTCATTCTTCAATTCGGAATTTGATCACAATCAAGTACTTGCAAGATCGGAATTGCTACAGAACCGGTTTTCGGATGAAGCGAATGCAATGAAACTGATTAGAGAAGTTTGGGGTTAGATATTGTTACAGGTACCCGGCATCCGGCATTATAATCCTTACTCCTCCCCGATCCCGATCAATCCTTCGCCAACCTCTATCAACTTGCCTTTTTCACATTTAATTATCCGGGCCGGATACTTACGGAGCAATGCATAATTATGGGTAGCCATAAATACGGCTCTGCCGGTTTTGCGAATATCGAAGAGCAATTGCATAATCCCGTGGGATGTTTCAGGGTCGAGGTTACCGGTAGGTTCATCTGCCAATAACAATTCAGGATCATTAAGAAGGGCACGGGCAATGGAAACACGCTGTTGCTCACCTCCCGAAAGCTGATGAGGCATTTTAAATCCTTTTGTGATCAGTCCTACTTTATCAAGTACTTCATTCATCCGGTGACGCATGGCATCCGGATCCTTCCAGCCGGTGGCTTTCATGACAAATATCAGGTTGTCATTAATACTCCTGTCGTTTAATAACTGGAAATCCTGGAAGACTATTCCGATTTTACGCCGCAAATAAGGAATTTCCTTGTGTTTTAATTCTGTGAGATTAAATCCGGCTACTTCAGCCTTCCCTTCGATCAACGGCAAATCGGCATACAGTGTTTTCATCAGGCTGCTTTTACCGGTACCGGTTTTACCTACCAGGTAAACAAACTCACTTTTATGGATATTAAGTGATACATGCGATAATATCAGATTATCACGTTGATAAACAGAAACATCGTCGAGTGAAATGATGGAATCAACAGCCATAAGATATCGTTAAGAAATAAACCTCATGCAAAAATAGACTTTTTTTAGAACTACTAGGTATATTGAAATCATGAATAGCTGAAACTTATACCTACTTGTTACCCAAGGTCCGGTCGAGTATCACATTTACTTTTTGACCAATTGAATATCAGGATTTGTTGTAGCGGATTTCGATCAATTTTTCAGTCATGCCCGAAACGATGCACATTCCTTTCGAATCACAATCAGAACAAATTGCTTCGCTTTTAAAAATAACCAGGACGTTATCGTTTTCGATATGACCCATAATTCCTTCGTCTATAATCCAATTGCTCACCGATACATATCCAGGTGCACAAAGACGAGACTTAGCCTGTTAAAAATCAGAACTCAGGCAGAAAACTAAATTTTGTATTTCCCGGATAAACAGGAATCTAAACCTTGTATGTTAAACTTCCATTGGGACAGGTTGCCACGCATTTCAGGCATTTTGAGCAAGTGAAACTCTCGCCGGGCCTGCTCATTTTGGGTTTGTACAGGCTATATTTCACCGGTTCCATTGCCACGATATAACACTCTTTATCGCAGATGCCACAGTTTTTACAACTATCGTTGTTCAATTTGATTCGGAACATTGAGTATTTGTTAAGCCATCCTGATATCCAGGCGATAGGGCAGCCAATTTTGTGGTATTGATACATTCCTTTGATTTTTCCATCGGGGCTCATGCCCATCAGAAATTCCATCATCAACCCCAAAGGGCAAACCCACCTGCAGAAGACTTTTCCAAAGACTACACCCAACAATACTCCTGCCAACAGGACATACCAGAGTGAAATGTGATATTGTGAAATTGCATAATACAATGCTGCAGCTAATAGTGAAAGGATAAGTACCCTTTTATCGACAAGTAATATTAGTATTTTCCGCATTTAACTGTAATTAGTTGAATTCAATTATTTTTTCTGTTATTATCTCAAGTTCCGGAATATGATTTGTTGCCCTGGAATAATCACATTCCTGGTAATCGCGGAAATTTGCCAAGTTTTGTCAAGCGGGCGTATACTCCCCACCCATTTTTCAGCCAATGCCCAACTACCGGCATAGGAATCATGAATGCCCTGGTACCGTTACGAAAAACAAAGGCAGCGCCGTTCCCGGTATCCATGACACAAAGTATATTCAGATGCTCCTGGTAACCCCTGCGTTTGCTGCTTCCATTTTCAATTTCCATGATATTGAATGCTGCATTCCTGGCCATGAGTTCTGCAATATGACCTTGTTTGGCAATCCATTCGGGCCCCTGCAAAGCCGCTATATCGCCAATGGCAAATACATCTGAATATCCAACAACCTGTCCGTAATTATCGATTTTCACAAATCCTGCCTCCGATAAGGGCAAATCGGAATTTTGAAGGACCGCCGGACCTGTTCCGGCAGAAATAAACATAATAAAATCGGAATCCAGTTTCGAATCGTCTTCGAAAACCACTCCGTCGCTCACAAACTCTTTTATTTTCTTGCCAAATCGTTTACCTATATCATACTTTGTAAACATTTTAGCCATCATAACCAATGCACCTTTTCCCATGCGCGCTCCTGGTTCATCCATGGGAGCAAAAAATGTGAGCTTGAAATTCTTTCTCAGTTTTTTGCTTTTAAGATAATTATGGATATTGAATGCCAGTTCGAAAGCTGGTCCTCCACGAACAGCTGATTTATCCTTTGGATTGCCGCCGAAGCCAATCGCGATCCTGCCGCTTCCCTGACTCACCAAGGTATCGATTCTGGCCCGGATTTCCATAGCCATCTCAGGCTTGGCGCAGATTGACAATGTATGGTTGATGCCTTTATGATGCAACTTATCAGCTCCAAAGGCTACAACCAGGTAATCATAGGTCAAGGTCTGGTTTTCACAAACAACTTTATTCTCAACAGCGTGAATTTCTGTTACTTTATCAATTATAAGATTAAATGGATATTTCCTTTGAATGGTTGCCAAAGGAACTTTTACATCCTCAAATTCCTTTATGTGCACAGGAACCCAAATGGAAATGGGATACAGATACAAATAGTCACGGTCAGAGACCAGGGTGATGTTAAAACTGCCTTTTTTCTGCAATTCAATCGCCGTTTGCACACCTGCAAATCCACCACCCAGAATTAAAACATTTTTCATTTTCGGATCCTTTTAAACGGCCATTATGCCATAAAACCAATAGGTAACTACTTATTTTTAATGATATTAACCTACATCATGAACTTGGCAGGCAATTGAACTCCTGATGCAGGCAATACAATATTATACCAATTCCGTTGAAGAAAGTCATCGGAATATATTTAATCGAGGTATTGAGTGTAATAGTGGAATCCCAATTAAAAACAGGAATATTACAGCCGTTTACCCGGAGCAAATCAGAAAGGGCCAATAACAGCTTTTACGATATCGAACGATTCATCCGATGCCTCGTGAATGGCTTTGGCGGCTGAAAGGGGCAAACCATCAGCCATAGCAGCCATATTAATAAGGGCTACATAGGTTTTCCCATCCTCTTTCTGGTACACCGAAATGCGGCAAGGCATCATAACAGAAACAATCCTTTCGTCGCTTTTCTCGAGCATATTACCTGAATAATCAGGCTTACAGATTTCTACAACCTGAACCGGTTTTACATCTTTTCCTGATTTAGCCAGCGATTGCTGCAGGTTGTGCGTAGCCGGATTTTGCCATTCTTTTTGAATTGCTACTTCTATAAGCTTTTCAACTGTGGTTGGCACATCAAAAGGACTTAGCTGCTCAATAATCAATTGGTTTGCGTTCATGGTCTTATATTTTTTCCTGGTTAATTCAATTCTTTAGCAATTGCAATAGCAGCAATGGTTCCATCGGCAACTGCGGTGGTGATTTGCCTGTATTTTTTACTGATCACATCACCTACGGCATACACGTCAGGGATACTGGTATGCATATCTTCATCTGTTTTTATATATCCCCATTTATCCAGTTTAAGTTTATCCCTGAACATCTCGATATTAGGTTTCATTCCAATAAAAATGAATACCCCATCACTGACAAGCTTGATTTTGGATTTTGTCTTCAGGTCTTCGACTTCGGTAACGATTTTATCGCCTTCGCGGCTGAATGACCGAGGTTCGTGTTCAAAAAGTGTGTTTATTCTGGGATTTGCGAAAAGTTTTTCCTGGGCCTGTTTGTTGGCATTAAAAGCATCAAACTGGTGAACAATGGTTATTTTACTGGCAAACTTGCTTATAAAATCTGCCTCCTCAACAGCAGAATTTCCTCCGCCTATAACAACCACTTCTTTATCCCCGTAATACTTTGCATCGCAGGTGGCGCAGTAGGAGATGCCTTTCCCTTTCAGCTCTCTTTCGCCGGGAATGCCCATCAGGTTAGGAGATGTACCGGTTGCAATGATGATCTTTTTAGCCTTGACGGTCTCGAATTCATCAATAACGACTTCCTTGTTTACCAGGTCTATTTGAGTTACATCAACCGCCACTTTATAAGCAGTACCGCATAACTTGGTTTGTTCCGACATGTTGTGCGAAAGCAGGTAACCAGGTTGTGGGTCAATGAAACCTGGATAGTTGGAAACTTCGTGTGTTGTTGAAACATGGCCGCCCGGAAGAGCAATATCAATAAGCACCGTATTTACTTTCGACTGGCAAAGGTATAATCCGGCAGTAAGTCCGCCCGGACCGGCACCCAGAATCAGCACATCGAATTCAGACACTGATGATTTGATGAGTGAATTAATTTCTTTAACCCGGTCAGCAGGTAACATTGCATCGAGTTGATGAATGATATCGCTTCGCTTTATCCCCCCTGTAAGCGAATTGCCAACCTGCACTCCATTATCGAAAAACAGTAAGGTGGGCGATGATTTGACACCATATTTTTCAGCAACGGTTTTATTTTGCTGGCGGAACATTTTTATAAACTTGATATCTTTTCCATAAAGTTTGGCCAGGCCTTCAAATTTTGGGGCAACAGCCTCGCATGGCGGGCATTCGGTTGAATAAAAATCGAGTACAACTTTACCACCGGCAAGAACCTCGGTTTCGAATTCGGATGATGTTATTTCTTTCATTATTTTACAATTATTCTGATGTTAAGAGTTTTAAAGAATGAATGCAGGTTTGTTTCTTTATTCATCCGGTTGTCATTCATAGTCATTCAGTGGGTACTCTGTTTTGTTCAATTTTGTTTAAAATAGGCAGAAAATCCCAGTTCGAGTAATTCTTTCACAGGACGGCAATCGGTTGAACATACACTCCCTGTTCGGTTTTTAGCTACTGAACCACAACCTCCGCCGCATGCGAGTTGCATACTGCAGGTGCTGCATTCAGGAATGGAAGTTACATCACGGTTTTCCCAGGCATTGATCATTTCCTGTTTACGGGTGATTTCAGGATAAAATGTTCCGAGCGATTCGCCTTCTTTACCTACTGTAGCGGTACATGAAAAAATATGCCCGGTATAGTCGAAAGCCCATTCGGTTTTGCAAGCCGGACAGGCATCGAACAGTGGATCAGGAAGGTCGCCGTTTTCGGCAAGAAATTTCGAGACGGAATAAGCAGGCTTGTAAAAATCAGTGATATAAGGATGTTGTTTTACAAGTTCATAGATGGTTTCGTACAGCGAAATGCGGCTGAAAAGCTTATCAGAAGTAGCCTGGCAATGATGCAGTTCGTAATTGCGGCCTAACTGTGTTTTGAACAGTGAACCCGAAGTCCATCCTTTATCGATTGCAAACTGGGCCAGGTCAGGCAAGCCGTTGATATTTTCCTTGTCGGCAACCACCCTCAGGTTCACCGGCAAATTATTCTGCAGACAGGTATCAATTCCTTTTACAATCTTTTCAAAAGTTGCTCCGCCTCCTTTGAGGAAACGGCGTGAATCATGCACTTTGCCAATGCCATCGAGCGTGATTTGTATTTCACGGATACGGGCAGTTTTCAGTATGTCGATATACTCTTCAAGCGAATAGCCATTGGTTACAAAACACACTTCGAGGCTGGATGCATTAGCCTGCTGAAGCAGATAAGCAATCATGTCCTTTTGCTTCGGCGAATTTAATAACGGTTCCCCGCCAAAAACTGTAATGTATTTCTTACGCCCGGCGAATTCCGCATTGACATAGGTGAAAAAAGCGTCAATGATTTCATGGTTAAGTTCCTGCTTCGTGTTGGAGTATTCGTCCTGGTAGCAATAGGTACATGCAAAATTGCAGCTGTAATTCGGTACAAAAAACAATTGTATCTCATCATCATCACGGGTATCAATAAAATCAAGGTATTTGCTGCGATACAGGCTTTCCTCCTGCTTTTCATCCGCAAAGTATCCCTGTTCGGTTAATTGCGCAAGAAATTCCGGGATAATCCCTTTCCCTTCCAGAAAACCATTCAGCATCCGTCCCTCGGCAGGATTTAAAATATCCGCACTCCCACTCAGCAGGTTAACTATGAAATAATTATCCGAACCGCTTATTTTTGAGAAGATATTGTGTTTTGAATAATTCATCAACACGTAGCATTTTGTAAATCACTAAGGTAAATCCAAAGAATTTTTCTTTGAAATTAATTGTATATCAATTTGTTAGTCATGACAACCCACAATTGTTTTTGACGTTTTTGCGCAGCATTGAGCTACTTTTTTAGTGTTTACTTTTTGAACTTCAATCTTTTTTTTCACAAGGCTTTTCATAATTTTTATTTTTTAGTATTTAAGAAATGGTATTTGTTTTTTGTAGTAAATGCCAGTATATGCCTGACAATCAATATATATTTATTTATTCTAGTTCCCACAGGCACATCCGGCCGCTTTTTTCCCGGCAATGGTAAAACTGCATACTTCGGCATTCCCTTTGGCATACGGGGCAGATTCTTCAAGAATTTCAACTTTAGCAAAACCTGCTTTTTCAAGGTGCTGCATGTATTCGGAACGTGTTACCGAGCCAGCCCAACATTCGGCTACGGCCACCGGATCGGTGCGGTATTCATCCGCAATAGGAGCAGTAGCATAGATATCACTTATTACGAACCTTCCGCCTTTTTTAAGAATGCGGTGAATTTCGTTCCATACCGCTTGTTTGTCGGATGCATGATTGAGGGTGCAGTTTGAAATGACCAGGTCAGCAACTTTGTCGGGAAGCTCAATTTTTTCGAGTTCGCTCCGGACAAACCTGACATTTTTCACACCGAACTTTTCAGCATTCTGGATGGCTTTTTCCAACATTCCCTCCGAAACGTCAATACCAAATACAAATCCTGTTTCGCCGACTGATTCAGCCATGCGTAATACATCCGTGCCACGTCCGCTTCCCAGGTCAACACAAACTTCACCGGTTCGAGGCTCAGCATAATTAATAGCTCCTCCGCACGAAAGGCAACATTCCGTTTCCGCAAGTTCGCTATATCGCTTATCTATTTCTTTTATTTCCATTTTCTCAAAGATATACAATTTTTCAACATGTTTTGCAAGGGCGGTTAACAATAAATAGCCCCATGACACCTCCCATTAGTATACTTAAAAAGGGATTGCTTGTAATTGCACAGGTTCCGGAGGCACAACCCACAAAATAATAATATAAAAACCCCAGGATTCCTCCTATCAGCACAGCGGATACCGGTTTCCAAAAGTACCACGACCGTATTAACTCATTAAAATTCTTTGGCTTGGAATCAGTCTCACATGTTTCTTTCATCTGGTATTTTTATAAATGGTTTGGAATTCAGCAGAATTAAGCATTCTGAATTTTCGCGAAGGATTTTAGTTTAAACTCCCGAAAATATATTCTGAAAAATTTATTTCGCTTTATTGATTTCGCTGACCAAAAAACTTTTGGTTTTAACGCCGACAAAACGGTTAATTTCTTTCCCGTTTTTAAATAAAATCATGGTAGGGATGTTCCTTACACCATATTTAGCCGAAGAGGCACGGTTCGACTCCACATCGAGTTTAGCAACTCTCGCCTTATCTCCCAGTTCTTCAGCAACTTCGTTAAGTACCGGTGCCATCATTTTACAAGGCATACACCATGAAGCCCAGAAATCGACCAGCGTAAGCCCGTTTTTCACCATAGCGGCAAAATTAGTGTCGCTCAGTTCCTTTATTGCTGAATGCATTTCGACTTCGGGAGTATTACGTATTTTCTTGTACGTCATATACATATAGGTAGCAAACGCAGTTATTATCAATCCGGTAACGATAAATGTAATTGTCATGATTTAAGAATGTTGAAAGATTTGAGTTTTGTTAAGTTCGTGGATGTATTTTGAGGCTGCAAGTGCAGCTATGGTTCCATCAGCCACGGCGGTAGTAACCTGGCGATAGCGTTTTGCCACGGAATCACCAGCCGCAAATACACCTTTCGTACTGGTTTCCATATCGCCGTTTACGACAATTTCTTTCCAATTGTTGAGTTCTATTTTACTTTCAAGAAACTCAGTATTAGCAACATAACCGATAAAGACAAATACGCCTTCAACAGGATAATTCTGTGTAGTGCCGTTCTTCAGATCTGTTATTTCAACGCCATCAAGTTTTTCGGTACCATGAAATTCAGAAATCGATGATTCCATCATAAAGCTGATTTTCGGATTGCTACGTGCTTCTTCAATTGCGTATTCAAATGCCTGGAAATGATCAAACTGGTGAACAATGGTTACTTTGCTGGCATACCTGGTAAGCGAAACAGCTTCTTCCAGTGCTGAATTTCCACCACCAACAACCATGATTTCCTTATCGGTAAAGAAGTCACCATCGCAGGTAGCACAGTATGAGATACCTCTGCCTTTAAGCGCATCCTCTCCTTTTACGCCAAGCGTACGCGAACGCCCGCCGGGACTCAGGATAACCGCTTCCGACGTAAATACGGTTCCATCTTCCAGGATAACTTCCTTTATATCTCCCTCCAGATGAAGTGTGGAAACTGAAATATTGGCTCTAATATCACATCCGAATTTTTTGGCCTGGTTTTTCATGATATTGGAAAGCTGGTACCCGCTGATGCTTTCAACGCCCGGATAATTTGCGATTTCGTGGGTAAGGATCATCTGCCCGCCAACAGTACCTTCATTTAGAATAAGTGTCCGAACCCGTGCACGCGAAAGGTAGATGCCTGCCGTAAGTCCGGCTGGCCCTGCTCCTATCACTATTGCACCGTAATGGTTGTTCTGTGTCATTTCAGTTACTGTTTACTTTATCAGGATCAGGATCCGTTTCCAGCTATTTAGCAAATTCACTATCCAGAATACTCTTTACCTGGCTCATCGACTGTATACTTGATGTTGCTTTTACCACTTTACCGTTTTTATAATACATAGTAAAAGGGATACCCATAAAGCCTTTAACTTCAGGTATATTCCGGATGACATGCGATTCGGGACTGTCGAATTCCATATCGGCAAATTTCACGTTGGTATACTGGTCTTCAATATCTTCCATGATACCATATACCGGGATACACATTGGGCCCATACGGCCACAGCATATCATTACGTTCTCGTTTTCGCTGATGAATTTCTGATGTTCAGCAGCAGTTTCAATGTGTTTTAGATTTGTGTATAACATTTTTTTTGGATTAAGGGGATTAGGTGTTAAGGATGTGGGATGTGGGATGTGGGATGTGGGATGTGGGATGTGGGATGTGGGATGTGGGATGTGGGATGTGGGATGTGGGATGTGGGATGGTGTTAATATAATTTAGTTTGGTTTCAGGAGTGTATATTTACGAACACCATTCATTAATAAGTCTCAAATCCGACATCGTATATCCGAAATCGCACACCCGATATTATTATACTATCACGATCTCATAGGTTAATTCCAAGGCTTTGCGATATACGGTTGAAACGCCGCAATACCTCTCCTGCGAAAGGTCAACGGCTTTCTGAAGTTTCTCCATTTCCAGGCCTTCACCTTTGAACTCATAGATGATGTGCATGGCAGTATAATGTTTAGGATGTTCTTCCGTCATGTCAGCTTCAACCCTGACATTGAAAAATTCGGGTTCAACGCGCATTTTTTTTAGGATAGATACCACATCCATCCCGGTGCATCCGGCCAAAGCAGCCAACATAAGTTCCTTGGGGCGTGCACCTTCATCATTTCCGCCAACAGCAGGCAAAGCATCCATGATCACATGATGGCCGCTTACAACGGCATCAAATTTCATATTTCCCTGCCACAATGTATCAACTGTATGTTTCATAATAATTCTGCTTTTTAATTTCGATGCAAAATTACAGCTACTATGCATGCAAAAATGCAATTGCCAGCTTATCTGAATAAGCAACTTGTTGAGATTACACAAGTTTATTGTTGAGATAGTTCTTACTTTTGTGCTTTAATTGGAAATGGACGTATCTTTTAAATTGTGCTGGAATAAAAGTCTGAAGACCGAAGTTGGAAAACAACGCGTAAATGAAATCCACCCTGATTTCTTCCATTACCGGAGATCAGAAGAAACTTTGAATAGATTAAATTATTCAGGTTCCTTGCGGCATGGGACTCCGGACTTCCGGCAATTTCATTATCCTTTTAAATATTCAATAAAACTAAAGACGAGATTATGAAAACATATTCAACTATTGACGAGTGTGTACTAGGTGGACTGGATGCTCCTTGCTTTGCCAACCTGCTGCCTGAAGAAATGGAACTCATTAAGGAAAGTAAGACTCAGGTATTGTTCCGTAAAGGCGAAAGTCTTACAAAACAAGGCGCATTTGCATCAAGCGTGTTATTTGTTGTGGAAGGACTTGTAAGGCAGTATATTATCGGCGATACAAACCGCGATTTCAACTTGAGAATTATCCGGAGCAGTGAATTTATCGGGCTTTCGGCTGCTTTCAGCAAACATACCTATGATTATTCAACGGTTGCTTTAAAAGAAACACTGGCCTGCCTGATTGAGAAAGATGCTATTGCCGGGTTGATAAAAAGCAATGGAAGTTTTGCCTATGGCCTCATTAACAGGTATTACGAAAATGACAGTTCGCTTTACGATACCATCCGAAGCATGATGTACAAACAAATGCACGGAAGACTTGCGGATGTTCTGTTATACCTTGATTCGATGCATTATAACAACGAGAGCATTTTCGGTTACCTGTCACGAAAAGAAATTGCCGACTTTGCCGGATTATCTACCGAGAGTACGGTAAAACTACTGAAAAGCTTTGAAAAAGATGGCCTGATCAGGCTTGTGGATAAGGATATTGATGTATTGGAACGTGATGCACTGGTAGAGATAAGTAAGCGCGGTTAAGCGTTAAAGATAGAGCGAGGGGAGAACGTGAGAAATAGAGAAAAGGGGACAAGGAAACAGATCCGGGAATTACAAATAATCCGCCTTTTCCACTCCGGTATTTAAAAACGGCTTTATGGCCCGATTGTAAATACCATGTACATAAGCAATCGCCATTCCGTAGTTCGTCACAGGAACGCCTGCATCAATGGCAGGTTTAAGGCGGTTAACCAGTTGACGACGTGTAATCATACATCCTCCGCATTGCACAACCAGTGCATAATCATGAATATCGCGGGGAATTTGATTCAGCCCTGCGACAACTTCATATTCAAGTTTTTTCCCTGTAAAGTTGCTTAACCAGCGTGGAATTTTCACCCGTCCAATATCATCACACGATACATGATGACTGCATGATTCAAGTATCAGGATGCGATCACCGTCTTTCAGTTCACCAATCTTCGGCGTACCTTTAATATACTGCTGAAAATCACCTTTTTGCCTGGCAAGAACAATGCTGAAACTCGTTAACGGAATTTCCGCTGGAATGGATGCATCCGCTTTCAGAAACACCTGGCTATCGGTAATTACCAGTTTAGGCTTGGGTTCCATCCGTTTGAAATAAGCATCCACTTCACGCTCTTTGCAGATAGCTACTACCCCGTCATGATCGAGTACATCGCGTATTACCTGAACCTGTGGCAGGATCAGCCTGCCTTCGGGAGCTTCAATATCAATAGGGGTAATAAGTAAAACAGTATCACCGTATGAAATCAGGTCACCCACCAGGGTGCCCGGTTTCCAGGCTGTTTCGGGAAGAAAACTGCGCATTTGCTTTACCAGTGGCTCAATACTTGTCTTATTTAGTATGCTGAATTCCAGAATTATAGTAAATAATTCCTTTTCGACTCTGGAAATAGTTTCGTTTGAAAGCGATTGCAGATCCGCTTTATTATGAACCACAAAATAAGGAACATCCAGTCTGTTGAATTCGTTGATAAGTGCGTATTCAAAATCACCAATTGTATTTTCAGTAATTAACAGGATTGCCAGGTCGATTGTTTTGATCACCTCACGGCTGCGGGCAATACGTTTTTCGCCCAGCATGCCTTCATCATCAATACCAGCCGTATCAATCAGTACTACTGCTCCTAATCCACCAATTTCCATGTTTTTCGAAACCGGATCCGTAGTCGTTCCCGGCACCTCCGATACAATTGCTACTTCCTGCCCGGCAAGTGTATTAATCAACGAGCTTTTACCACTGTTCCGTTTTCCGAAAATTCCTATATGCGGACGTATTTCTTTACCTTTTTTCACTTTTAATTATTTAAATTGTTAAGTGCAGCTTTTCAAAAGATTCATCCTGAAAGGTTGAATTATTCAAACACAACAGTCTTATTATTTGAAACAAACACCCGGTCTTCAAAAACCAAATGCATGGCTTTGGCAAGTGCAGCTGTTTCATTTTCTCTTCCTGCTTTTACCAGATCCGGCAGAGAAAATGAATGATTCACAGGTATAATCTGTTGGGTAATAATCGGGCCTTCATCCAGGTCGTTGGTAACATAATGAGCTGTTGCACCTATTATTTTCACTCCACGCTCAAATGCCTGCCTGTATGGATTGGAACCAATAAACGCAGGCAAAAATGAATGATGGATATTTATAATTTTAAGCATAAACTCTGAAACAAATCCGGCTGACAATACCTGCATAAATTTTGCCAAGATTAAATAATCCGGATTATACGTCAGAATTACCTGCATTAGTTCAGCTTCAAAATTTTCCCTGCTTTTATTTTGGTGTTCAACCAGGTGAAATGGTACATCAAAACGTTCCGTAATATTCTTCAGATCAGGATGGTTGCCGATTACACATTGAACATTCGCTCCCAGGGTTTTAAAATGATTCCGTGTGAGAATATCGCTCAAACAATGGTATTCCTTTGTTACCAGAACAACGATTTTTTTCTCCGGAAGCGGATTTGCCCTGACAACGGAATCAGGAGGTAAAACTTGTTCTAAAGATCTCTCAGTAAGATGTGGATCTGAAATACCCGTTACAACAATCCTGGCAAAAAATTTATTCTCTTCCGGATCAACATGTTCGCGCATCGAAATAATATTATGCCCGGCATTTGCCAATACTGTCGAGATAGCTGCTACAAGGCCCACGCTGTCCTTACATTGAATTACTATCACCATGGCATAACTGGTTTCGTTTCCGTTTTTTTACTAATTTGTTTTTGCCTTGTTCCCTCTAAATCAGGTCATTTAATGTGAAACCGGTTTTCAGCAAATTTTCAGGTTTCAAAACGCTTTTTAGTTTTTCTTCGTCTATCAGGTTCAGTTTTTTATTTGCTTCAAACACATCACATCCTGTGGATTTCATTTCTTTCGATAGCAATACAGCCTTGCGATACCCGATCAACGGGCTTAGAGCTGTTGTAATAGCAGGGCTCCTGAACAATCGCGAAGCACCGGCTCCTGACGATATGGTTAATCCTGTTATCAGATTATCTCCGACTGTTTTATTAGCTGCAATTAAAAGTTTTAGACTTTCGAGCAACGCATTCCCGATAACCGGGAGATAAGCGTTCAGATCGAGGCAACCCTGCGCACTCAAAGAGCTGATAAGCATATCGTTGCTATATATTTTATGTGCTGCACTGATGACGAATTCAGGTATTACCGGGTTTACTTTCCCGGGCATTATCGAACTGCCAACCTGGCGCCGGGGAATTTTCACATCGTGCGTTCCGGCAACATCTGATGCTAAAAGCCGGATATCCGAAACCATTTTCTCCAGGTTAACAGCATGGGCTTTCAAAATGGCATGTACTTCAACAAAGGAATCCAGGTTATTGGTTGCATCAGAAAGATTTTCGCTGCGCGTAACCGGAAGCCCGGTAAGTTTCTGCAAAGCAGGAACAACTTCCATAATAAAGAACTTTGGAACAGCCAGTCCGGTTCCGACGGCGCTGCCACCCAGATTAACGATTTTTATCCGTTCAAAACATTTTGAGACCCGCCACCAGTCGCGTGACAATGCTTCACTGTATGTGCTGAACAACATTCCGTAGGATGATGGCACAGCTTCCTGCATTTGTGTATAGGCAATCCGGAGTTCGTTGCGGTATTTGCCCTCAGTAATCTCAATCTTTTGGCGTAAGGAATTTATAGCAGTTTCAAGATCACCAAGCAATTGCATAATGGCGACTTTAAGAGCGGTAGGAACAACATCGTTAGTGGACTGATAAATATTTGCGGCTTCGATCGGATCTATCTTTTCGTAGGAGCCTGGAAGTAAACCCAGCTTTTTCAGAGCCACATTGGCAATTATCTCATTCATATTCATGTTGATGCTGGTACCAGCGCCTCCGCTGATGGCAGGAACAATGAACGAGTCAAAATATTGCCCTACCGAAACTTCTGAAGCTGCATCCTCAAGTGCATCCAAAACTTCATTTTCCAAGAGGACAAAAGGAAGCTCTGCTCCGGATTTCCTTTCAC
>Ga0079306_1000806_pt1 | contig 24763 bp, 20 predicted proteins | sample Methanotroph_Enr_FD_79181 | JGI IMG/M metagenome (GOLD analysis project Ga0079306, IMG submission 79181) | Enriched soil microbial communities from Old Woman Creek wetland in Ohio, USA - Methanotroph_Enrichment_5 | ecosystem: Environmental > Terrestrial > Soil > Wetlands | place: USA: Ohio...
CTCCGTGTAGTGCTTCATGTGGTAGTCGAAGCTGGCGTAGCCCTTGGAGATGGACTTCAGCTTGTCGTAGAAGTCCAGCACCACCTCGTTCAGGGGCAGCTCGTAGACGAGCATCACGCGGTCGGTGGAGACGTACTCCAGCTTCTGCTGGATGCCGCGGCGTTCCTCGCAGAGCTTCAGCAGGCCGCCCACGAAGTCGGTACGGGTGAGGATCGTGGCCTCGATGATGGGTTCCTCGATCTTCGCGATCTTCTGCAGGGGCGGCAGTTTGGACGGGTTGTCCACGGGGATCTCGGTGCCGTCCGTGAGGTGCACGTGGTAGCGCACGCTGGGGGCCGTGGTGATGAGGTCCAGGTCGAACTCGCGCTCCAGGCGCTCCTGCACGATCTCCATGTGCAGCAGGCCCAGGAAGCCGCAGCGGAGGCCGAAGCCCAGGGCGGTCGAGGTCTCGGGCTCGTAGGTGAAGCTGCTGTCGTTCAGGCGCAGCTTCTCCATGGCATTGCGCAGGTCCTCGAAGTCGTCGCTGGAGGTGGGGAAGATGCCCGCGAAGACCACGGGCTGGATCTCCTTGAAGCCCTTCAGCATCTCCGAGGCCGGCTTGGTGGTGTTCGTCACGGCGTGGGTGATGGTGTCGCCCACCTTCACGTCCACCAGCTGCTTGACGCTGGCCACCAGGTAGCCCACCTCGCCCACGCTCATCTCGGGCTGCTTGTCCATCTTGGGATCGAAGATCCCGATCTCGTCCACGCGGTACTCGGATCCGTTGCTCATGAAGCGGATCTGGTCGCCCTGCCGGACCCGGCCGTTCATCACCCGGATGAGGCTCACGATGCCCCGGTAGGGATCGTAGTAGCAGTCGAAGACCAGGGCCTGGAGCGGCGCCTCGGGATCGCCCTGGGGCGCCGGGATGCACTTCACGATCTGCTCCAGCACCAGGTCGCAGTTGTCGCCGGTCTTGGCGCTCACGTTCACGGCATGGGCCGTGTCCACCAGGCCGATGACCGTGTCGATCTGCTCCAGCACCCGGGCGGGATCGGCGCTGGGCAGGTCGGTCTTGTTGAGGACGGGGAACACCTCCAGGCCGTTCTCCAGGGCCAGGTAGGTGTTGGCCAGGGTCTGGGCCTCCACGCCCTGGGTGGCGTCCACCACCAGAATGGCGCCCTCGCAGGCCGCGAGGCTGCGGCTCACCTCGTAGGTGAAATCCACGTGGCCCGGGGTGTCGATGAGGTTCAGGGTGTAGGTGTTCCCGTCCAGGGCGGGGTATTTCAAGGTCACCGCGTGGGCCTTGATGGTGATGCCGCGTTCCCGCTCCAGGTCCATGTCGTCCAGGATCTGGGCCTGCATGTCCCGGTGGGCCACGGTCTTTGTCAGCTCGAGCAGGCGGTCCGCCAGGGTGGACTTGCCGTGGTCGATGTGGGCGACGATGGAGAAATTGCGGATGAGCTTGGGATCGGTCAACGCGGAACCTCGAACCGGCCATTGTACCGTTGGTCGGCCCTCGCGTCTGGGGCGCATTTCGTGGCCCTTCCTCAACCCGTGGTTGATCCTGGCCGAAGGGGCCTTTACCCTCGTAAGAGGAGTGAAGGAGCCCGCTTGGCCGCGACCCAGTCCCCCATGAGCATCCTGATGGTGGAGGACAATGCCCTTCAGCGCCGCCAGCTGGAGGCGCAGCTCCAGCCGCTGGGGCACCGGCTCGTCTCGGCCGTGAACGGGCAGGAGGCCCTGGACCGGATGCGGGAGAACCCGCCGGACCTCGTGATCATGGACGTGGTCATGCCCTCCATGGACGGCTTCAAGGCCTGCGAGGCCATCAAGGCCGACCCGCTCACCGCCGACATCCCCGTCATCGTCCTCACGGCCCTCAGCCGGGACGCCAAGGACCGCAGCTACGCCGCCGGCGCCGACGACTTCCTCCGCAAGCCCGCCCCCACCCTCCTGCTCCAGGTGCGCGTGCAGACCCACCTGCGCATCCACGCCCTGGCCCGGGCCGTGGGCACCCTGGCCCCAGCCCGGCCCAAGGTGCTGGTCGTCTCCGGCAGCCCCCTGGTGCGGGCCCAGGTCCAGAACCACTTCGGAAAGGACCAGGCCACCTTCGTCGAGGCCCAGGGAGAGGGCCAGGCCCGGGCCCAGATCCTGTCCCACCGTCCCGACCTGCTGGTGCTGGACACCGAACTGCTGGAGGGCAGTGCCCAGGCCCTGGCCATGGCCATCCAGCAGGCCGATGAACTGGCCGGCATGCCCATCCTCCTGCTCCACGGCGCGGGCGAGCTCGAACTCTGGTCCAAGCTCAAGGAACCCGTCTCCGACGCCATGGAGAAGCCCCTGGTGGCGCCCGAGACCCGCCGCCGCGTGGCCCTCATGGCCCGCCTGGCCCACCTCCAGAAGCTGACCCTGCCAGCATGAGGCGGTTCCTCCGGGCGGCCGCGCCATTCCTGGCCGGCCTGGCCCTCTCCGGCGCCCCCGTGGCGGGCCGCGTCACCGATGGCCACCGCGGGCTGGCCGGCGTTCGGGTCTATCCGGACCGGCTGCCCCGGATCTCCCTCGACCTGGATCCTCCCGTGGCCCTCACGGACGCCCAGGGCCGCTTCCAGCTGGAGCTCGACCCCTCAGACACCGTGCTGGCCGTGGAGAAGGACGGCTGGCATCGCGACCTGGTGCCCGCCACGGCCTGGGGCGCCGACATCGTCCTCACGCCCGAGCCCCTGCACCACGCAGAGCGGGCCCTCATCGTGCGCGTGGACTTCCAGGACGAAGCCTCCACCGTCCCCGACGGCGCCCTGCGCCAGCTCCTCTTCTCCCGCCGCCCCGGCGTGGCGAGCGCGGCCAACTACCTCTACGAGGTGTCCAAGGGCGCCCTCTCCCTGGAAGAAGGACGGCTGCTCCACTTCAGGACCGGGGCCTTCCCGGGGCCCCACACCGACGACCAGAAGGACGCCATCGTCACCTGGGTGCTCGGGAAGCTCCATGGCATGGACCTGGGCGACTGCGACCGGGTGGACAACCGCACCGGCGCTCCCGGATCGGACGGCCGCCCCGACCATCTCTGGATCATCACCCCCGGCAAGCCCCAGACCCTCACCGCCGACGAGCAGGACCTGAAGGCCGTGAACCTGCTCATGCCCCTGCCCTGGGACAAGTACCACCGCTGGCCCGTGGTCTTCCTGACGGAGGAGGTGCCCCTCGGGAACATCGTCCACGAGGCCTTCCACGCCATGGGCGAGCAGTCCGTGGACGATCTCTACCTCGGCTGCGACGATCCCGGCACCGCCGGCATCTGGGACCTCATGGACGCCGGCCAGTACCGGGGCTGGGACCGCTCCCATCCCGGCGAGGGGCCCTGGGTGGACGACACCGGCTACAGCCCCTCCCATCCCCTGGCCTGGGTCCGCTCCGAGTTGTGGTACCGCGGCCGCTACCGCGAGACGATGTCCCGGCTGGCCGTGAAGGGGCGGCGCTGGGAGGGCTGGATCGCCCCGGCCTCCCGCGCTCCGGAGGCCGACCCCCAGTGGGTGACGGTCCCCGATCCCCGCCGGAAGGGCCGGTTCTGGAGCCTGGAGGTCCGCCGCCCCTGGGGCTTCGAGCGGGGCCGCGTGGGCCATCGCTTCGGCCCGGGCTACGAGGGCCTGGTGGTGGCCCTCATCGACCCCTCGCTCCTCAGCCCCGACGAACCCAAGGGCGCCGTGCGCGTGGTGGACGCCCATCCCGGAACGCCGGAGCCGCCCAAGCCCCGCTTCCCCTGCGGGCGCTGGGAACTGGATGATGCCGCCTTCAACCTGGGCCCCGGCGAGACCCCCAAGGGCCACAGCGGCCCCCTGGCCTGGGAGGTCCTCGAGACCGACGCCGCCGGCCGGATGAAGGTGCGCGTGACGCTGAAAGCCCCCGCCACAACCAAGAAGGGCCAGAGGAATCCGAGGCGATAGAATCCAATCGTCGGCCAGCTACCCAACCTTGGATTTGACCCAACTAGACCCATTTGAGTAGCATTACGAAAAGAATCAGTGACTCACCGCGTGGTTAATCTCCAATCTTGGCATCCCTGCTTGCGCGGATTGTGGAGGTCGGGAGGTGGCATATTTGAACTTACACGTCAACTCATTGCACATCGCTATTAATTCAAAAAAGAATATTTACCACTTGAAGGAAAGATAATATGAAAATCCTATTCTCGTTCCTTTCGTTATTTCTTTTCGTTTCGACATCTCTCAGAAGTGGGCAAACCCGTCAAAAACCTTCAATCTCAACTGAACATATTTATGAAACGGCCAGAAAATCTGTGGTTCTTATCACGACAGCAAATTCAGATTCAAGTATTTCCCTTGGTTCTGGGATAACAATCGATAATGACATTATTGCCACTAATAGACATGTAATAGAGAAAGCCAGCACAATTGTAATATCTCAAAACAACAGAATTTGGAATGTTAGCCTCATTTATTTGTCAAAAACAAACGATATTGCATTTTTGAAAGTTCCGGGTTTAGATCTAAAACCATTACAAGAAACATCAGCTCATGTAAAAGTTGGCAATAAAATATATACCATTGGAAATCCTGAAGGACTCTCATTCACTCTTTCAGATGGCTTGATTTCATCAATTAGAAATTTTGATGATACCATGTATTATCAGATAACTGCCCCTATATCTCCAGGTTCAAGCGGCGGTGCACTACTTGACAATCACGGGAAATTACTTGGAATTACCACCTTTAAAATAATCGGAGGAGAGAATTTAAATTTTGCAATCCCAGTGTCCTCAATCATGGCTGATTACAGAACAGCTCAATTCCATTCTATCAATAAAATCGTTCCCCAAATAGAATCCAAAGAGTCGCTATCCGCTTATATCTCAAAAATAGTTCCTTATATTGCTCAACCATTCATCATTGGTCAGGACAATGGCAATCAATTAATTATGGGCAATAACGTGAAGGTTCGATTTTCACCAGATTTTAGATATGTTGTTGTGAATTCCACCAGTAATTACGGGATTGTTTCTGGGACCAAGGTTCCAATTGATGATTCAGAGTTAAAAATTCCAATGCTAAATACAAATTTTAAAATAGAAAAAATTCAAGTAAATTATGCCAACCTAGAAAAAAATAGTTATTATGCTTTTGTAGCCGAAACTTACGATAATCAGAAAACCATTGTTAGCAACATGGGAGTTATTTCATATACAAGCAAGGCTGTGCTTTGTTGGTCTCAAGATCACGAGGGTCTCATCCGGGTCCAAACAGCTATAGATAAGATCCAATCCCAACTAAAGAAGTAATTCAACAAAGCCATGCACGGACAGCCACATACCCATTACTATGAGGTATGCTCAAATTTTTGTCCGCCCTTGCACTCCTCGCCTTCGCGACCCTCCTCCAGGCCCAGCGACCGCCGGAGGATCTGCTCGCCGCCTCGGACCGGATCAAGGCCGAGGCTTTCCGCACCCACGGCGCCTACCGCGACCTGACCTCGCTCTGCGACGGCATCGGGCACCGCCTGGCGGGTTCCCCCGAACTGGACCGGGCCATCACCTGGGCCCAGGCCCGCATGAAGGCCGCCGGGCTGAAGAACGTCCACACCGAGCCCGTCATGGTGCCCCACTGGGTGCGCGGCGCCGAGCGCGCCGCGATGGTGGCGCCCCGTCCGCAGCCCCTGCACATCCTCGGGCTGGGCGGCAGCGTGGGCACGCCCGCGGGCGGCCTCACCGCGGATGTGGTGGTGGTGGGTTCCTTCGCGGAGCTGGACCGCCTGGGCGCGGCGGTGAAGGGGAAGATCGTCCTCTACGACGTGCCCTATGCCGGCTACGGACCCACCGTGGCCTACCGCTTCGCCGGCGCCTCCCGGGCGGCGAAGTGGGGCGCCGTGGCGGCCCTGGTGCGCTCCGTGAGCCCCGTGAGCCTGGACACGCCCCACACCGGCCTCATGGCCTACGATCCCGCCCAGCCGAAGATCCCGGCGGCCGCCGTCACCCTGGAGGCCGCCACCCAGATGCGGCGCATGCAGGCGGCGGGCGTGCCCGTCCGCGTGCACCTGGAGATGGGCGCGCAGACCCTGCCCGATGTCTCCTCCGCCAACGTGGTGGGGGAGATCCCCGGCACGGAGAAGCCGAACGAGGTGGTCCTCCTCAGCGGCCACCTGGACAGCTGGGACGTGGGCCAGGGCGCCCAGGACGACGGCGCCGGCTGCGTCATCTCCCTGGAGGCCGCCCGCCTCATCCAGGCCCTGGGCCTCCAGCCCCGCCGCACCCTCCGGGTCGTGTTCTTCGTGAACGAGGAGAACGGCGTGCGGGGCGGCAACGCCTACCTGGCGGCCCACCGGGCCGACCTCCCCGGCTTCGTCGCCGCCGTCGAATCCGATTCCGGCAGCGAGAAGGCCCTGGGCTTCAGCCTGGACCTGCGCCAGGCCACCCCCGAGGCCCGGGCCGCGGCCCTGGCCAGGCTGCAGGCCTTCGGCCCCCTGCTCGAGCGCCTCGGCGCCGGGCGGCTGGTCCTGGGAGGATCCGGCGAGGACGTGGGCCCTGTGGTGGCCGAGGGCGTCCCCGGCCTGGGCATGAACCACGCCGCCACGCACTACTTCGACATCCACCACAGCGAAGCCGACACCCTCGACAAGGTGGACGAGAACGACCTCGCCCAGAACGCCGCCATCCTCGGCACCTTCGCCTACGCCCTGGCCCAGTCCGACGTCACGTTCCGGTAGCCGGACGGGAACAGGGGCCCCGATCCCGCTATCATCTGCTCCATGGTCATCTCGCTCCTGCTCGGCGGCACGGCGCTGCTCCTCTACCTGGGAGCAGAGGCCTTCTCCATCGCCAACCTCCGCAAGGAGAAAGCGGTGTTCGGGCTCGTGGCCAAGGCGCTGCTGACCCTCGGCTTCGCCGTGCACTTCGCGGCCCTGGAATTCGGCGGGCGCCTCACCCACACGGTGCCCTACCGGGATCTTTCGGCGTCGATGTCCCTCTTCGCCTGGATGGTGGCCGGGTCCTACGGCATCATGCGCCTGCGGCACCGGGAGGCCTCCACGGGCCCCTTCCTGCTGCCCGTGGCCATCCTCTTCCTGGGCGTCTCGCTCCTCACCCACCCCGCCCAGGCCCCCGCCGCGGATCCCAAGCTCTCGGGCGCGCTGTTCGCCTTCCACGTCACCCTGGCGATCCTGGGCTACGCCGCCTTCACCCTCTCCTTCGTGCTGGCCCAGCTCTACCTCATCCAGGTGCGCCAGCTCCACACGCGCAAACTGGGCCTCCTCTTCTCCCGCCTGCCGGCCCTGGATGTGCTCTCCCGCATGCACCACACCTCCATCGGCATCGGGGTGGTGGCCATGACCGTGGCCTCCACCCTGGGGCTCATCTGGGCGAAGCAGAACTGGGGCACCTACTGGGATCCGAAGGTGGCCTTCACCTTCCTGCTCATCGGCATCTACGTGCTCTGCCTGCTGGCCGGGCGGTTCCTGCGGTGGAGCGGCAAGCGCGTGGCCCTGCTCTCCATCGGGGGCTACATGCTGATGCTGTTCTCCTTCACCATCGTGAACCTCTTCATCACCCAGGAGCACGTGTTCCATTGAGCCGGCCGGACGAATCACCGCTCCTCCTCGTGGGCTGGGATTTCCGGCAGACTCCGGTGGAGCTGCGGGAACGGCTGGCCTTCTCCCCCGAGAGCATCGAGGCGGCCGTCCTCCGCATGCGGGAGGAGGGGCTGCTGGCGGAGGGCGTCATCGTCTCCACCTGCAACCGCAGCGAAGTCTACGGCGTGCGCGGCCCCGCGGCCCTGGAGGGCGACCCCCTGCTGGCCCTCACGGGCTTCGTCTCCGAGTTCCACGGCGTCCCCCGGCACGAGATCGAGGGCGTGGGCTACCGCCACATGGGCGCCGATGCGGTGCGGCACCTCTTCCGCGTCACGGCCGGCCTGGAATCCCTGGCCCTCGGGGAACACCAGATCATCGGCCAGGTGCGCGAGGCCTTCCGCTTCGCCTCCAGCGCCGGCCTCACCCGCACGGTGCTGAACCGCCTCTTCCAGAAGGCCCTCGAGGCCGGCAAGCGGGTCCGGAACGAGACGGGCCTCAACTCCAAACCCATCTCCATCCCCGGCGTGGCCATCGAGCTGGCCCAGAAGATCTACGAGGACCTGGCTCCCCGCCGCTTCCTCATCCTGGGGGCCGGCGAGACCAGCTCCATCTTCTACGACCTGCTGGTGGCCCGCGGGGCGACCAACATCGAGGTGGTGAACCGGACCCTGGAAAAGGCCCAGGCCCTCTGCCAGCGCGCCGGCAGGGCCTACCCCTGGGAGGATCTGGCCGCGCGGCTGCCCAAGGCCGACGTGGTGGTGAGCGCCACCTCCGCCACGGAGCCCGTCATCACGCGGGAGGACGTCCGGCGCGCGGTCTCCCAGCGCCGGGGCCAGCCCCTCTTCTTCCTGGACCTGGGCATCCCCCGGAACGTGGATCCCAAGGTCGCGGACCTGGACAACGCCTTCCTCTACGCCGTGGACGACCTCCAGGAGATCGCCGAGCGGAACCGGCAGGAGCGCCAGCGCGAGGTCGTGCCCGCCATGGCCATCCTCGAGGAGGAGCTGGAGGACTTCCTGGGCTGGTTCGGCTCCCTGGCCGTGGTGCCCACCATCACGGCCCTCCGCCGGAAGTTCGAGGCCATCCGCGAGGCCGAGTTCGACCGCTCCCTGGAGAAGCTGAACCACCTCTCCCCCGGGGACCGCGAGAAGATCCGCCTCATGGCCCAGCACATGGTCCGCGCCCTGCTCCGGCGACCCACCGAGGCCCTCAAGGAGGCGGATGACCCCACCCGGCGCCTGGAGCGGGCCGAGGCCGCCCAGTATCTCTTCGACCTGGACATCGACCCGAAGGACTGACGCGGGTCCGGATCAGGCAGGTTGAGACTCAGGTTAGACTGGTCTCACCATGCCCGCCCTCCAATGCCGCCATTGCGCTGCGCCCTTGCCGGAAGCCGCCGCCTCCAGCCCCGTCACCTGTCCCTACTGCCAGACGGTGAACGAGCCCACGACGGCGATCGAGGCCCCCCGGGCGCTGGGTCCAGAGGCCCAAAAGGAGGCCTTCAAGGAGGCCATCAAGGAGGAGATCGAGGAACGGATCCTGCACGGCCGGCCCGCCTCGCCCGCCCCCATGCCCGCCCCTCCGCCCCCGCGGGCCCGGAGCCTCGGCGATTCCCTCCGGGGCTGCCTCACGGGCTGCGGCTGCCTGGTGGTGGTGCTCGTGGGCGTGCTGTTCTACGGGTTCATCAAGGATCCCGGCGCGGTGGCCCGGGGCTTGCGGCAGTTCGCCGGCGGCGGGCTCCGGCCCTCCGACCTGCGCGAGATCACCACACACGAGGTGGTCCCGCTCAAGGTGGCGCCGCCGGACCACGGCTTCCAGGCCTTCGATCTCGGACGGGAGCTGGCCTGGCTCATGGCCCAGGCACGGAGTTGGGCCCCCGATGCGCGCCTCCTGCGCCTCCGCGTGGTCCGCCTGCGGGCGGACGGCGGCGCCGACCTGGCCACCGATCCGCTCGCCGAAGTGGATGCGGTCTTCGATGCGCCCTCCGCCCTCGCGAGGAGCCTGGCCACCCGGGCCCGCTCCTACCGGCAGGTCAACACGGGCCTGGAGCTCAGGATCGCCCGGGGCCAGGTGCAGGCCCGGCTGGAATGGGGCGGTTCGCGCCAGGCGCCCCGGCCCGATCTGACCTCGCCCCTGCCGGTGGCCCGCCTGCTCGAAGCATTGAAGAAGGCCCGCCGCCTGCCCGCCCAGCCCCTCTACAACGGCAGCCTGGCCTGCGATCCGAAGACCGGATGGGTGTGGACCTTCCAGGGCCTCAGCGACCCGGCCCCCATCCCCCGCGTGCGGGCACAGGACGGCGCGATCCTCCGCTGAATCCGGTCCTACCGCTCGGCCGCCCGCTGGAACCGGAACACCACCTTGCGCTGGAGGGCGCGGCCCTCGGGGGTGCTGGGATCGCCCTCGATCTGGCTGTCCCCGCGGGCCTCCACGGCCATGCGGGCGGGATCCACGCCCAGGTCCCGGAGGTAGCGCCAGGCCGTCTGGGCCCGCTCGGAGCTGATGGCCAGGGCATCTCCGCCGCGGCCCTTCTCGCCCGGCGCCGCGTGGCCCTCGCAGACCAGGGTGAAGCCCGGGTACTGCTTGGCCAGCTCCGACAGCCGCACCAGCAGCACGTCCGCCCCCATGGTCAGGGCGGCGCTGCCCTCGTCGAAGATGAGGGCGCCCCGGAAGCTCACCACCCGGAGCCGGGCGCCGACGTCCTGGCCGGATTCGCTCTTGAGGTCGTTCAGCAGCTTCTCCAGGTCCGCCGCCCGGGCGGGGTCCAGGCCCCGGGAGCCCGGCAGGATGCCGTCGCCGGCCGTGGCGGAGGGCTTCACGCCCAGGGCCTTCTGGATGGACTGGACCGCCTGCTGGAGCTTGGCCGTGTCGTGGGCGGAGAAGGCGTACAGCAGCGCGAAGAAGGCCATGAGCTGGACCATCAGGTCCGCGAAGGTGATGAGCCAGAGCCCCTCCAGGTCCGTCTTGCGGCGGGCGAGGCGGAGCGGCGCCTGGTTACCCACGGACGGGCCTGCGCCGATCCCCGCCCCGCTCCCGCGGCGAGAGGAACGCATTGAGCTGGGCCTCCAGCACCGAGGGGTTCAGCTCGGCCTCGATGCCCAGCACACCCTCCATCATGATCTGCTTGAGCTGCAGCTCCTCCCGGCTGCGCAGCTCCAGCTTCCCGGCGATGGGAATGGCCAGCAGGTAGGCGATCACCGCGCCGTAGAGGGTGGAGAGCAGCGAGAGGGCCATGGCCCCGCCGATGTTGGAGGGATCCTTGATGCTGGCGAAGAGCTGCACCATGCCGATGAGCGTGCCCACCATGCCGAAGGAGGGGGCGCTCATGGCGATGAAGCGGAAGATCTCCTGCCCCTGGTGGTGCCGGTCCTGGGTGGCGCGCAGCTCCTGGGCCAGCACGTCGCGGATGTGGTCCCGGCCCGAGCGGTCCACCACCATCCGCAGCCCCTGGGCCAGGAAGCCCTCCACGTCGAGGTACTTCTCCAGGTTCACCAGCCCCTCGCGCCGCGCCCGCTGGGACAGCCCCACGATCTCGCCGATCACCGCCTGCGTCTCCGGCGTGCGCGTGAAGAAGGCCCGCGACGCCACCCGGAACGCATAGCGCACATGGTCCAGCGGGAAGCGGATCAGCGTCGCCGCGATCACCCCCCCCACCACCACGATCGTGCTGGGCGGATTGAAGAAGATCCGCGGATTCGGCCCCAGACCGATGGCCACCCCCAACAGCAGGAAGCCCAGCACCACCCCCAGGAAACTGCCTCGATCCATGGTCGAACCTCGAAGGGATTATCGGACGCCCGGGGAGAAAGCCCCAGAAATGGCTCAGATCCCCGGCGGAAACCCCACGGCGAGCCTGACGCGGGCGATGGAGGGATCGACGCTGCTGTCGGCGCGGCGGATGAGGAGGGGGGGTTCCACGTCGGGGCAGTCGGCGCGGGTCTCGAAGGCTTCGGGGAGGTCCTGGCGGCGGGCGGCGGCGAAGAGGTCGATGCCGTAGGGTTCGCCTTCCTTGAAGATCACTTCGCGGCGATGGAGGCAGAGGAGGCCGGCTTCGCGCAGGGCGGCCAGGGCCCGGTCACGCTGGTCGTTGGGGAAGACGCAGGCGAAGCGGCCGCCGGGCGCCAGGATCCGGGCGGCAGCCTGGGCGTAGTCGGCGATGGTGCCCCGCACCTCCAGGCGGGCGGGCACGGCCTGGGGATGGGCGGCGGCCACGCGGCTGCCCTCGGGCCAGTAGGGGGGCGTGCCCAGCACGAGGTCGAAGGGCGCCTGGCCGGCCAGCACGGCCGGATCGCGGAGGTCGCCCTCGTGGATGACGTAGCGGTCGCCGAGCCCGTTGTAGGCCGCGCTCTTCCGGGCCAGGGCCGCGCTCTGGGCCTGGGCCTCCACGGTGTGCACCACGGCGCCGGGACAGCGCCAGGCGGCCACCAGGCCCACACTGCCGATGCCGGAGCCCAGGTCGGCGATGCGTTCCGGCCGGGGGCACCAGACGGTGCCGTACCAGGCGGCCAGGAGGTCATCCACGCTGAAGCGGTGGCCCTTCGCCTTCTGGAAGATCCGCCACCGCCCGCAGAGGCCGTCCAGGGTCTCGTCCGCCTCGGGTTCGATCCCCCCGGGGGGAACGGGGCCCGGGCGGGTCCAGCCCTTGAAGGCGGGGGCGTCGTCGAAGGGGGGGCGGGGCGGCATGTTCCGAGTGTCCGACGATTCCTGTCCGGGCGCAAAAGTGAGGCTACCTCCGGCAGTTCCCGCACTTCCGAATTTCGACCCTGGCGCGGGGGGCCCGGGTGCCTCACACTCCCTCCATGGCCGACGCAGGGACCAGTCCGGAGCCCGTCCTCCGAGAGGGGGAAGGCTCAGCCTGTGAAGGGGACAGTTGCCTGACGCAGGAGGGTGCCTTCGACCGGGTCAAGCGGGCCTTCCTCACCCACCACCCCGAGGGCGATGTGGCCCTCCTCATGCGGGCCTTCGCGGTGGGCAAGGAGATGCACCGCACGCAGCTCCGCAAGAGCGGCGAGCCCTACTTCTTCCACCCCCTGGCCGTGGCGGAGAGCCTGGCGGACTGGCGGCTGGACGCGGTGAGCGTGGCCTGCGGGATGCTCCACGACGTGGTGGAGGACACGCTGATGACCCTCCCCCAGGTGAAGGCCCAGTTCGGCGAGGAGATCGCCGACATCGTGGATGGCCTCACCAAGATGAGCAAGCTGGCCTTCACGGACAAGCACCTGCTCAACGCCGAGAACGTCCGCAAGCTGCTGGTGGCCATGGGCAAGGACGTGCGCGTGCTGCTGGTGAAGCTGGCGGACCGGCTGCACAACATGAAGACCCTGGGCGTCATGGAGGAGGAGAAGCGGCGCCGCATCTCCCGGGAGACCCTGGAGCTCTACGCCCCGCTGGCGAACCGCCTGGGCATGGGCGTCGTGCGCCTGGAGCTGGAGGATCTGGCCTTCCGCCAGCTGGAGCCAGAGCGCTACGCCGAGCTGAAGGACGCGGTGGAGGGCAAGCGGGCGAAAATCGCCGGCACCATCCAGGAGATCCACGGCTCGCTGGAGGCCATCCTCCGCCAGCAGGGCATCGCCGCGCAGGTGTACGGACGGGTGAAGCACCTCTACGGCATCTGGAAGAAGATGGGCGTCCAGGCCAAGGGCTTCGAGGACATCCACGACTGGCTGGCCTACCGCATCATCTGCCCGGACCGGGCCAGCTGCTACACGGCCCTGGGGCTGGTCCACGCCCTCTACAAGCCGGTGCCCGGCAAGTTCAAGGACTACATCAGCCTGCCCAAGGAGAACGGCTACCAGAGCATCCACACCTCGGTGCTGATGAAGTCCGGCGACATCTTCGAGGTGCAGATCCGCACGCCGGAGATGCACCTCCACGCCGAGGCCGGCATCGCCAGCCACTGGACCTACAAGGACGGCCGCATCGCCAACCGGGCCGAGATCAACCAGGTGGCCTTCCTCCGCCGCATGGTGGAACTGCACCAGGACGCCCAGGACAGCCGCGACCTGGTGGCCAACCTGCGCGGCGAGCTCACCTTCGGGCGCATCCAGGTGTTCACGCCCAAGGGCGACCTGCGCAGCCTCGTGGAGGGCAGCACGCCGGTGGACTTCGCCTACGCCATCCACACCCAGGTGGGCCACCACTGCGTGGGCGCCAAGGTGAACGGCCGCATCGTGCCCCTCAAGCACACCCTGCAGAACGGCGACCGGGTGGAGATCCTCACCCGGCCCGACCACAAGCCCAGCCGCGACTGGCTGGGCTTCGTGAGGTCCGCCAGCGCCAAGAGCCGCATCCAGGCCTTCATCCGCGAGGAGGAGCGGGCCCACGCCATCACCCAGGGCAAGGAGCGGCTGGAGCGGGAGGCCCGGACCCTGGGCGTCCGCCTCGACGAGCCCGAGGCCCAGGCCAAGCTGGAGGCCCGGCTGGCCGACCTGAAGCTGGCCAACTGGGATGCGGCCTACGCGGCCCTGGGCTTCGGGCGCATCACCGTCCACAAGCTCATCGAGCCCCTGGTGCCCGAACCCGAGCGGGCCAAGCCCCGGGAGGAGGCCAGCAACCTCATGGACGCCGTGGTGGTGGGCGACACCACGGGCATCCTCTACACCCTGGCCGCCTGCTGCAAGCCCATCTGGGGCGACGAGGTGGTGGGCTACATCACCCGCACCCGCGGCACGGCCATCCACCGGGCCGACTGCCCCCAGCTCAACACCGCCACCCTGCACCCCGAGCGCCGCGTCAACGTGGCCTGGGGCAAGCATGGGCTGGAGCTCTACGACACCGAGATCGCCCTCACCACCGAGGACCGGCCCGGCATGGTGGCCGCCATCTCCGAGGGCATCCAGCGGGTGGGCATCAACGTGCAGCGCTTCCACGGCTCCGCCACCGAGGAGGGCGCCGGCCTCTTCCACATCGCCCTGCGGGTGAGGGACCGGGCCCACCTGGTGGAGCTCATGGCCGGCCTCCGGCGCATCCGCGGCGTGTACACCGTGGAGCGGGTGAAGGGGTCGGTGTTCGGGAAGGTGAAATGAGCGGCGCCTGGCGCCCCCCCGACGAGGCGCCGCCGGTGCCCTGGGGCCGCATCCAGGCGAGCCTGCGGGTTCCGCAGCGCTGGGACCGCTGCCACCAGCTGAGCCTGCGCATCCCCGAGGATTCCCGCCGGGCCGCGGTGGGCGTGCTGCTCTGGGGCGACGCGGAGGGCGCCCGGAAGCTGGTGCTGGTGCAGCGCGGCTACGGCGCCCCCCACCACGCGGGGGAGATCGCCTTCCCCGGCGGCATGGCCGAGCCCGGCGACCGGGACCTGCCCGCCACGGCCCGCCGCGAAGTGGCGGAGGAGGTGGGCATCACCGAGGGGCTCTGGGAGCTGGGCTGCTTCCCCGATGGCGTGGCCAAGGCCCGCACCCGCTTCACGCCCGTGTTCTTCCGCTGGGAGGCGTCCGCGCCGGCCTTCCGCCTGGACCGGGAGCTGGAGCAGGCCCTCCTGCTGCCCTTGGCGCCGCTCCTGGAGGCGCCCTGGACCCTCGAGCGGCTGGAGCGCCACGGCCTGGCCCTGGACGTGCCCCGGCTGGAACTGCCGCAGGCCCCGCTCTGGGGCGCCACCGCCTTCGTCCTCAAGGCCTGGCTGGACGTGCTGGCGGCCTGCCCCACCCCGGCGGATTGACACCGGCCCCGTCCAGCCCCACCTTTGCTCCGGCTCCAGGGCCGCGGCGTCCCGACTGCGCGGGGCAGCCGCAGGAGGTGGCCATGCTCATCACGATCCGGAAAACCGGCGGGCCCGCGGGGACCGACGGGGAACTGGGCTGCATCGACGCCGGCCGGATGGAGCTGGAGACGCGTCACCGCCTGTCGCTCCAGTTGGAGGCGCTAGCGGACCTCACCAGCAGCCACGAACCCTCGGCGAAGGAGGGCATCCGCTACGAGGTGGAGGCCCAGGGCCCCGGCCACGCCTCGACCTTCCTCCTCGTCGAGGACACCGGCGATCCGGGACACCCGGCCCTCCAGGCCCTGGCGGCACTGATGCGCACCCTGGGCCTGGAGGTGCCGGCGGCGACCCCCGTTCCCTGAACGCTGGGAGGGGCGCCTACTTCTTCTTCTCGACCTTGGGCGTGCCGTCCTTCTCGAGGTACTTGTCCGGATCCTTCTGGAGGGAGGTGCCGCACTCCTTGCTGCAGACGCGGTACTCTCGGCCCCGCACGGTGACCGTGGTGGCCTTGGCGTCCACCGTCATCTTGCAGACGGGATCCTTGGTGTTGGTGGCGGGCTTGGCCTTCGCGGGCGCCGGGGCGGCCAGGACGGCGAGGGAGAGCAGGGTGGCGGAGAGCATGGGAACTCCTTGGAGGGGGTGATTATCTCAGGCTTCGACGGCAGCCTGGGCCGGTAGATCGCGCTGTTTCCAAAGGTAGTAGATGGCCGGGTAGACCAGCAGCTCCAGGAGGAAGCTGGTGGCGAGGCCCCCCACCATGGGCGCGGCGATGCGCTTCATGAGGTCGGCCCCGGCGCCGATGCTCCACATGATGGGCAGCAGGCCCATGAAGGCCGCGAAGACGGTCATGGCCTTGGGGCGGACCCGCTTCACGGCCCCGTGGATGATGGCCTCCACCAGGTCGGCCCGGGTGTTCAGGCGCCCCGCCCTCTGGGCCTCGTCGTGGCTGAGGTCCAGGAAGAGGAGCATGAACACGCCCGTCTCCGCGTCCAGCCCCATGAGGGCGATGAGGCCCACCCACACGGCGATGCTCATGTTGTAGCCGAGGATCCACAGCAGCCAGAAGGCGCCGATGGCGCTGAAGGGCACCGCCAGCATCACGATGGAGGCCTTGAAGGCCGACTTCGTGTTGGCGTACAGCAGGCCGAAGATCAGCACCAGCGTGATGGGCAGGACCAGCTTCAGCCGCTCCTTCACCCGGAGCATGTTCTCGAACTGGCCGCTCCAGGTGAGGCTGTAGCCGGGAGGCAGCTTCAGGTCCCTCTCGATGGCGGCCTTGGCATGCGCGACGTAGGTGCCCACGTCCACCTTGGCGGTGTCGAAGTCCACCAGCACGTAGCCGTTCAGGAGGCCGTTCTCGTCGCGGATCATGCCCGGGCCCGTGGTCCACCTCAGGTCGGCGATCTCGTCCATGGGCACGGTCCCGCCACTGGGCAGCGGCACCAGCACCCGGCCCAGGGCCTCGGGGGTCTCCCGGTAGTCCCGCTGGTAGCGCACGTTGATGGGGTACCGGGCCCGGCCGTCGTAGACGGTGCTCTGGTTGTCGCCGCCGATGGCGGTCATCACCAGCATGTTGGCCTGCTCGACACTGAGCCCGTAGCGGGCCAGGGCCTCGCGCTTGAGGTCGAAGTCCAGGAAGTAGCCCTGGTTCGTCCGTTCAGCGAAGGCGCTGCGGGTGTCCGGCACCTTGGCCAGGATGCCCTCCGCCTGGACGGCGATCTTCTCGATGCCCGCCGGGTCCGGCCCGTTGACCTTCAGCCCCACGGGGGTCCGGATGCCCGTGCTGAGCATGTCGAGCCGGGCCTTGATGGGCATGGTCCAGGCGTTGGGGATGGCCGGCAGGCGCACAGCCCGGTCCAGGTCATGCACGATGTCGTCCTGGGTGATCCGGTCCCGCCAGAAGGGCCGCAGCAGCCCCTTGAGCCAGTCCGGCGCCCAGCTGGAGTACCAGCGGGGCACCGCGCGCCATTCGTCCTCCGGCTTGAGCTGGATCACCGTCTCCATCATGGAGAAGGGCGCCGGATCCGTGGCCGTATCCGCCCGGCCCGCCTTGCCGTACACCCGCGCCACCTCCGGCACCGTCCGGATGAGGCGGTCCTGGATCTGGAGCAGATGCTGGGCCTCGGTCTCGCTGAGGCCCGGCAGGGTAGAGGGCATGTAGAGGATCGTGCCCTCGTTGAGGGGCGGCATGAACTCGCTGCCCAGCCTCATGAACACGGGCACCGTGGCCAGCACCAGCAGGGCCGCCGCGACGAGGGTGGCCTTCGCGTGCTTCAGCACGAAGCGGCAGGGCGGCTCGTAGATGCGGTGGAGGAACACGGAGATGGGGTGTTTCTCCTCGGGGTGGTAGGTGCCCACCAGGGCCTGGGTGGACAGCCAGGCCAGCCACTTCGGCTTGAAGGTGAAGGGATCCATGCGGGCGAACAGCATCCGCAGGGCCGGGTCCAGGGTGATGGCCAGCAGGGCCGCGATGGCCATGGCCAGGTTCTTGGAGTAGGCCAGGGGCTTGAAGAGCCGGCCCTCCTGGTCCACCAGGGTGAACACGGGCATGAAGGCCACGGCCACCACCAGCAGGCTGAAGAAGACCGAGGGGCCCACCTCCAGCAGGGCGTCCAGGCGGACCTTGTGGAAGTCGCCGGGCCTTCCGGAGCTGTTCCACGCCTCGAGCTTCTTGTAGGCGTTCTCCACCTCGACGATGGCCCCGTCCACCAGCACGCCGATGGAGATGGCCATGCCGGCCAGGGACATGAGGTTCGCGTTGAGGCCCACGGCGTTCATGGGGATGAAGGCCAGGGCCACGCTCACGGGGATGGTGATGATGGGCACCACGGCACTGGGGATGTGCCACAGGAAGATGAGGATCACCAGGGAGACGATGATCATCTCCTCCACGAGCTTGGAGCTCACCGTGTGGATGGCCTTCTCGATCAGCTCGGAGCGGTCGTACACCGGCACCACCTCGACGCCCGGAGGGAGTGAGCCCTTCAGCTCGGCCAGCTTCGCCTTCACGCGGGAGATGACATCCAGCGCGTTCTCGCCCTGCCGCATGACCACGATGCCGCTCACGGCGTCGCCCTGCCCGTCCAGGTCCCCGAGGCCGCGCCGCATCTCCGGGCCCAGGGTGACGGTGGCCACGTCGCCCAGCCGCACGGGGGTGCCGTTGTCGGCCTTGAGGACCGCATCCGCGAGGTCCTGCGGGGTCTTGACGTAGCCCCGGCCCCGCACCATGTACTCGCGGCCCGCCGTCTCCACCAGGCGGCCGCCGGCTTCGTTGTTGGCGGCCTTCACGGCGGCGATGACGGATTCGATGGGGATCCGGTAGGCGGCCAGGCGGTTGGGATTCACCTGCACCTGGAACTGCCGCGCCTGCCCGCCCACGGTGGCCACCTCGGCCACCCCGGGCACGCTCTGGAGGGCGTAGCGCAGGAACCAGTCCTGATAGCTTCGCAACTCGTCGTTCCGGTGGCTCCCGCTGCGGTCCACCAGGGCGTACTGGTACACCCACCCCACGGAGGTGGCGTCCGGTCCCAGCTCGGTCTTCGCACCCGGCGGCAGGTTCGAGGTGATCTTGCTGAGGTACTCCAGCACGCGGCTGCGGGCCCAGTAGATGTCCGTGCCGTCCTCGAAGATCACGTAGACGTAGGAGAACCCAAAGTCCGACAGGCCCCGCACCGCCTTCACCTTCGGCGCGCCGAGGAGGGCGGTGACGATGGGGTAGGTGACCTGGTCCTCCACCAGGTCGGGGCTGCGGTCCCACTTGGAGTAGACGATCACCTGGGTGTCGCTGAGGTCCGGCAGGGCGTCCAGGGGGATCCGGCGCATGGACCACCAGGAGAAGGCCAGCAGCACCAGGCTGGCGGCCAGCACCAGGAAGCGGTTCTCGGCGGAGAAGCGGATGATGCGCCGGATCATTTCGCACCCGCCTTGGCCGCCATCTGGGCCAGGGCCGCCCGCAGGCTCGATTCGGAGTCCACCAGGAAGGCGGCGCCGGTGACCACCTCCTCGCCCTCCGAAAGCCCCTGGCGAACCTCCACGCGGTCGCCGGCGGAGGGTCCGGTCTCCACTTCCCGGGGCTCGAACCGGCCGTCGCCCAGGGCCACGAACGCCACCTTGCGCGTGCCGGAGTCGAGCACCGCGTCCAGGGGCACGGTCAGGCCCCGGCGCTGGCCGGCGTGGATCACGGCATCCCCGAACATGTCCGGCTTCAGCTCGCCCTTCGGGTTGGCCACCCCAAGCCGCACCTTGGCCGTGCGGGTCTTCGGATCCAGCACTGGATCGATGAAAGCCACCCGCGCCTTGAACGTGCGGCCGGGGAAGGCCTGGAGCGTGAGGTCCGCCATCTGGCCCAGCCTCACCCGCGACAGCTCGGTCTCATAGACGTCCGCCAGGCCCCAGAGGTGGCTCAGGTCCGTGATCTCCAGGGGCATGTCCCCCGGCGCCAGCCGCGCCCCCTCCACCACCGTCTTGGCGGTGATGACGCCGGAGATGGGCGAACGCAGGGTCACATCTTTCTGCACCTCCCCCGTCTTCTCCAGCCGAACCAGGGCCTGGGGCGGCACGTCCCACAGCTGGAGCCGCCGCTTCGCGGCCTCCAGCAGCTCGCCCCCGCTCTGCTGGAGAGAGCCGCCGGCCAGGGCCTTCTGGGTCCTCGCGGCCAGCAGGTATTCGCGCTGGGCGCTGACGAAATCCGGGCTGTAGAGGCTGAAGAGCGGCTGGCCCTTGGCCACGGGCTGGCCTACGAAATCCGCGTAGAGCCTCTCCACGAAGCCCTCCACCTTCACGTTCACCTTGCGGATGCGCGTCTCGTCCGGGGCCAGCCGCGCCAGGGTGCGGAGATCCCCGCCCACCGGCCCCTCCGTCACCTTCGCCGTGCGCAGGCCGATGAGCTGCTGGCGGGCGGTGTCGATGGTGACGGGGGCGAGGCCCTTCACCTTTGCGGCCCCGCCATGGACCTCCGACTCGTACACCGGCACGTAGTCCATGCCCATCTCGTCCTTGCGCGGCGTGGGCGAGGTCTGCGCCGGATCCATGGGCGACCGGTAGAAGAGGATCCGGCCCTTCCCTCCAGCGGGGCCGGCCTCGCCCATCTCCTCGAAGGGCACCAGGTCCATGCCGCAGATGGGGCAGCTGCCGGGATGATCCTGGAGGATCTGGGGGTGCATGGGGCAGTGGTACATCTCCTTCTTCCCGGCGGCCTGGGCCGCGGGATGGTCCTGGCCCTGAGGCGGGCCGGCAGGCGGGCGGTGCAGCAGGAGCGCGGCGCCCCCGGCGCCGGCGGCGAGGCCCAGCACCACGAGGACGGCGGAGCGGAGCGTGGTACTGGAACGGGTCGGAAGGTCGAGGCTCATGGGATCTCCTACATCCGGGACATGGGGGTGGGACTGGCGTCCGCGGCCTTGGCGGAACCACCGGCGGAGGCGGAGGGACGGATGGACGGGGACGACCCGGCGGCGATGGAGGCGGAGCCCATGGATCCGCCCGAGATCGGTGCGGTGGGGGCGAGGCCGGCCTCGCGGAGGGCGATGCGCTGGGCCTGGAGCTGGGCCAGGGTCTGGAGGTAGCCTCCCCGGTCGCCCACCCAGCCGTTCAGGGCCTCGAGGGCGGCGAGGAAGCCGGCGCGCCCCGCCTCGTACTGGGCCAGGGTCGCGCGGAAGCTGGCCTCGCTCTGCACCAGGAGGCCCTGCTCGTAGAGCACCTTCGACTTCTCCAGCGACTCGATCTGGGCCAGGCGCTCCTCGGTGCGCTGGCGCAGGAGGCTGCGCACCGCGGTCACGTCGGCATCCTGGGCGTGCAGGTGGTGCTCGTGTTCCGCCAGGGCCCGCTGCTGCTTGCTGCGGCCGTAGATGGGCAGGGAGAGGCTGAGCCCCACCTGCCACATGGGATCGAAGCTGCCCCGGGGCATGATGCCGGCGGTGATGGCGAAGTCGGGCCGGCGGTCCAGCTTGGCGAGATCCACCAGCCGCCGCGTCTGCTCCACGCCCAGCCGCGCCGCGGCCATCTCGGGGCTGCGGGCCTCCACCTGCGCCGGCGTGAGGAGGGCCGGCTCGGGCAGGTCCGCCAGGCCGATGGAGGTGGGGATGGGATCCTCCGGCTCATGCAGCCGCAGGCGGTTCAGGGCCGCCAGGGCCGACCGCTCGTCCGCCTCCAGCCCGAACCGCGCCTGCTCCAGCCGCGTCTTCTCCAGCTGGGCCCGGAGGAGGTCCGCCTGGGAGCCCTGGCCCACCTCGTAGCGGGTGCGGACCAGGCGTTCGGCCTGATCGAGGAAGAGGGCCTGGTCCTTCAGGAGGGCCAGCTGGCCGCGGACCAGCAGGAGTTCGGCGTAGCCGCGGCGGACATCCGCCTCGAGGCCCAGGCGGGCCCGGGTCTCGGCCGTCTCCGACACCTTCACGCCCAGGGCCGCCACGTCCTGGCGCAGCCCGCGCTTGCCCGGCCACGGGAAGGGCTGGGTGAAGGCCACGCTGTAGAAGCTTGTCTCCATGCGCCCCACCTGGATGCGGTTGAAGCCGTCGTTCTGCATGCCCAGGGAGAGCGTCGGATCGGGCAGGGCCTTGGCCTGGGGCACCTTCTCCTGGTCCATGCGGACCTGGGCGGCGGCCTTGTGGAGGGAGGGATCCCGGTCCAGGGCCTCCCTCAGGAGGCTGGCCAGGACCGGATCCTCCGGGGCGGGCGTCGGGCCGGAAGGGGAAGCGGGAGCCTGCGCCGCGGCCGGTGCCAGGAGCACCAGGGCCGGGGCCAGGCGCAGCAGCGTGCGCATGGGGATCTCCGAGGGAAGCTGGACGCGGGGCCCGCCGGGACTTCCCGGCAGGCAGGGCTACGCCAGGGTCCGCCTCAGATCCGGAGGAGGTTCAACCGGGCGAGGTGGCGTCCCAGGTCCGGATCCCGGCCCCGGGCGGGCAGGACGGGCTGAGCCTCCGCAGGCCCTGAGACCAGGGCCACCTGCGCGGTGGCCGGCTCGGGCCGGGGCTCGGAGCGGCGCGTTTCCCCCTGCTCGGCCCGCTGGAGCAGGGCCAGGGGCGTCGAGACCGGGGCCGTGCGGCCGCCGCAGCCATTCTGGGAGGGCCCCTGGGGGCTTTCCGGCTTCTGGCAGGGGCAGTTGAGGTGGGGCCCCGGGAGCATGCCGCAGCAGCAGCACTCGTGTGTCTCGGCGGCGGAGGCCGCCGCGGGCGCCCAGTCCAGCCCTCCGCCGCCGATGAGCAGCGCGCAGGCGAGCAGGGTGCGCAGAAGGGTCCGCAAGCGAGACTCCGTTGCCTCATCTTAGGACCGTTCTCTGTGGTCACAACTGAAAGCGGACCGGCCTTGATGGGGGTCACAGGGACCGGATCCGGCGCCCCGCCGCGCTAGGATGAAGGCAGCGAGGCTTCCTTGGGCGTTGACAGGGCAGAAGTTGCGATCATCGGCGGCGGCATTGCCGGCCTGTCCACCGCCTTCCACCTGGCCCGTTCCGGCCAGCGGGGCCTCGTGCTCCTGGACCGCGAGGACCAGCCGGGCACCTACGCCAGCGGCCACAACGCGGCCATCGCCCGCGCCCTCACGGGCCGCCCCGAGCATTCCGCCCTCACGGTCGAAGGGCGGCGCCGCCTGGCCGAGGCGGGCCTCCTCGCCGCCGGCGGGGGTCTGCTGCTCTCCGTCGAGGCCGGCCCTCTGGACGCTCTGGAGGCCGAGGCCCGCGCCCTCGGCGTCGTCGTCGAGCGCGGCGCGGGCTGCCCCCTGCCCGGCCTCCGGGCCGCCGAGCACCTGGCCATCCCCGGCGACGGCATCATCGACACCGCGGGCCTGCTGCGCCACTGCGCGGAGGGCGCCCGGGCCGGGGGCGCGGACCTGCGCTTCGGCTGCGCCCTCCAGGGCCTTGAGCGCCTGCCCTCCGGCTTCCGCCTGGAGACCGACCGGGGCCCCCTGGAGGCGAGGGCCCTCGTCATCGCCGCCGGGGCCTGGGCCGGCGAGCTCGGCCGCTGGGCGGGCTCCGCCCTCTCGTTCACGCCTCTCCGCCGCTCGCTGGTGTGGAGTTCGGCGCCCCATCCCGCGCCGCAGCCCTGGGCCTGGTGGGTGGACCGGCCCTTCTACTTCCGTCCGGAGAGCGGCGGGCTCCTCCTGTGCCCCTGCGAGGAGGCCGTCGTGCCCCTGCCCGAGCGCGGGCGGCAGCCCGGCACGGACGCCGGCGTGCTCGAGGGCCTCTACGGCAGCCTGCGGGAGCTGGCGCCGGACCTGGCGGAACGTCCCATCACCCGGTACTGGACCGGCCTCCGCACCTTCGCCCCCGACCGCCGCTTCGTCCTGGGCTGGGATCCCGGCGTGCCGGGCCTCTTCTGGGTGGCCGGCCTGGGCGGCCACGGCATGACCAGCGGCCTGGCCGTGGGGGCCCTGGCGGCGGATCTGTTCGCCGGCCGCGCCACCACGCCCCTCGCCGCAACGCGGTTCGGAGCCTGAGGTGGCCGCCGGAACCCTCCGCATCTCCCTCGTCCAGCAGGCCACGGTCTGGGAGGATCCCGCCGCCAACCTGGCGAAGGCGCGGCCCTTCGTCGAGGCCGCCGCGCGGGCGGGGGCGCGGATCGTGGTGTTCCCCGAGCTGGCCACCACGGGCTTCACCATGGCGCCGGAGGGCTTCGCGGAGCCGCTGCCCGGCCCCGCCACGGAGGCCTTCGGCCGGATGGCCCGGGAGCACGGCCTCTACGTGGTGGGCACCGCCGTGGAGGCCCACGCGCCCCACCCGCGCAACGCGGCCTTCGCGCTCTCGCCGGAGGGTGCGCTCCTGGATATCTACCGGAAGCTGCACCCCTTCACCTACGGCGAGGAGCACCGGCACTACGTCGGCGGGGACGACTGCCCGGTGTTCGAGGTGGACGGCATCCCCTGCGGCCTGCAGATCTGCTACGACCTGCGCTTCCCCGAGCCCTTCCGCGCCCTGGCCGCGAAGGGCGCCGAGGTGGTCTTCCTCCCCGCCAACTGGCCGGCACGCCGCATCGACGCCTGGTCCACCCTTCTGGCCGCCCGCGCCATCGAGAACCAGATGGCCGTCTGCGGCGTCAACCGCGTGGGCCGCGATCCCCAGGCCGAGTACCCCGGCCGCTCCTCCCTCCTCGATCCCTTCGGCGTCGCCGTGGCCACCGGCGGCGACACCGAGGGCCTCGTGGTCGGCGACCTCGACCTCACGAAGCTCCGCGCCTGGCGCGAGCGGTTCCCCGCCCTCCGCGACCGGCGGCCGGAGGTGTACGGACGGTTGTGAGGTCGACTCGGCTGGCGATTCACCCAGGGAGGTCCGCCCCCGGCGGACGACCGCCCTGGATCCCATCGAGGCCCTGCGGGCCGAGTGATCAGGTGCCTGCCACCAGCAGCTCCTCGGCGGGATCGGGGGGACGGAGGCCATCGGCGCGGCCGGCAAAGTAGCGCCGGGCCAGGCTGCCGGAGGCTTCGTGCCGCGCCTCGCGGAAGCCGGCGGCGCGGGCGAGGGCCACCAGTTCCGGGGGCTCGAAGAAGCTGAGGAAGGGGGTGCCGCTGGCCCGCGCGCCCTCCAGGGCCCGC
>Ga0079306_1000809_pt1 | contig 24695 bp, 30 predicted proteins | sample Methanotroph_Enr_FD_79181 | JGI IMG/M metagenome (GOLD analysis project Ga0079306, IMG submission 79181) | Enriched soil microbial communities from Old Woman Creek wetland in Ohio, USA - Methanotroph_Enrichment_5 | ecosystem: Environmental > Terrestrial > Soil > Wetlands | place: USA: Ohio...
GATCCCACAAACTGATGTTCAGTTCCGGATCCATGATTTCCTTAAGCACCTGTTCTACTTTTGGTCGTAAATCTGTCATACGGCTCGTATTATCGCCGATTTTTAGAAGAACTGCAATAAAATCTCAGAAGTCGCGTCTGCCTTCGAGCGCGCGTTTGAGTGTCACTTCATCCGCATATTCGATGTCGCCACCAATGGGAATTCCATGCGCAAGTCGTGTAATTTGTATAGTAGTTCCTGCAAGTTGTTTTTGGATATACATCGCTGTTGCTTCCCCCTCCATCGTCGGATTCATCGCAAAAATGAGTTCCTTAACTGGTTCGACCTGATTTTTTATCCGTTTTAAAAGATCGGCAATATAAATTTCATCTGGTCCAATATTATTCAGTGGGTCAATGCTTCCGTGCAGTACATGATAGACCCCATGAAATGCCCCAGTCTTCTCAATTGCCAAGACATCGGTTGGTTGTTCCACCAAACAAATCATCGTGTGATCACGTCGTGGATCACTGCACACAGAACAGGGATCTGTTTCCGTCACATTCTTACAAACACTGCAAAGCACTGTGTGTAATTTTAAATTCGTCAGGGAATCTGCAAATCGTTTGATTTCATCCTCCGGCACATGCAGCAAATAAAATGCCAGACGTTGGGCTGTTTTTGGTCCAATCCCAGGAAGTCGTTCAAACGACTCAACAACACGCGTCACCGATTTTGGAAGAATGTTCATAAAGTACCGTTACCAAATAATGGTTGAAATAGCATCAGCGATAATTGGTGCAACTGAAACAATTGTTGTCCCTTTTGGCAGTCTTGCTTCTGTGTCGATAATCGTGTCAGTGAGAATCAGATGATCAATCGCTGCATGCTCCAAATTATTCTTTGCTTCGCCTGATAACACCGCATGCGACGCACAAACTATCACAGATGTTGCACCTGCCTCACGAAGGGCTTCAGCACTGTGAATGATGGTTCCCCCAGTAGAAATCATGTCATCATGAATAATCGCGGTTCTCCCTTTGACATCTCCGATGATCTGAAAATTTTCACTTTGATCATGTCTATCGATGAATCGTTTCTTTTCCATAACGACCAAGTCAGCGTCCATCTGATACGCAAAATTTCTGGCTCGCCGTACACCGCCCACATCAGGAGAGACAACAACAGGATCGTTGACGTTGAGTTTTTTAATCGCATCCACAAGTACCGGCATTGCACTCACGTGGGTCACAGGAATTTGAAAAAATCCTACAATTGCGTCATTATGCAAATCCACAACAATCACTTCTTTAAATTTCGATATTTCTATAAATTTCGCAATCACCCGGGCGGAAATTGGTTCACCGACGCGATGCTGTTTATCTTGTCTGGAATATCCAAGATATGGAATAACGGCCACCATCGTCTTTGGAGCACTTCTTCTAATTGCATCTCCCATCAACGCCATTTCCATAATGTATTCATCCATTGGGGTCGAAAGTGATTGCAATACAAACACTGTTTTATCTCGAACATCCTCCTCGATCCACGGCCGCACTTCTCCGTCAGCAAAACGGGTAAGATCAACTTTCCCAAGAGTAATATGTAATTGATCCGCAACTTTACTAGCGAGCGCTTGATTGCTTGAACCGGAAAAGAGTAAATGGTCTTTCATATATATTTGTTATACCTTCTTCAGCCCAAAGTAATCAAGGACTGAATTATCCATGAGGGTGTCAACTAAAAAATCAGGATGTTCTGCGTCAAGAACCGTAGGGTCATGATGGCGTCCTGTCATGACAGCAATCGTATGTGCACCAATTGCTTTTCCGCACCGTACATCATGCACAGTGTCTCCGATCACGGAAATATCGCGCGCGGCAAACGTCGTATGAAAAAATGCGTCTGCACGTATGGCAGTTTTTTTTGCAAGTTCTATCCGATCATCTGCTTCTTCTCCATAGACACCAAATTGAAACATATGATTGTATCCAGCTTTATCCAATTTCCATTGTCCGATACTTTGCACATTTCCAGATAAAATGCCGTATGCAATCGTTTTACTATCAATAACCAAATCAACAAATTGCCTGGCTGTTTCAATTGGGTGATATAACGACACATCCAGATTCGACTGTTTCATGTAATTATGCATTTCAACAGCAAGTCGCGGCAGTTCACGCTCAAAATCGCTTCGCTTGATCCCAACACTGTCCGCGGAGTACCACAAGATGCTCCGATCAACGTATCCATTGAATTTTGTCATATCAACATGGATCTGTTTCCCAAATACCGTGCGAATCGCGTAGGAAAATTTTGTTTCCCCTTCCGGTTTCATCTCAAATACCGATGCACCATCCTGGCTGACGAGCGTCCCATCAATATCAAATAATATAAGTTTCATACCATCTTATGTTCCTTCTTGCCAACTTCCAAGATATGCTTCCTGTTCATCAGTCAGTGTGTCAAATTGCACACCCATTGCTTTCAGTTTCAGTCTCGCAATTTCTTGATCCATTTCTTTTGAAATAGTATACACCTTCACATCAAGCTTCCCTTTATTTTTTATGAAAAATTCCGCGGCGAGTGCCTGATTGGCAAAACTCATGTCCATGACTTCTGCAGGATGTCCTTCAGCTGCTGATAAATTGATGAGCCGTCCTTCTGCAAGCAAGAATCGTTTTGTCCCATCTGAAAGTGTGTATTCTTCTACATACGTACGAATCGTCCGATGAGATTTTGCTTTTTTCTGCAGCATTTCCACTGCAACTTCGACATTGAAATGTCCGGAGTTTGCAATCACTGCACCATCTTTCATGGCAAGCATGTGATCAAATGAAATAACATTTTTATCTCCTGTGACGGTCACAAACATGTCACCGATTTTTGCGGCCTTTGCCATTGGCATAACAGTATATCCATCCATCACGGCTTCGAGTGCTTTAATGGAATCAACTTCTGTGACAATCACATGTGCGCCCATTCCATGTGCGCGGCTTGCCAGTCCTCGCCCACACCAGCCATAGCCTGCAACAACAAATGTTTTTCCAGCGATGAGCATATTCGTTGCTCGCATCATCCCATCAAGTGTTGATTGTCCTGTACCATACCTATTATCAAACATGTGTTTCGTATCGCTGTCATTAACGGCAAACACCGGAATTTTGAGAGCGGCATCTTTCATCATCGCTTTTAAACGGATCACTCCCGTTGTTGTTTCTTCGCTTGATCCAATAATTTCAGATAATTGATCTTTTCTTTTTGTGTGAAGAAGAGACACAAGGTCTGCACCATCATCCATCGTGATATTTGGATGCATGTCGAGTACCGCATTCAAATGAGCATAATACATTTTTGTATCTTCGCCTTTAATAGCAAATGTTGGTATCTGATAGTCCTTCACTAGTGATGCAGCGACGTCATCTTGGGTTGAAAGTGGATTGCTTGCACACAAATATACTTTTGCTCCACCTGCCTTCAGTGCCAACATCAAATTTGCGGTTTCTGCTGTCACATGCAAACATGCGGCGATCACGAGTCCCTTGAGTGGTTGCTCTTTTGCGAATCGTTTTTCAATAAGTTTCAACACTGGCATCGCATTTCCAGCCCATTCAATACGAAGTTTTCCACCCGCTGCGAGAGAAATATTTTTTACATCACCTGCTGTTGCCATAGTTGTCTCCTTTTATAGCACTAACCCGTTTTTATAATTTTGTTTATACCGTATGCAAAATTCTTTCTGAGTATACGCATGCGTTTGCGTCCCATACATTTCAACTGTATAAACGGCGGCAATCGATCCCATCTGGCCACACGTTTTCAAATCAAAGCCTCGAGAAAATCCTGCGAGAAATCCGGAGCGATATGCATCTCCCGCACCAGTCGGATCAACAATACTCTTCGCTTTTGCAGGTTGAATATCGATTGCTGTATCTTTCGTTTCAATTCGTGATCCTTTTGCACCGAGCGTCGTGATAACGATAGGACAAAGTGCGAGAAGTTCTGCATGTGTCAGTTCCAATTGTTTTTCAATCAAAGAAAGTTCGTAATCATTTCCGATAAAGATTGCTGCATGAGAAACTCCCTGCAATAATTCTGCTTTTGAAAAATTCCCAATTTGAAACGACGGGTCATACATGTATGGGATTTTTCGTTTCACACATTCTGTGACATATTGCGTCATGGCTTTTGGCTCATTTGCGGAAATCACCACAAGGTCAAAGGGCTCATGAATACATGCAAGATGAAGAGACGAATTTCTGATCAACGCTCCTTTGTAATATGCACCGATCTGATTATCAGCCGTATCAGTCACGGCAAAATATGTGCCGCTCGAATTTTTTGCATCAACGTTGATATATGTTGTCGGAATGTTGTGTTTTTTCCAAAATTTCTGATATGGATCAAAATCATTTCCAACATATGTTTGTACCAACGGTTCAACTCCCAGAAGTTTCAATGAATACGCGATATTCCCCGCTGTTCCTCCAAACTGTTTATGCAGTTTATCCGCAAGCAAGGACAGAGAAATTGTGTGAATCTTGTCTGCCATGATCCGATCTGCAATCTTCCCAGGGAAGCCCATGATGAAGTCGTATCCAAGACTGCCGGTAACAACAATAGCCATGATTTTTTTTACATGCCCTTTGACATTTGTGCGAGTTGTCCCGCAGCTGCTTGCTGTGACTGTTTAATCACGTTGCCAATCGCCCGTTTCACTGATTCATTTGGAACCCCTGCAATCGTGACCGATTGCACTTCCTGATTTCCATTCATGGTGATTTCGACATCGCCTTCTTTTGCAGTAAATGACATCACGGCAAGTGCTTTCTGGATTGCCATGGCGCTCTTTCGCATTTCATTCATATCACCTAATTGTTTAAATGGATTAAACATAAAAAATTCCTCCTTATTTCTCAACTAGTACAACTTCTACTTTCACTTGTACTCCAAATAATTTCTTGAGTACCGTAGACAACATATCACGGACATTCACTTCTGACAAGCGTTCCTGATGAAATTTATATTGTGTTTCTATAATCAGGACATCACCCCGGATTTCCTTAGCTCGTGCCGAGCGCATGACACCAGCAACAGAATGATTAAATGGTTTTAATGCTTCGATAATATCTTTCCAATATTCCTGCAGTTTTTCAACCGTAAACGATTCATCAAGTTTTTTTGCTGGTATTTCTGAATGCTCTGCTGCAACAGGTGACGGCATTTCTCCTACTTCGCGCTTTTTCGGCTGCATCGCTGCAACTTGCGGCATGCCTGTTGGTTTTGGCTGCATCAATTGTTGTGGAGTAAGCGCTGTACCCTGGTTGAAATACTCAAGGACTGCAAGCTCAAGTGGGAGTTCTGCAATCGGTGAATTTCTCAACATACCGTAGGCATCGATAAAACAATGCGACGCATGCTGGACACTTGTTTTATCCCATCCTAACACTGCTTCACCTTTACCAAGAGTTACGAGCATTTGCTGCAGTGTATGCAGGACATCGGTAATAAATCCCTTAATATCTTTTGATTCACTGGCAAGTTTTTCTATCAGTGCAAACGCTGCTTTTTCATCTTTTTTAGAAAGTGTATCCAAAAACTGAGAAACGATATCATCTCCTGAGGAAGAAAACAGATCTGTAATTGTATCGATCGTAATTTTTTCCTTGGAAAAACTTACCTGTTCCAAAAATTTCACTGCATCACGAAACGCGCCATCTGCCTCTGTCGCAATAAATTGCAATGCATCATCAGTAATTGCAATTTTTTCTTTTGTGACTATCTTTTTGAGCGCATGCAACAACTCTTCATCACTGGCTTTCCGAAACACGATAGAAATACAACGAGATTTAATGGTCGCAGGAACTTTTTGCGCATCAGTGGTTGCAAGAATAAATACAGCATGTTTTGGCGGTTCTTCCAATGTTTTAAGCAGTGCATTAAACGCTTCCGTCGTCAGCATATGCACTTCATCAATGATATATATTTTGTAGCCGCCGCCAATAGAAGCAAGTGCGATCCGATCCCGAAGTTCGCGGATTTCATCAATACCACGATTAGAGGCTGCATCAATTTCCAACACATCCATATTCGTACCATTTGCAATCGACGTGCACATCTGACAGGTTCCGCATGGACCGGTTTTTTTGGATCTGTGCTCACAGTTGTAGAGTTTGGCAAGAATTCTGGCTGTTGTCGTTTTTCCGGCACCTTTTGGACCGGTTAAAAGATACGCGTGTGGAAGTTCTGAAACGTCTTTTTGAAGAAGCGATGCAACTTGTTCCCGTACATGGACGTTATCAATTTCATCAATCAGTTGTGGTCTGTACGTTCGGTAAAATGACATAATTTAATATTTCGATATCTAATACCAAATGATAATACACTATATTGGTATTTATTGGAAATTGGTATTTATTGGTATTTATTGGTATTTATTTATTCCTCAGGGTGATGAATGCCTAACAAATGATTGAGTCCATGAAGTACGAGAAACTCAATCATGTCATCGACCATTTTATCTTGTTCCCCCGCCTCTTTCACCGCCATTGGGTACGAGACAACAATATCACCTAAATGCAAAATATCATCGGGAGGACCAACAAATGCGACGGGACTCGGTTGACTTGGATCGTACAAAGGAAAAGACAACACATCGGTCGGATAATCTTTTTGCCGATACGTTTTATTCAGCTCATGAATTTTTCTATCTCCGACAAATGTGACAGAGACATCGGCATCACTTTCAATTTTTCCTGTTAAAAAATCTTGGATCGCTTTCGTAATTTTTTTGCGTGCAATCGGATAACGGGATTCTGTCAAGATAGTTACTTTCACCATATTATTTTGCCATCAAAGACTTAAGCATCGAAGAAACTCGTGCGCCATCTGCTTTTCCTGATACAACCTGCATCGCGTTTCTCATCAGAAGTCCAAAGTTCTGCTCACCGGATGCGGCAACTGGCGCAAGTAAGTTTTTCAGTTCTTCATCACTCATTTCAGCCGGAACATACCGTTCAAGAACAGCAAGTTCTCCTGATTCTTTGGCAACAAGCTCTGCACGGCCTGCAGTTTTAAATGCCTCAACACTTTCTTTATGTGTCTTCACCTGTTTTTTGATGGTGTCCATCACATCAGCATCAGTAAGCGCCGTGTCACTTGCAGCACCGTATTTGGCAATCGCCATATTCCGGATTGCAGACAGCAAAAAACGGATGGTATCGACAGCCACCTGGTCATGTGCTTTCATCGCCGTTACGAGGTCAGCTTTTAACGTATCAAGCATCATAAGAATTGCTCCTTATATTCTTCCTGGATGACGTAATCGTCGTGCCAAGTCCCGCTTTTTTTCTTTCTTGATTTCTGCTGGTTTCTGATAAAATTCCCGTTTCTTCAAGTCCTGAAGAATTCCTTCTGTGAGAACTTTACGGGTAAATTTACGAATTAATGAATCTGAATTATCTCCTGGTTGTGCTTTCACAAATACCATAGTTTAAAAAACACCTCCTCACCGAATTTCTTTTTTAATTTTTTCTGCTATTTCTGTCAGAGAGTCTTTTCCCTCTCGTTCAACTATTGATTGTATCACACTGCCCCCATCATCCAAAAACCGCGGTAAAACGTGCATATGCAGATGGTGTACGCCATTTTCTTCTTTATGATTCATGCCAATCGTAAATACTTCGGTTTGAAATGCAACTGTCAGCGCGGCAACAACTTTTTGCACTGTTGCCATCAAATTTCCAAGTTCTTCTGGAGTGTACTCTCCAATCGCCCATCCGTGTTTTTTCAAAATTACGACAACATGTCCAGAAGTCGAGGGAAAGATATCAAGAAACGCTTTGGTCTGTTCATCCTCATACACGGTGTAGGAAGGAGTACTACCTGCAACAATTTTACAAAATAAACAGTTATCCATAGATTGTTTTCACCTCAGCTATCAAATCAGCAAGCGATAATGCGGTCGGTTTCATATCCGGATTTTTTGCGCTGCCGTTTAAAAGCATATGCTTGCTCGAGTGTAAAAACCAGGTGGCAGTCGCATCTTTTTTCAAAAGTACCTCATAAATTGCAGTGAGATCAATTTCGTCTTTTGGAATTGTTTTAATCTGTGCATTTCCATTTTTCGGATCTTTCCTGACAACCAACACAAATCCCATTTTCTGTCCGTAATGCACTACTTCCCGATTTACTGTTTCAATACCAAATGCTTTCCCAAATTTTGTATCAAATTGTACTGCATTATCTTTAATATCTTTTTCCGCCCAGACTTTATTTTGAAACATTTTGTATGCCCCGTCCAAACAATCCATCACGGTATCCATCATGCCAATCGGGTTATCGACCATATTGAGTTGCAATCCGTCAATAATCACTGGAAGTGACAGGTCATAAAAATCAGCAGTCGGATTTGGATAAAATACTTCCTTAAAATGATCGACGTCATTGACTACATGAAGTAGTCGTTCGAGCGCTTCATCTTTTTTCCCTAAGGATTGATACACAAGAAGTGCGGCACAGGTATCATCATTTGCCTGATGATGATCAAATTTGCCGTAGCCCGTATCAACATGGATAATCTCAGGATCGCTATCTGGTGCCATCCCGTTTAATGTCTTTCCTGCGGGCACAAACGCAATGGCTGCTTCTTTTAAATCAGGAACAAATGTCTTGAGAAGCCACACCGAGGTAATGGCGTCAAGATCAGGAGCAAAATGCGTGATAATCGTTTTCATATCTGTAATTATACTCGAAATCACCATCGTTCGTGAAGAATAACATTCGGAGTGCTATAATGCCCCATAGTTGTTAATGAACGGCAATATTTAGCGTTACCCATCATCGTTACAACATCATCGCACCTTGCTTTTTAAATATGATATTGTTTACTAATCCATTCACAGATCGGGAAAATAGGAGGAAGAAATGTGTTTACCCATATCAAAGAGTAATGGAAATCCGAATGACGAATTAAAAGTAATCACGATTGAAGATGAAACAGATACACAAGGTCTAAACTTTCCATCCGAACCACCCCCATCACCAATGGCAATGGCTTTTCAGAATGTTCGCGTAGAGATCCGGCGCAAAAAATTATGGGAAATTGGTGATACACAAGACTTTCCATTTCCTGATGCCATTCCAGAAAATGCAATACCGGGTTTTCTTGCCAGAATTGAACGAGAAGAAGGACTGCTTTTCAGTCTGACATTCAAACACTGGCTTGAAGTCGGATGTGAATACACATTACGGAGAACAAGAGGCAAACTCGACGATATTTATCGTACATTGGCTGACCTATCAATCAATGAACAACATACAATTTCATTGTATGGTTATGAACCTATTGATGATATCGTCAAAGTGATTCTCCGACATATGAAAAGATATTCACAGCAATTGACGTTAACAGCAAAAGGAACCGGTCCAGTCCGCATCTTCACCCGTTTGGAAAATACATTTACAAAAGAGTGTGCGGATCTTGCACTGCTCGACAATGGAGAATGTCTCAATATCAACTTCGGCTATGAGATATCCCAGCAAGATATACAAAGAGTTCTCGATACAATGGAACAACAATATCACATGAAGTTTAAAGCGGAAAAAACAAAAAATCCATGTGTCATCACATTCAAATAGAAAAAAGATACATGGACAAAACTGCCCCTGATAGGTGCAATCAAAACTATCAGGGGCTTTTTATTTGGAAAAACACCGTGGAAGAATAACATCTTTGATATTCGGATATAACGCTAAGTCTTCTACATCCCCCTCCCCAATCCATTTCATATTCGCGTACTCCCGCTCGGGAAACTTTGGAGTAAATTCCGGAACTTCAATCACATACACAAAATCCATATGAATATGTTCCTCATGATCACCACGCGCCGGAATCGGTTCCTCAAATAAATAGTCAGGAATCGGAAGCGACATCACTCGCTCATCAAGTTTTTGTTCTTTTGGCAAATACGAAGTCACATCAAATCCTGTTTCTTCTTGTACTTCACGAATGAGACACTCAAACGGATTTTCATTTTCTTCCTGATGACCTCCTGGCGGCAACCATTTCTGCAATTTCTGATGCAACCCTAATAACACTTTTCGTGGTTTGGTATTTGTTACTAATACAGCCGTAGAAGTGTAATGTTTTATCATGACTAATAGCTTTGACCAAAAATCCAACGATGTGCAGCTGGTTTTCCGCAGTGTACACATGTTCCCTTTTCTTCATGCGCGCCCATTGGCAAACAGCGTGTTGTTGCTTTGGTTTCATCCTTGATTGCTTTTTCACACGCGGCATCCTCACACCAAAATGCATGCAAAAATCCTTTGGTCGTACTCATAATTTTTTTGAATTCCTCATAGGAGGAAACATCATAGGTATGGCTTTTCAAAAATGCTTTTTGTTTTTCAAAGAGCCGTACCTGCATAGCTGCAAGTTCATCATCAATCTGCATGACCGCTTCTTTCCACGGCATCGTCTTCTTTTCACCCGTATCACGGAAAACAAGCGTCACGGTTTCATCATCGGTTTCTTTTACGCCAATCTCTATCCGCATCGGCACGCCCTTCATCTCCCATTTGTTAAATTTCCGTCCTGGGCTGTCATCCGTATCATCAAGTTTCACGCGAATGCCTTGCGAAACAAACGCATCAAAAATCCGTTTCACATATTGCGGTTGGTCTTTTTTTGCTGCCACCTTGGAAGAAAGAATCGGTACAACAACAAGCTGAATCGGAGCAACTTTCGGAGGCAAGATCAGTCCTGCATCATCTCCATGAGTCAGGAATAATCCACCGAGTGCACGTGTGGACAAACCCCATGAGGTCTGCCATGCATATTCCAGTTTCTTTTCCTGATCCTGAAACTGAATGCCAAATACTTTAGAAAAATTCTGTCCGAGATCATGGGATGTTGCAGCCTGCAATGCTTTGCCGTCCGGCATCAGACTTTCAACTGTGTAGGTCGTTGCGGCCCCTGCAAATTGCTCTGTTTTGCTTTTCTTACCGAGAAGTACAGGCATCGCAAAATAATCTTCAAATATTTGTCTGTACCATTCGTGTGCTTTCAGAGCAAACGCTATTCCCTCTTCGTGGCTGGCATGTGCGGTATGCCCTTCCTGCCACAAAAATTCCGTAGTCCGTAAAAACAAATAGGTCCGTTTTTCCCAACGCACGATATTGCACCATTGATTGAGAAGGAGTGGTAAATCCCGCCAGCTTTTCACCCATTTGGCGTACATGGAATACATGATAGTTTCAGACGTTGGTCTCACGATTAAAGGTTCTGCAAGTTCTTCGCCACCTGCGTGGGTCACAACCGCAAGTTCCGGAGAAAATCCTTCGACATGTTCTTTTTCTTTTTTGAGGAGTGATTCGGGAATAAACATCGGGAAGTAGGCGTTTTCCACGCCGGCTGCTTTAATCATTCCGTCAAAAATATGCTGGACTGTTTCCCAAATGGCATAGGCGTAGGGACGGATAACCATCGTACCTTTCACTGGTCCGTAATCTGCAAGTTCCGCTTTAAGGACAATATCGTTGTACCACTGGGAAATATTATCTAATTTTTTGATTCCGTCTTTTTTATCAAATGCCATAGTACTTAAAAGTATACCTGAAACAGAGGAAGTTTGAAAATAGGAACGAAATTATCCCCGCACGATACGAAGAATATCGTTGACAGTCACGAGAAGAATGAGTGCCATGAGAATAATCATGCCGATTTGGTGAATCATGCGTTCCACTGCTGGACGAGCTTTCTTACCGAACTTATCTGCAATCACAAATGCGAGCCGTCCCCCATCAAGAGCCGGAAATGGAAGAATATTTAAGAGTGCCAAATTCAAAGACAGTATCGCCATAAACTCAAGCACTGCATCAAATCCGTATTTCACTGCCTGGCCCGTCACTTGTGCGATCCCGATAGGCCCTGAAATTTCTCCTGATGCGAGTTTATTTCCCATCACAAGTTTTCCGATGACGGAGCCAAGTGAGGTGAGCATCGTCCACATCCGCTCAACATTAATTTTCACTGCCATAAATGGCGCTTTCGTAATCGGATATTTGTGTTTCTCAAGATTCGATACAGCGACACCTAATGGTCCTTCCCCTTCTGGAGGATTCGTTCGTGGAATGAGCGAAATCGTCACTGGTTCATTATTTCTGATAATAGATAGTGTGACCGTTGTTCCTGCATGTGTTTTTACGATAGCAATAAGTTCATCCGGTGTCTCAAGATTTTTTGTTTGAATTCCTGAGGCATCAGCATATTGAATTGACTTCACAACATCTTTTTCTTTGATGCCACCAAGGGCAGCAGGACTATTTGCAGTCACTGTTTCCACATGGACAATTTTGGTCGGCTCTGTAACACCTCGAGTCAAAAGAAGTGTAGTAATGGCAACAGCAAGCATGAAGTTCATGAACACACCTGCTGATAAAATAAGTGCTCGTTGTCCGCGAGATTTCGCCCAAAAGTATGTATTTCTTTCCTTGGCAGATTTTATCTTTCCTTTTTCGCGGTCAACATCTTCTTCATCTTCCCCCGCAAGTTTCACAAATCCGCCGATAGGAAGCCAGTTAATCGAATAGATCGTGCCTTTGATTTTTTTGCCCCAGATTCTTGGAGGAAGTCCAAATCCGAATTCTTCTACGTGGACACCGAAAAGACGTGCCACTGTGTAATGTCCCAGCTCGTGAATCATCACAAGCACACTGAGGATAGCAATAAAAACAATGGCAGTAACAAACATAAAAAATTAAATTTGCATGAGTTCGGCTTCTTTTTTATCGCCCGTCGCGTCCACTTCGGAAATCATCTCATCAGTCAATTCCTGAACTTTTTTCTCACCGACTTTTTGCTGATCATCTGTCAGTGTTCCTGCTTCGACCTCTTTTTTCAAATCTTTCATCGCTTCCTGACGGATTTGACGAACCATAATGCGTCCACCTTCAAGTTTTGTACGTGCGAGTTTGATATATTCTTCCCGTTGTTCCTGACTCATTGGAGGAATAGTAATACGGATAACTTCTCCGTCAGAGACAGGATTCATGCCAGTTTCAGATGCCTGAATGCTTTTGATGATATCCTGTGCGACGCTTGGATCATACGGCGTGATCACGATTGTTTTTGCATCAGGCACACCAATCGTTGCCATCTCCTGCAGTTTTAGTTTCTGTGTTCCATCATATGCGGTGATGATAATATTTTCCACCAATGCTCCCGTGGCACGACCAGATCTGATTGATGACAGATCATTGCGGGTAATTTCTATTGCTTTACGCATTTTCCCCTGCGCTTGGGATAGGATGGTGTCTATCATAATGCATTAATACTATCATAGAAACCAAAAAAAATCCTCCCAACTCTCAAAACTATTCAACGTAAAAAACGTGCTGTTGAATATCTTTGAAAGCCAGGAGGAACTAATGAATGGTGCGGAAATTATTTTGAATGATTGGCCTCGACTGCGCCCGACATCTTGCATACGTCACTCGCAACGAATAATACCCGCGGGGACTGTGCTATCTTTTGTAACGAGAATTCCTTCATCATCAGCGCTTTGACGATGGATGAAAGAGCAGTTATCGGATTGCGATGATGGCCAGTCCTTCGGATTGAGACGTGCTACTGACGCAGTATATCGCATCTCCTGCCAAAATTTACTGATTGCCATTTCAATATGCGCAATCGTATCAATCACCGGCAAAGCGTAATCGACGTGTTTCGTTACTGGTATTTGCGTTGTCATACCTTTTACTCCCTTCTGAAAATATGCAAAAACTCAAATCGAAAGTATCCGTATCTTTCTCTTTTCAAATACCCTGATGCCCTCCTTCAAGTCAATATGTTTTTTCCTTTGCTTGTCGTTTCAAGCAGAGCAAACGGAGAATCCAAAAAGTATAGAATTACCCATTACCTCTGCCTGAAAAATTCCGCACTATGTGAAAGAGCAAACAGCCCGTCAAAATGGACAAAAACAGATATCTGTCCTTTAACCGGGACTTTCGTGGAAATAATAGCACTTTCTGAAGAATTACACCAATTCTTTTTTATCCAGCTGCATGCGGGTAAACTGCACAACGGTGATGTTTTCGCCAATAGTGGTGATCGTCTGTTTCACCAAATCACTCATTGTGGTTTTGCCGTCACGGATGTACGCGCTTTTCAACAGTTCGTCCACATCTTTTGGATCCATTGCGGCAATCTGGAGCGCGAGTTCATGAGCAAGTTTCTTGAACGCTTCATTCTTTGCCACAAAATCTGTCTCACAGCGTACTTCCACCAAAACACCGACCTTTGCATTTGCATGCACGTAGGATTCAATGATACCGACTGCGGTTTCCCGATCACCTTTTTTTGCTGCTTTTTCGATGCCCCATGATTTCAAAAGCTCAATTGCTTTCTTGTAGTCGCCTTGAGATTCATCCAAGGCCTTTTTACAATCGGCTACCCCCGCCTGTGTTTCTTCACGAAGCTTTTTTAATAGATCAAGAGAAAAATTCATACGAGCTCCTTATATACAATATTACTTTGTTTCAACTTTTTTTGCTTTTGCTTTCTTCTCTGTCTTCGGTTTTTTCCCACCCGCCGGCGAGGCAGGCTCAACCGTAAGTGTTGCGGTAATTTCTTCAGCCACTCGTTTTTCTTCTTTTTTTATTTCTTCATTTACATCGGTTGTTTTCTTCTCTTCTTTTTTCTTTGTCGCTTCCATTCTTTCTTTCGCATCTGCTGCATTTTTGAGAGCTTCTGCTTTTCCTTCCATGTATGCATTAGCAATCGTTTGGGTAATGAGCGTCACGGATCCGACTGCATCATCATTGGCTGGGATCACATGTTCGATACCGGTTGGATCTGAATTCGTGTCAACGATAGCGACGACCGGCACTCCGATTCTCACAGCTTCTCTCACTGCAGCAATTTCTTTCTTCACATCAATGATAAAGAGTGCCTGTGGAGGAACATCAAGTTTCAACACACCACCATAAAAGACATTGAGTCTTCGAAGGTACCTGCCCATTTTCATTTGTTCATGCTTTGGAAATTTCTTCCATTTTCCCGTTGCTTCTTCTTCTTGCATACGGATAATTTTCTGAATATTTTTGTGGATACCATCCCAGTTTGTCAAAAATCCGCCAATCCATCGTTCAGTAATATAGGGGGCTTCTGCACGGATTCCTTCTGTTTTCACAATGCCTTTTGCCTGACGCTTTGTGCCGACAAACAAAATTTCACTGCCTGCGGCAACTAAATCGCGGACAAATTGTGCAGCCTCTTCGAGACCAGCTTTAGTTTTTGCAAGATCGATGATATGAATACCATCTTTTTCAATATAAATAAATTGAGATGCTTTTGGGTGCCACCGTTCTGATTTGTGACCAAAATGACATCCTGCTTCCAAAAGTTCCTGCAATGTTACTTCTTTCATAATTACCTCTCTATAAAAAAATAAGACGCCGTTACACAAGGCGTCTAAAGAAACGTTTGTGTATCTTTTATTCCTCCGCTCAAGTACTTGATATGATCAAGAAAGATACCTGTCTTAAGCGTGTGTAATAGTGGGAGTATAGCAGAAAGATGCGATCATTTCAAGCGAGCTTGCGGTTTTGCCTGAAATGAAGCAAGCGCATCTTTCACTGTTAAAACAGGTCCATCAGTTCGTGGATCATAAAGATAAGAGGCTGTCGGTTTACGCAACGTATATGTCATGTCCGAATGAACATTATGTTCTGTGATGGACGGTTGAGATTTTGCAACTTCCTTTGCTTTATACATTGCGTAATCAGCGCAGTCTTGTAAGCAAGAACGGTCTGCATCACCAATATCATCTGTATGTACAGCGCCAATTGACACCGTTGGAATTAAATGATCATGTTCATCAAATCCACCAGAAAATATTTTCTGCAGACGCGCTATTACATCAGGTAGTTGTTGTTTTGATAAGCCGGGAAGCAACACCGCAAATTCATCTCCACCGTTATCATTTACTCTCGCGACAAAATCCTGTTCGGAAGTATTCAGACGAAGCTCTTTTGCAATAGTAATTAACAAATGATCTCCCACCCCGTGACCTCCCATCTCATCATTCACTGTTTTTAATCCATTTAGGTCCAGGATGATAAGTGCGCCAGACCTATGAGATTGATTAAATCGTTCCAGCGTCCGACTAAATGATTTCCCATTAGGCAATCCAGTTTTTGCATCAATAAGCGCTGCCTGTTGCCATTCTTCAGCGACGTCCCTTGTATACATATCAGGGCCAGTCCACCAATCTTCATCATGCAAAGCATCACATTGAGCCAAATCAGAATGTAATGTAGCCAGATTTTCTGGCATTTCTGGTAGTTGTTCTTTTCCCATAAATAAAACAAAACTCGTCTGTTTGTACGAGTTTTGTCGGATTATATCAAACTATATCAACAACCCACAATAGCAGGCATTACCTATCATTCTTTCATTTCATTTATATATCCGATGACAATGTTCACAAACAGCAATATATTTATCCGCAGCTCCCACCTCAATCACTCCTTTTTTCCCGTCCATCCGTTCACTGTGTCTGGCAAGCCCACCGCATTTTTGGCACACGGCCATAAGTTCAAGATATTCATCCGCAAGCCCCACAAGATCAGGAGTCGCACCAAACGGCTGCCTCTTGTAATCATAGAGAAGTCCCGCGGCAATGACATGAATTCCTTTCTTTTTCAAAGAAACAATCACGGATTTAATTTTTTCTTTGTCAAAAAACTGCACCTCATCCACAATCACCTTATCCGCGCCTGTCGCAAGGATTTTTTCAAGCATCAATTCTTTTGATTCACCAGCCATCACGAGCGCCTTTGAATGTTTATGATCATGACTGTGGATTTCTTTTTTTCCACCATACCGGTTATCAATGTTCGGTTTTACCGTAAGGACAGTGTGTCCCATATGAGTGAAGACGTCGACCAAGGCAACGAGTTTCCCTGTTTTCCCGGAAAACATAGGACCGGCAATGACCGTTAATTTCCCGTTTGTCCGTCTATGAAGTTTTTTGACCATACATATTGGTTATGCAGGCAGAATTTTTTTGCGTTTCAGGACAGCGAGAATTTTTTGATGAATTTCTTCTTTTGAAAGAATTTCACCATTTTTTGTACAATCAATCGTTACCCAATGAGGAAACCGTTTCGCAAGTCGCAAATACACTTGTTCAACCTCTTTCATTAACGCTTCGTTTGATTCATGAATGTCTTTTTTCTGTGCATTCCCCATGTATTTCCGACTATTTTTTTGCTCAATGAGTTTCTGGGAAATTGCATGCGGGACATATAAAAAGATGACAATATCTTCCCTGGGGATTCCAAACGCATCATATTCCACGCTATATGCCCAATCAATAAATTTCATCTGCTCATCACGGGGTAGCCTAGCTGCCTGATAGGATGCAGAACTGGTATAGCGATTGCAAATGACAATTTTCCCTTCCTCAAGCGCGCGCTCCATATCCGGTTTTGCCTGCCACCTGTCTGCAGCATACGGAAACATCACGATATATGGATGATTGCTTTCAATCGTGCCGAAGTCACCTTTGAGAAATCTCCCAATCCAGCGACCAAAAATTGTTTTGTAATATTGCGGAAAATCAAATAATGCAAATGGGACATGTTGTGTTTTAAGATATTCCTGAAGCAGTTGTGATTGTGTACCCTTTCCAGATCCGTCTGTTCCTTCTATCACTACAAATTTTCCTTTTGTTACCATATCAAGAATATACTGTTTATTTTTTTTCTTGTAAAGAAATCAAATTATTCCAATCATCGTATTGATGAAGGAAGAAACTGTTGTGCCAATTCATTATACCGATCCAAAAATTGCTGTGCATCGAATCCTTCCGTACTCCTCCGCAATTGCCGTTCCTTTTGTTTTTCATCATCAAATCGCGCTCCACGCAAAAAAGGTCGATACTTAAAATGTGCAGATTCCTTTTGCCAGACGCTAATAACACCAATAAGTGGATTGCCGCCTCGGTCATACATCACCGTCGGCTCTGTCTGAAGCTCAGTAAAATGATAATGTTTTAAATATCTTTGTAACCGCAAAAACCGTATATGCCGTGCAAATCGCTCAAAAAATAAGGAGTCAGTAAGAGCACGGATGCGGGCAGGATCATCTGCCCAATCCGCTTTCATTTTCTGTTCTTTTGATAATACCCCACTTTGTGCCACAGCAAATACATCATGCGGCAATCCAGCTGCCTCATTTACCTTGTATCGATGCAACCATTTTTGCTGCCATTCCTCAAGCGATCGACTGGTGTATTCCGGAAGTCGCTTAAATGGCAAGAGTGATAATTCAGAATAATGAATCGGTTCTGCAAGAAAAATATATCCTTTTGGACGAAGAAACGCGTCCGCGGTGCGGATCGTATGACGGACATCACGATCGGTAACCATATTTGCAAAAAGTGCCTGTATTAGTACACCATCCTGTTCTTCAATAAAAGGATAAAATCCCCGTGGTGTTTCACTCCCTTGTCCCACCGTACGGACATCTCCACGAAACACCAAATTATGAAAATCTTCATAGGAAAGATCAGATGCATTCGGATTCATTTCAACACCGAATGCGCGAATGCCTCGATCACTTAAAGGCGTCAATTTTTTCCCATCTGCTGCCCCAAATTCAATAAGATGTCCATGTTCAGGAAGAAATGAACAAAGAAGATCGACAGGGAACGTTGCACCATGGGCAATCTGAAGAGCAGACGCCGTTTTTAGTCGCTCATCTTGCGCATGAACAAGCTCGTGAAAAGAATTTTGCTCAACACATAACATAAAACAAGCTCATTCTAGCAAGTAAAACACAGAATAACAACTTTTTATTTTTTCGGCGTGGGCGTTGCCAAAACTTGTATATGAATTTGTTGTCCAGCCCGACTTCGAATATCTAAATTCCCTTTCGTAAATGCAATATAGATAACAACCAATGCCAAAAATGTGAATGCGATACCAATGGCAACCATAAACGGTTTTACATGATCTTGAGTAGAAGCACGACTGGCAGTCTTTTTCATACTAATTTCTCCTTACTATCTACTATTGATGGTTTTTCCCTTATTGTCAAATAATTTGACAGCCTGAGGAGCAAAGCCATATGATACAGAAAGGAAAGGAGAAAACGAAGCAATAATATATGTAGAGCGCATGGTCCGCCAACGGGCGGATGACGAGGAAAAGGGTCCGGCTTAGCCGGAATTCGGACCTGTATAGCAATATATAGAGTATCAGCGGAAACCCTTTGGAATACTCTCTTCCAAAACAGATTGTTTTAAATCTTTTGGCAACAAAAGCACAAAGAATAATCTCATGAGAGTTTGCTTCAATAAACAGTAACGTACTGCAATATTTTTAAAAAGGAGATCTTCTATGTGTGGAATTTTTGGATACATTGGAAAACGGACTGACGCACAAAAACTCGTGTTAACCGGCCTCAAAACCCTCGAATACCGAGGCTATGACAGCTGGGGTGTCGCTGCAATACCAACTGGTGCTAAAGAAATAGTTATCGAAAAGCAGATCGGAAAAATTGGCAATGCAACAGTCGATGCAATGCCTGACAGTTCTCTTGCATTTGGGCACACACGCTGGGCAACGCATGGCGGTGTTACGAAAGAAAACGCACATCCACACCTCGATTGCACAAAAACTATCGCGGTCATCCACAACGGCATCATCGAAAATTATGAAGGATTCAAAAATACGCTCCTTGCAAAACATACATTTTTATCTGAAACAGACAGTGAAGTTGCGTCTCACATGATCGAAGACGCAGTGCTCACCATGCCGTTTGCCGAAAGCGTACGTACCACATTTTTACAGTTTACCGGATCAAATGCCATTATCGCAATCAAAAATGGAGAGCGGCAAATTGTTGCTATCCGAAATGGATCGCCACTCGTTGTAGGATATGGAGACAACGAACAATTTGTCGCAAGCGATGCGGCAGGACTTCTCCCCTACACGAAAAAAGTCCATTTCTTGGAAGATAATGAAATGGCGGTGCTCACAGATGAGATGATAAAAATTTATGACGCCGCGACAGGAAAAGAAAAAAATATACAGCCGACAACATTGACGTGGGATGTAACGGCAGCTGAAAAAAACGGGTATACAACATTCATGGAAAAAGAAATCCATGAACAACCAACGATACTGGAAGAACTGCTTACCCGTGATGATTTACACGCGCTGACAACTGCAATTACGAGCGCACACGGAACGTATCTTATCGGCTGCGGCAGCGCGTATTATGCATGTCTTGCTGGAACCTATCTATTTTCAACTATCGCGAAACGACACATCAATGCATGTGTTGCCAGTGAGTTTACCTATCAAGAAGAATTTTTGAACGATAAATCACTTCTCGTCGGCCTCTCGCAATCAGGAGAAACCATGGATATTATCGATGCGGTCAAACGCGGTGCATCACACAAAGCAACGATTGCGAGTATCGTCAATGTCTACGGGTCGACATTGTGGCGATTATCCAGTATTCAAGTGCAATGCGGCGCGGGACCTGAAATATCTGTCGCTTCAACGAAAGATATGACAACAAAGCTTGGCATACTACTACTCACTGCATATGATCTCGCAGGCATGGTAGATGAAGGGAAAAAAGTGTTAACAACAGCAATCCGTGGAATAAAAAAATTACTTGAACCCGCATCGCTTAGCAGAGTCAAAACACTGGCAGGCACACTCAAGGAACATAAACAATTATTTGTCGTTGGTCGCGGCACATCCTATCCTGCAGCGCTCGAAACAGCGATGAAAATAAAGGAAATCAGTTATATTCATGCAGAAGGTCTTGCTGCGGGAGAGTTAAAACACGGTCCTATCGCGCTTATTGAAAAACAAACACCATGCATTGTCTTTTTGCCAAATGATGAGACCTATGGTGCAAATCTTGCAGCGGCGATGGAAATGAAAGCGCGCGGTGGATTTATCATTGGTATTTCATACAAACCAAATACGATATTTGATGCGTACATTGAAGTAGCAGATGCTGGAACCGCGACCATCATTTCAAACATCATTGCAGGACAGCTGCTCGCCTATTATCTGACACTCACAAAAAACTTAGATCCGGATAAACCAAGGAACTTAGCAAAAAGCGTCACGGTAAAATAAAGAAGCATTATTCGAGATCACGCGCGATTTGGGAAACAACAGGCGCATTCTGATTCTTATACTTTGCACTTTCCCGTGTAAGATATGGATGCTGGGAATCTGCAGTTAATTCCTCAAATGTAAATGAACAAATGCGCATACCGCTGTAGAGTGCAATCGGCATTCGACCCAAATTTCCAAGTTCCAACACTGCAACGCCGTGCCACCCTGGATCAAACACAGATGCAGTTGAGTGCACCACGATTCCGAGACGACCCAAGCTTGATCGCCCTTCAAGACGGGCAAGCAAATTATTTGGCATGGTCAAGGTTTCCATCGTCGTTGCAAGAACGAAATCACCCGGCTGCAAAATGAACGGCTCACCATCTTTAATTTCCACTTCTGTCATCAAATCGCTCGTAACATTTGGGTTGTTCGTATCAATAAGCGCAACTTTACTGTGATTAAAAACGCGAAATTTCCTTCCCAATCTAAAATCGATGGAACAGGAGCCGAGTTGAGTTGCAAAATCAGGAGCTGGATCAATAACGATTCGTTTTTCTTGTAACGCTTTTTTGATATCCCCGTCAGATAAAATCATATGTTTAAGTGGCTGCGCCACACGAAGCCTTGGCGTAGTGTGGGTGACGATGGAGTCGGACCATCCGCCTCTTTCTTATCAGGAAAGCGTTCTACCGATGAACTAGTCACCCCTGTAATACAAAACGTATTGTACCACAAGATTTTGCCTCACTACTACCCCTCCCTCTTGACAGTGAAATACTACAAGATGTATTACGAAGAGGTACATATTGCACCAATATCATGTTGCGATATTTTTTGCGATAGATAACACGCTCTTTACCAAACGAGGAACAATTGTTCTATTTCTCAATAAATAGTTGACCAGTAAGATACAGGACATACATACAATATGTGTCTTGCATCTTACCGGTCAACAAAAAACACAAGGGTAACGGGGTAATGAAATGAAAATTGAAGAAAGGAGGGCACGGAATAAACAAAAATACTTTTTTGGGGAAACAAGTTTTACTTTTTATCGGGTCGCGAAACCCCAGCGACATCTCACTTTCAAGGAGTATGAAAACTATGAAAGTTCGAAATGCACGTTTCGTACGAAGCGAAGATATTGGCCGGGCATGTGGCAAGATTATCTCCGCTGGATCAGTAAACAGCTCTACTATCTTTTTACAGAGCGTCTCCGCTAATTGAAGGCCAAAGATGGGCAAGCGAGATCGTTTACTAAAAATCTGTATCTGTTTTTAGAACGCATAATTTTATGCGCTGTCCAATCTTTCGCTGACAGTTGAATTGTCAGGAAAGGCTTTCTCGCTATAAGGAGTACAATCATGCGAGTTTCAAGTTTTTCAACTATCACCTCTTGGAGTACTACCAATTTTGATTAAGCTACCGGTGTTGAGCAGACAACTTGTCGCCATGTCCTGTAACACATCATTATGAGTACGCGATAAGATATGTGTATTCATATTCAATGAAATACACAAAAACACTGGGGAATAGAACATGAACATCATGAATATTGGAGATTTGCCATCATTATGGCCCCATTATTCCTGTTCTGTTCCTCGTGTTTTTCACCGAATTCTTTTATATAAAGGATGCGATAAAAAACACTTCACACACTTTCGTTTCTTCCTTTTCTTATCCACCAGAAACATGTCGGGAGAAGCAGAATAAACATCAATACTGCAAAACTTCTGATTAACCATTGGATACCAACAGAATCAATAATCATCCCGATATTGGATGCTACGAGGATATACGGAAGTCCACGAATAATCGTAATTGTTGAGAGTGTCGTTGCCCTGACACGCGATGGAATCATGCTGTTCCAAAGCCCTGAACTTTGCACGTCCGCAACGACTGAAAATGATGAACGAAGAATCAGGAGTGCTGCACCGATGATTCCTGCACTTAGTCCTGAAACAAACCACAAAACAGCCCAAATCATTGCAAACAACACGATGCCACCAAACGAAGAAAATTTTCTCGTTATTTTTGCCGCATACCAAGATACAATTGCCAGACACAAATATGCAACCGTCAACAAAATACCAAGAAACTGACTGGAAAACCCGAATTCTACCGCCTGTATATCCCAAATGCCCGATGAATCTGTCGTAAAAAATATACCGATCAAAAGGAGCGGAATGCTGATTTTCCATGCTTCTTTTTTAAACAGCTCAGTTACACCCTTTCCTGCCTCACGCAAAAATTGTCTAAATGAATCATGTGGTGTTTCAACACGTGGCTCTTTCAGTGTTATTGCGATAAAAAATGCGGTAAGTGATGCCACCGCGACCAAAAACCATGGAAACCGTACGTCGATACTGTACATGTATCCACCAATCAAACTCGCAGCAGCACTGGCAAGCATACGAACGGTTGTCATTTTTCCCCATATTTTTTTATACTGATCTTCCCGTTTTTCCGTTTTCAAAAAATCATACAGAAGCGCTTCAATCGATGCAGTAAACAAACCGCCAGACAAACTCATCAAGGCAATACCGATTGCAACGGTCGTAAATGAGCCAGCAAACCCAACAATTGCAGCTCCAATTGCATTACCAATGCTTGCAAAAATAAGCAACCGTTTTCTTCCAAGATAATCTGCGAGCAGTCCTCCGGGAACAATCATCGCCAAAAACGCGACCATCGATACTGCCTCGAGCATCGCGACCCCGGAATAATCGGTAAACCGTTTATAAAAAAGCACCCAAATCGGCACCCAAAACCACGCGTAATGAAACGCGGATATAACTGCAATTTTTCGTACGGTTGTTTTTTGTATCATATTTTTTTCTACGAAAAACCCCTGATAAACAGGGGTATGTGAGGCGCGTGCCGGAATCGAACCGGCGCATAGAAGTTTTGCAGACTCCCGCGTTACCTCTTCGCCAACGCGCCATGAGCTTCCCTATTGTACCATCTTACTATGGATACTTTCCATGCGGTAATATAAGATAACGACAACAAGAAAAAACTTTGTATGAAAACGACACTGGTCATCTGTTGTAAAAATGAAGCATCATCTCTTGCAACAGTTGTCACAAAAGCAAAACCCTATGCAGATGAACTCCTTGTCATTGACGGACATTCAAAAGATCATTCTCGTGATATAGCAAGAAAAAACGGCGCACGCGTATTTTTAGATAATGGCTTCGGAAAAGGAGCAGGTATCCAATGTGGGATCAAAAAAGCAACCGGCGACATCATCGTGTTCATGGATGCAGATGGATCTCATATTGCTTCTGATATACCAAAATTGATACAACCACTGAAAACAAAAAAAGCGGAGTTTGTCATCGCATCAAGAATAACTGGTGATAGCGAAGATTATCATGGATCGCTTGAAGACACGATACATGTCCTCGGGAGCGCGATCGTGACGCAACTGATCAACTGGCGATATCATGCGCACATCACAGATTCACAAAACGGATTCCGTGCAATGAAAACATCTGTAGCAAAACAGTTACACTCAACTGAAAACTCATTTGCTATCGAACAAGACATGCTGA
>Ga0079306_1000811_pt1 | contig 24638 bp, 25 predicted proteins | sample Methanotroph_Enr_FD_79181 | JGI IMG/M metagenome (GOLD analysis project Ga0079306, IMG submission 79181) | Enriched soil microbial communities from Old Woman Creek wetland in Ohio, USA - Methanotroph_Enrichment_5 | ecosystem: Environmental > Terrestrial > Soil > Wetlands | place: USA: Ohio...
AAAGACTGGTTGAGATTCTATAATCACGACAGAATTAGATTATCAAAATAAAAGACACGGTTTTTTATTCCGTGTCTACTTAACAGGGTTCACTTCACTGTCGCGGTGTGCTTTTTTCATGAGTTTTTTATCTTGTTTATTTAAAAGGGATATAGACATCATAGGTTGTAACGGTGCCTTTGACAATTTTTTCGGCAAATGGAAGAATCTTTGAAATATCCATGTGACGCGTGCCGGGCGTTCGATCATAGGCCTTAAAGTCGTCTTGGTAGCCACCTGATGTGAATTTCTGAAACTCGGCTTCTGATAGGTGCATACAGGCATATGAGAGCGCGGGTAAATCAATAATAGAAATGCCGTTTGCTCCTTTAGTTCCGATCGGGACAGTCACAAATTTGATAAATGTCGTGTTAACAACGCCATGCTGCGTTGCTGTCATTTGCGAAAAATACCACTTTTCTTCTCCTGTATTATGTTGCGAACGAAAAGCTTTCAGACTCTCAATTACTTTTTCTTCTTCTTTGCCCCATCCCATCGCTAAAGACATCGCGTTTAATGAGACTGTATCGAATACAAGTGCCATAAAAATCATTTCTCCTTTTCATGTTTAGTTGGATTAATTGTAGCATTTTTGAATAAACATGAAGCGTTTTTTCCAATTTGAATCTCATGGAAATAAAAAAAGCAGATGGTTATCATCTACTTTTTATAAGAAATTACGCTAAGGTTCTAAGATTATATAAATGCGTTGTTGCGTTATATGTCCAAAGCAAGCTCGAAGAAATATTATTGATATTCGTATTCCACCAGGTTGTTGTGAGACTAGTGCGCAAGGCAACATAGTTGGTCGTGTACGAGGAACTGGTGCCCGTCATATTTGTGTATGCAGCAATATTCGTTGATGTCCACTGCGAAGCCCAAGTGTTCGTATACCCCATAACGATATTGTTATAAAGTGTGCCAGCGCTGTTAAGCGGTGAATTCAACTGACCAGTAAAGAGATAATCGGTAATGGCGTGGATTTTGTTGGAAGCATTGTATCCAACGATACCAGCAGAGTAACGAGTAGTCGCTGTAATGGTCGAGAAGACAATGGCTCGAGAGATCGTGTTTGAACTGGAGCCGTTTGCCAAAGAACCGTAGAGACCGCCTGCATAGGATGCAGCGCTGATTGTGGCTTCGACATAAACATCGGAAATGGTCGCAGTAGTTGACATGGATCCGAGTAAACCGCCAGCAGCGTTGCCGCTCGCGTTAATAATTGTGCTTGTTACCGAAGTGTTTGCGATTGTAATGAGCTTCGTGCTTGTGCCCACGACGCCACCGGTACCATTATTTCCGCTTGTATAGAGTGTTGAGCCGGTGATTCGGATTTTGCTTATGTTCGTGTTATCACCGCTATTGGTCGCTACCAGGATTCCGGCGGGTGAAGAGGCACGGCTTGTGCTGGTTCCGACATCAATATTGTAAAAGTTCACATTTTGAATGGTAGCGCCCGATGTGGCAAAGAAGATGGCTTTGTGGACTCTGGGAACGACCAAATTTGAAATCGTGAAGCTATTGCCATAGAATGTTCCGCTAAAAGTCGCATTAGCAGCCGTTAGGCTAGCGCCGCCAAAATTGATATCGTTCAATAAATGGTAGGTATTTGAATTGTTGGTATTCAGCATTGCATTAAATTGGGCAGCGGTTGTGATTGCGGTGCCTTCAAAATGATAATCATGCCAATTGCCGGTCATAATCGATCCGTGAGCCGAACTATTGTTTCCGGCGACGGCGTTTGCAAAGTAAGCATAAGAAAGATTATTCGTGCTAAAAGCAGCCGTAAGTAGAGTAAGCGTCAGAGCGCTTGTGGCAATTGCTTTTTTCCAGAATGACATTCTTATACCTCCTTACGTTATTCGCGTATGGTTTTTTTTCGAGTGGAAAGATAATAGATAAAGTAAGCGAGGAGTGTGATGTTGGCGCCAATGAGGAGGCGGCCAGGGAGATTAAAGTTGAAATACATGAAACGATCGAGGAATGTGGAGACACGGACGTAAGAACCAATATAGTCATCATCATAGATGTTATTTGAAACGCCATGAGAACTTTCAACGACGAAGTAGTGTTGATCAGGAAAGACTTCTGTAATGGTGCCATCGACAGTTAAGGTCTCGCCGTTAATTTCAGAAATGAACACGGCACGGTCGCCTGGTTGGGCGGTATCGGGTGAGGTTTCCTTATAAGTCAGAAGCCGCGAGGTGTAAAGATTGCTTTCACCGGCATCAACGCTGATCGAGATGGTTTGGTTGTAACCCGCCATCTGATAAAAGTTTTTTCCGGTTATGAACGGGAGGAACAAATAAGTGAGCATCAAAAGAGAAAACGGAACGACAGCAAAGAGCAATTTGCGTTTTTTAACGATCCAAGATTTGGTTTTAATGAAGAGATTGTTTTCCAAATTGCATTCTTCTCTCTGAAGACACTAAGGTTTTATTTCCGTTGGGGTATCGGTAGTTTCGGGTCCTTTTTTCTTCTTGTTTTTATCGCTGATAACGTAGTAGATTAATCCAATGACAACGATGTTAACGCCGATAGTGGCGATACCGTATGGGCTCCGGATGAAACTGATCACATAACCAAGCACAGGGATAGAATAGGCATACTCGCCGATAATATCGGCATCGGTGAGTGTCCAGAAATCCCGCTCGTTGATATCATTTTTCCCATACGCGTGCGTCTTATAATAAGCAGAGCCATCTTCGGCTTCGCCAATTGTCGCTAGGTAGTGAGTTACGATTTCGTCTTTACCATCAAGGTTCACGTCGGCGTAAAAGGTGATGATATCTCCTACTTGTAACTCTTCATGTGGCGTATCGACAACGACAATGAATTCATTGACCTTAATCACTGGGACCATGCTATCGGTGGTCACCACGTAAGTAGTGAATCCGAATAAATCCATGGACTGAGCGGGGAAGAAGCTTACCATCCCGAGATAGAATGCCAGGAAACTTACGACTGACCAAAAGATAACGTTAGAGACAATGTTTTTCCAAGTTTTCTTTTTGGTTTTTTCAGTTTTCTTTTCCATGAACATCCTTTCTGAGGTGCGAGACCAGCGGCAGATTGACCGCCGCATGGCCTCATTAATTAAATTCTTTAAAAACGAAAGACGGCTAACGTTTAGCCGTCCTCGTGCTTTTCATGTGCGTCCTAATTAAGCAATAGCGACGGCGAAGTTGAAGGTGATCGTGATGGTTTGGCCAGCGACTGAAGCATAATCAGCAAGGGTCGGTTCGCTGAGCGTGATCACTGGGGAGGCGGTAACGGTGGCGCCATCAGCATAAATATCGGCAACGGCCGGTAAGGAGATGTTGACGTACGCGGTGATTGCATCATCGGTGTGTGTTCCGACGCTAACGCTTGTCGCGGTAACAGTCAAATGGCCTAAGGTGCCATTGGCAGCTTCAGCGGTGCTGTTAAATTCAACGACGAAGTCTAACGTAACGGATTCGACTTCAGCGCCAACAGCGCGGCCGGCCGGTACTAACGAAGCGGTGCCAGCTTCATCGCTGACGACGACGGTGGTGGTGACGGCATGGCCGGCGCCGATAGTGACGGTGCCATCAGCATTGTTGTTGTTTCCGCTAACGGAAGCAGCCCAGTAAGCAAGAGAGATGCCAGCAGAGGCAACGACGGCGGCAAGAGCAAGACCTAAGACAGCGAACTTTTTGGATTTGAATAACATAATTTTTTCCTTCTTTTTCCGTTTGTTTTTTCACAAACTAATTAACTTATCGACTAGACTTGAGCTTCAAACACGATTTCAAAGGTGATCGTTTGTCCGTAGAGCGCATCTGCGACCGCTTCGGAGTCGGGTTCCATTAACGATACGGTGACTGTAACCGCCACACTGACGTTCTGAATGGTTGCCGGCGCCTCGATGTCGATCACGACGTAATTCGAATTAGTGCTATCCCCACTAATCAAGACATTCTGCGAAGTAACCACCAAGTCCAGAGGTCTGGTGATGGTCTCCTTATCGGAAAGCTCAACGTTGTAGGTTAGTTGGACTGATTCGATCTCGTCGCTATGAATCGCTCTTCCGACGGGGACAAGTTTACCACCCGTCTGCCCACTCGCCTCAACCAGTAATACGGTTTTCGCACCAACAGGAATACTGACGTCGTTCTTGTTAGTTTCATTAAACCAGTATGCAAAGGTCGACACGGAGGCTATCGAGAGAAAGATTAGCGAGGCAGGAATTAGCAGTAATCTAAGATTTTTCATGAATATTGTTTATTTACCCGCCTTTCAAACTTTATCTGGCGTGACATCTTTCACGCACTTCGATATTTTACCACTCGCAAATACAATGTCAATAAGAATGCATCACGAAATATTTTTTCGTATTTTTTGTAGTTAAATACGGATTATTTTTTCAATGACGGACCAGTCAATTAAAAAATATAATGATACATTAGAAAAATACATAAAAAAACATTTTATTTATATATCCTATTCAAATAAAACCGCATATTTTCTCATGTAAGCACTTACTTTGCTCTTTCGTTTATACATATTTTATTTTTTTGGTAAGTGATTATTTCTTCCATTTTATTGTCCCTTACTCAAATTAATCCTTAGTTTAATTAATTATTTTTATTATTTTTTCTTTTCATACAAAATAAAAAAGCGCTTGAGCTCTTCTTATGTTCTTCTTTGTTTTAGAGATGGTGCAGGCAAAGAGGACTGATTTATCGTTTCTGTAATTATTATATAATTAAAAGACGTTTCGAAAAAGACTTGACGATGGCATGAAGAAAAAATATCATATATATTTTTTATTCTTCATTAATCGTATCAGTCTTGTATCATGTGTTTTTGTCTCGACCGATTGTGTATTATGAAAAGTTAACATATAATTAATAAACTTGGACTATATTTGAAAGCTTGTTTTCATTACTGAAAGAGGATGGCTATTAATTCCCACACTTTTTACATAAGGAGCGGAGAAGATGAAAAAAAACAATGTTCAACATATTTCAAGCGTATTAGTAATATTATGCCTTTTAACAACTTTTTTCGGCATTATGACTGTTGCATTGCCGCAAACTGACTATGCTACAGGAAACGAAGGCCTATATTATACATTACTTAAAATGTGGAGATTTTTTCTTTTTTTACCTATTACTATTGGATCTATCGTATTTGGAATCATCTTCAAAAAAAGAAATTATAAAACCAATATAAATATCGTACTTGGACTGATATTCAGTGTGCCATTGTTAGCGTTTGGTTCGATGGGTATTATTGCCGTGCAAATGCATGCCTATTCTACCGATATACAGTATTTAATTAATATAGGGAGCGAAGTCAATTTTACGTTTCCTAATGAGGCAAGTGTTTTAACGATTGATTGGGATAGCAGTAAGCAAGGACCATCTGATGATTACTACAATGAAACCGAGAGCGTTGTAAGGTTTAAGAATCAAAACGAAATAACGGAATTCAAAAATAGATTATCTGGTAGCAATATTTGGACTGCCAGATTACCATATGATGTCACGGATTTTATTCCTGCCCTCTACGTTTTTGATGCCAAAAATTACACATTTTTTATGTTCTATAATATTGAAAATAATACTTACAACACACTAAGCGATGAGATAGATAATAGTTACATTTTCATCGCATTTAATTCCGTTACAAATGTGTTGCTCATAGACGAATTTTCCAAGTAGACCTCAATATCATTGTCATGAATTACATTTCACGAGTTAAGAAGTAGTATATATTAATATCAAGACTAAAAAGAACGTCGTGTAGGTTCGCATAAAAGGAGAAAATATGTATACAGTTCCAGTGGGGTACATCGTTGTCGATTTACTTTTCTATGTTGCCTCAGCGATTCTCATTGCTGATCTGATACGGAAAAGAATGTATATGCGCAAAGTCAAGGCGATGATTCAAAAAAAGCAATATCAGGCCATCATAAAATATAGCCAAGATAAATATAAGAGTTTCTTATTTTCAGAAAACTTTAAAGTAGGCATAGCAGTATCTATTATCATGACCGCTTTTCAGGTTGAGGATTATGATTTGGCTTTCTCATATATTGATAAAATTAAACCTAAGAAGGCCAGTCAATACAAAGCATCGTTCTACATGTATGCATACCTATTAACCGAAGATAATGCAAAAGCAGAAGAGGTCTTTCGTGGTTTTTCTAGCAAAACAGATCCAGTCTCTATACGTGCCGTGAATGAATACAAACCCTATTTTGATTTCCTTGCTACGGGAAAGCCGATTGATGAATCATTTTTGCAAGAAATTAAGGATCCTCTTCAAAAAAAGATATATAGCAAAATAACCCCAAAGGTATAATTATTCGTAATGTCTATGAACAGAAATGCACAGTATCTATACGCTCTTGGATTTTTTGATTTTCCGAAAGTGATTTTCGTTTTATAGTTTTGACCAGTTAGCCTTGGCGCTCAACGCCATGGGCGGAATTGATTCGGAGCCGATCAAGTCTCTTCTTGGCCATGAATAACCTGGATACGCTGCAAATGGGTAAAAAAAAAGGACTGAACCAGTATTAGGTTCAGTCCTTACTACGTAAGGACTGGTGCAGGCAAAGAGGACAGATTTATCTTTTTCGTAATTATTATATAATTAAAAGCCATTTCGAAATAGACTTGACATGGGCATGAAGAAAAAATATTATTTATTCTTCATTTATCGTATCAGCTCTGTATCATTCTACATGGGCTGTTTCACTTGTGGGTGACTAGTTAATTGAATATATGGCATTCCTTCTATTGCGCATCCATATAGTGGCTTTGTCTCAAGCAACCAACATTAATAATTATTTGAAATATTGTTACATTCGTTTTTGAATCGCTATATTAATCGATTGTTGCGCATCTTCGACATTAGCAACATGATAAACTCGATACGTTCTTCTTTCTGCGTATATTTTAAGGGATCCGGATAAGCGATAATGATGATAATTTGTACCTGGAGAAATATTTCCCTTGACTTCGAGAATGTCTGAATAAGGAACGAAGTCCACTTTCTTATGAAGGCGATTAATGTATATTCCGTTATTATCACCTTCAACCAAGATAGCTGGGCGGGCAATATCAATGCATGAAACGATTATCACGTAAATGGCAATAACTGCAAAAGCACCATAATAAAAACAATATTCGATTTTGTTAAAGAGATCATAGGATATTCCAAATGGGATGATTCCAAAAATGTATATCATGGACAATAAGGCAAAAAAAGCATCGACAAATTTAGGAATATAGACCTTCATTGCCAACTTGCTTTTTATAGATGATTCTTTTTCCATAAGTTTCCTTTATTTCATTTTGACTTCAATGATCGTTTTAATAATAATATCATGTTAACCATTGGTATTTATATACTTTCGTTTTTGATTTTATCAAAGAGTGGAAGGCGAGTATCTGGACACGCTGCTTATGGGTAAAAAAAAGGACTGAACCAATAGTAGGTTCAGTCCTTACTACGTAAGGACTGGTGCAGGCAAAGAGATTTGAACTCTCACGGGTTACCCCATACGCCCCTCAAACGTACGCGTCTACCAGTTTCGCCATGCCTGCAGCGTGTCTAATTATAACAAATCCAAAACAAAATTCAATTGCCTATTCGTAAATAATCAAATTGCGGAAATATAGAAAGCAATCGAGGCAAGGCAAAAAGCCCCGACGACCAAGGGGAAAAAGTAGGAGCCGAAGTGTTTCGTGGCAAGTGGTGTGGTTTCTTTCTGCGTTAATGCATAGCCGCTACTGACGATGAAAGCAATCGGGAACATCACGGGAATGATATAACGGAAGTCCATCGAACAGCCATAGGGATAGACAATGTTGAAGTTCAAGTAACTGATAAAGAAAGTAAGACCAAGTCCACCAAGAAAGAAAGCGGCATATTTATTGACGATTTTCCGCGTCGATAAGGCATTCGAGAATAAGAAGATTAAAGAAACCGCCATGGTCATAACAAGTATTAGGTTCATGACGAGTAGGATAGCGGCGACCGTGATATCACCGAAAGTAAATTCACCGAAAAGGAAACTCTTCATCGCTGTCGTATAAATGTTGTAATCCTGCGTACCTGCAGCGTTTCTCCAGATGATTTCATAGACATTCTTAAAATACTGGCTGAGCGGAAAACTTAAGAAGCGGTCATAGATATTCGTGTTTTCCACGAGTAGGCCATGGTTGAGGTTATGCCAGATATAAGTGAAGGGTTGATTATAGAGGATATAGCTACGAATCGGGAAGAATAGCCCCAGTGGGAAGACAACAACGGCGAAGATCGCAAATGAGAGTAGGAGTGACAATGGTTTCTTCTCTTTGATCGAAACAATCAGACGATAGATGAATACGCCGGCGATCGGGAAAGCAAGCAGGGCGGCCGTGAGTTTTGACGCCATGCCAAGGCCGAGGGCAATCGCAATGCCCACAATATTTCCGATGGTGGGTTTATTCAGCCAACGGACAGTGAAGAGAATCGCTAAGAAAATGAAAAAATAGGCCAAGGCATCATTATTAGTCGTTCCCGCAAGCCGATAAAGCGGTGGCGAGAAAGCCAAGATGGCAAGTGCGATTAATAACATATTGCCTTGGATTTTCAGTTCTTTTAAGGTCAGGTAAATGATGTAAATGGACATGCATGATAAGAACATCGACATAATCCGGATGGATTGATAAAGCACCCAGATATTACTGCCCATGAATAACGAATTGAAATGCATAAATATCGCCCAAGTGATATGGGAAAACATCGGGTGGTACATCGCATAGGAGGCGGATAAGTCCCAATTCCCCAAATAATCTTTAATACGGTCGGGCAGAGCCCAATGATTAAAGATATACATCGTGATGCCATAATGGCCGTTCCCGTTATTGGACCCGACATTGAGGTCGTATTGCCTCGTGACGATGCCGTCGGTAGATATCCCATAACCAACACGGACGATAAAGGCGGCAATGAGAATGAGGACAACCGCCCGATTGATGGTCATGAGGTGTTGGGCGATCAGCACGTAGATAACGATGGCTTCAAGCACGAGCAAGATAATGATGACCGTTTTTAAAGCAGTGAAATCATACTGAGCGGGAAGGACGCGGAAGATATCCCAGAGTTCACTGGCGGTCTCTGATCCTGTCAAAGTCGGAATCGGACCAGAGAAGGCAAAGATGAAATATGCCAAATAGATGATGACTAAAGTGGCTGCGGCAAACAGCAGCGGAAAATAACGCTTGCCGACGAGCTTGCGAAAAAACGCCATGCATTTTGAGTTATTGATCTTTTCTAGAAGCTTTTTCATGGTATTCCTTCTCGGTATTTACCTTCCAGATGATGGATTTATCGCTGTGCGTGGGATCTTTTAAACATTTGACGGTTTCCATCGCCGTCAGCATGCTGTGGTCCATATTGTTGTAGCGGTGCTGGCCGTTTCTCCCGATGCAGAAAAGATTATCGATTTGGTTGACATAGGCGATCACTTTATCGAGTTCGCCGTAGGTATCGAAATAGGCTGGATAGGCTTTCTTCACTTTGATTTCAACGGCGTCCAGCACATCGGCTTTATCGATGATCCCGGTTAATGCCAATTCGCTAATGGCCATGGCGATAAATGACTTTTCATCCATGGTCCAAAGGGCATCCCCTTCATTGACGAAATATTCTAAGCCCACCCAAACGGTGTGGAGGACATCCTTCGCCATGTAGGGTGACCAGTTGTTAAAGATTTGTAAACGCCCGAGGTTGACCTCGTCTTCCTGTATATAGATCCAGCAGTCCGGAACGATATTGGAAAGGGTCTTCATCGGGGTTTGATTCTTGATAAGAAGTTTATTGAGCAAAAGCCCGACCGTGATGAAATCCCGATAGACCAAGTGGGTGGCGACGCGGTAGGCTTCCGGGTCACTATGCTTTTCACCGAGGGCCAAAAAGAAATCCTTAAGAGGCATCGATGAAAGATAGTAGTCGCCTTGGATCTCGACTGGTTTGCCATCTTTTGAATAGCCGATTGAGTCGACGTGCTTATTATTCAGGGTTATTTTATTTACTTCGGCTTGGAGGATAATCGTGCCGCCCATTTCCACGATTCGTTTAGCCATGGTCTCATAGAGTTGGCCGGGGCCTTTTTTCGGATAAGCAAACTGCTCGATGAGCGAGGTTTCCACTTTTTTGTTATTTTTACCGCGAAAGGGCTTTAGGAGGATGTTGCCGAGGGCTTTCGATAGGGACAACCCTTTAATGCGCTGTGCGCCCCAAGAAGCGTCGATATCGCGAGGGTGACGCCCCCAGACTTTTTCGGTGTAATGTTCAAAGAACATATGGTAAAGAGGACGACCGAAGCGGTTGACCATGAAGTCTTCAAGGTTTTTCTCTTTACGTTTAAAGACGGCCACGCCTAAATAACCGAAGCCGGATTTGACGGTGCGGCGGAAGCCCATATTTTTGAACGTCTGGACTTTCATCGAGACGGGATAATCAAAGAACTTTTTTAAATAATAGATACGCGAGACACGGGTCCGTATGAGCATCACTTCGTCGGAGACTTCTGGGTCGGGCCCGCCGGCCACTAATGGCTTGGGACGGTTGAGCATCTTATCATCCAATGCGGGAAAGCCCTGCGTGGGCAATATTTCATTCCATAAGGCAACGACATCGGCGTTCTTGCTGAAAAAGCGGTGGCCGCCGAGATCGATGCGGTTTCCTTTATAATCGATGGTTTTGCTGATACCGCCGACCATGTCGGAGGCTTCTAAAATAATCGGTGTGATATCACTGGTTTTTAATAGTTCATAGGCAGCGGTCAGACCCGCAGGTCCGGCGCCGATGATAATCGCGGTCTTTTTTCTCATTTACAATCCCTATTAATGACACATTATTCCTCGAAATATCGACTGAAATCGGCTTTAATTATAACATAAAAAAAGAAGGCGATAAAATCACTTTGTCTTTTAGACATCATAGTCGTTTTGACAAAAAAAGAGGCGCTCGGTGAGTGACCGATGCCCCTTATTGCATTAGATGAGATTGAAGACTTGGGCAGAGAGGAAGAAATAGAGTAGAAGGGCACAGACATCCACGATGGTTGTGAGTAAGGGAGAAGCGACGACAGCGGGATCGAGACCAACCGCCTTCGCCCCAAGCGGAAGGACCGCGCCGATGGTTTTCGAAAGGATGATGGCGCCGGCCAGCGTGAGAGCCACAAGGGAGGCGACCAAACTGGCTTGCGAAAACCAAGACCACCCGGATAAGCCAACGAGTGCGTCATAGCCAAGAATCCCTGTCCCGAATTCAAATAAAACCCAACCAAAGGCGAAAAGACCGACGAAAGCACTGACAATGAGGGAAACGCGCAGTTCTTTCCAGATGACTTTTAAAAAGTCTTTAGGAGTGATTTCATTCAAGGCTAATGAACGGGTCACCAGCACGGTCGTTTGATTCCCAGAGTTACCCCCACCATCCATCAAGATGGGGAGGAAGGCTGCGAGAATCGGGATAGCACTGAGGGAATGTTCAAAGATATTGAGGACAATCGAGGCGCCGATGCCAAGCACGAGCAGGATAATGAGCCAAGGGATACATTTTTTTGCTAGGGTCCAGACGGATGATTTGATATAAGATTCTTCAAGCGGGCTCACCGCAGCCATTTTGGCCATATCTTCACTGACTTCTTGTTCGATGACGTCGATGATGTCGTCAACAGTGACAATACCAACGAGGCGGTGGTCCGAATTCAGCACTGGCATGGCGTTGAGGTTATAACGTTTGAAATCTTGAGCGACTTGTTCTTGGTCTGTGTTGACTTCAACCGTGGTAAAATCGGTGGCCATGATATCAGTCAGGAGTTGTTTGGGTTCGCTAAAGATTAAATCATCGAGGGCGACGGTGCCGACGAGATTCCGCTTCTCATCGATGACAAAGTTGGTATAGACGGTTTCGGCTTCACGGCCGATTTTGCGGATAGCCGCTAAGGCTTCTTCGACGGTCGCAGAACTTTTTAGCGTCACATATTCCGTCGTCATGATTGATCCAGCGGAATTTTCTTTATAGTTCAGCAAGCGGTTAACGACTTCGCGGGTTTGTTTGTCCGTGACATTTAAAATCCGTTCGACTAAGTTCGCGGGCATATCCATCAAGAAGTCGGCGATATCGTCAGTGTAGGAACTGGCAATGAGGGTCATCAGGTCTTTGTCGGTAAAGACACGGACAAGTTTTTCTTGGACTTCCGGAGTTAAATAGGAGAAAAATTCCGCGGTGGCTTCGCTTTTTACAGTTTTAAAAATGAATAAGAGTTCTTTGGGGTCGTCAATCCGATCGGCGACTTCGGCGATGTCGATGAGGGCGATACTTTCGAAAAGCTCACGCAGGGCGATGACGTTTTTTTCTTGGATGAGTTTTTCGAGAGTCTCGAGGTTGAATTCTTCTTTTTCCATAAGCGCGTACCTCCGTTTGCTGACACCATTATAGGAGGTTTATAATCACAAAGGAAGATACATTTTTTTTATTTTTTACTCAGGCCTGCGGTCATACAAAAACAACCCGAAAAAGCCCCGAAAAAACTGGTCTTTCTTGCAATTTTTTATATTAACAATATAATTAACAATGGAATAGGGGAACTATATATGAAACCAATATTAATCGAAACCAGTGCTCGTCACATCCACGTGACAGAAGCCGATTTACACACGCTCTGCGGGAAAGATTTTAAGCTTTCTCCACGTAAAGAATTATCACAGCCAGGCCAATACGTTTCTGATGTCCGTCTCAACGTCATCGGACCGAAAAAGACACTTGAAGGTGTCTCGATACTCGGGCCTTGCCGCAAAGCCACGCAAATTGAAGTCTCGCTCACTGATGCTCGCACCTTGGGCGTAACCGCCCCGATCCGTGAATCCGGCGACGTCGCCGGCAGTGCCCCGATCACGATTGTCGGCCCCGTGGGTCAAGTCGTCCTTAAAGAAGGCCTCATCATTGCCAAACGGCATATCCACATGGTGGCCAAAGATGCTGCCGAAATGGGTGTCAAGAATGGCCAAATCGTCTCTGTTAAGATTGACTCTCCGGAACGCTCGCTCGTCTTTGGCGATGTGGTGGTCCGTGTCAGAGAAGACTTTGCCCTCGCGATGCATATCGATACCGATGAAAGTAACGCCGCTGGTTGCTCCGGCGTCGTCTACGGAACAATCGTTAAATAAGTATTGTATACGTGCCTAATAAAGAAAGCGGTGTCCCAATGGAAGAGTACATGTTTAAGCCCAAAGGCGTCTGTTCACGCGCCTTCCTCATTCGCCATGAAAATGGCATCATCGTCAAGTTCGAAGCCATCGGCGGATGCTCCGGAAATCTTTCCGCGATCAGCCGTTTGATCGAAGGACGGCCAATCGTTGAAATCGCGGATAAACTGAGCGGCACGCACTGCGGGAGCCGTCTCTCCAGCTGCCCCGACCAACTCTCGATCGCGCTTCGCGAAATCTTGGCGAAGTAGCATCCTCGTCGCATCCTTCTCGTTATCCTTGACGTGCCTAGACGATTCGTCGATAATATAACCGAAAACAAAATACGTTTCATCCAGAACCGCGTCATACAAGGACGAAAGAACGCGGTAGCAACTCTGCCTTTGGCAGTAAGTGCTCTTCCTGAGCGAGGTCCACCTCGAGCGATGAAACCGGAACCCTGTCTTAATGACTTTCCGGCTGTGGAAAGTCTTTTGTTTTAAAAGGAGAAAGTATGAGCGAAAAAATCTTGTTTACCAGTGAGTCCGTGAGCGAAGGACATCCCGACAAGCTCTGCGACCAAATCAGCGATGCCATCTTAGATTATTGCCTTTCCGTCGACCCGAACGCCCGCGTCGCTGCGGAGTGTTTTGCCACGACCGAACTGATCTTTATCGCCGGCGAAATCACCATTGCCTGCAAAAAAGAACAGCTGCCTGATTACGAAGGCATTGCCCGAGGCGTCCTACGTAAAATCGGTTATGTCCGTCCCGAACTTGGGATTGGCGCCGATGAATGCCAAGTGATGGTCAATATCAAAGCCCAAAGCCCTGATATCGCCCAAGGCGTCGACCGCGGCAGCAAACCGGAAGACATGGGTGCCGGAGACCAAGGCATCATGTTCGGTTATGCCAGCAGCGAAGACCCAGGCTATATGCCGCTCGCGGTGGTCATTGCCCACAAGCTGATGCGCTATGCCTCGATAGCCCGTAAGAAAGGCGTTTTCAAATGGTCTCGTCCCGACATGAAATCCCAGGTGACGATCGACTACACGGATCCCAAACATCCGCGTGTCGATACCGTTTTGATGTCGGTCCAGCACGAACCGGATGCCGACTTACCCGAATTCAAAAAATACATCTATGAAAAAATCATGAAACCGGTAGTCCGTTCCTTTGGTCTCAATGACGATTTCAAATACTTGATTAACCCAACCGGGCGTTTTGTCATCGGCGGTCCCGAAGGGGATACCGGTTTGACCGGCCGCAAGATCATTGTCGATACCTATGGCGGCGCTGCCCGTCACGGTGGTGGCAGTTTCTCCGGGAAAGACCCGAGCAAAGTTGACCGCAGCGCTACCTACATGGCCCGTTACATCGCCAAGAACTTAGTGGCCGCCGGCGTTGCCGAACGCCTCGAAGTCCAATTGAGTTATGCCATCGGCGTGCCGGAACCGCTCAGTTATGCGATTGCTACCTTTGGCACGGCGCACTATTCCGACCAGGTTATTTTAGGTATCATCAAGCAGGTGTTCGATTGCCGTCCCGGCATCATCATCCGCGACTTCTCGCTCACTCGCCCGAAGTTCAAATATCAGGATTTAGCGTGCTATGGCCACTTTGGCCGGCCTGACATGGAACTTCCATGGGAAAAGCTCGATAAAGTCGACGCAATCAGGACTTTGTTACCCAAATAATTCTTTTGATTTTGTCGCAACCTTTTGTTTATCTCCTACAAAAGTTTTCTAAATATGCGACAATATAAGCGTAAGGTTGCTCTGGCAACTTTTGAAAGGGGATAATCATATGAAATACGAAGTCATCGGTAAAAACATCTCAGTTACCGACGCGATTAAGTCTGTCGTGATGAAGAAACTTTCGCGCATGAACAAATACTTCATTATTACTGACGATGTTAACTGCCGCGCTGTCGTGATGAGCTACAAAGAAGGGGCGAAAGTAGAAGTGACCATCTTCACGAAAATGATGGACTTCCGCGCTGAAGTCGCCAATCCCGATTTGTACGCCGCCGTCGATCTGGCCATCGATAAACTCGAAGGGCAGATGCGCAAACTGAAAACCCGCTTAGACCGTCGCAACAAAACCAGCCTCGGGGAATCCATCGCCTTCGCCAACTTTGAAGCCGATGAATCCGCCGCTATACAAGATCAAGTCGTTCGTACGAAAAGTCTCTACCTCGATCCGATGTCGTTAGAAGAAGCCATCACCCGGATGGAAGCGCTCGGGCACAACTTCTTCATGTATCTCGATGCCGACGATGAGCTCATGAGCGTGCTCTACCGGCGTAACGACGGAGGCTATGGCCTCATCCAAGCTGAGAACAAAATGTCTAAGTAACAGACTAAGAGGACTTCGGTCCTCTTTTTTTATCTTTTTATAAGTCTAGAAAGACTAGAAACATTATCTTTTAGTGTATAATAATGAAACGTAGGTGATTCAATGCAAAAGGTTCTCGCTACTGACCTCGACGGAACGTTATTTTATCCCCAAAGAAAAATGACGATGATCCCTCACCGGAACGTCGCTTTTATCCGTCGTTTCATCAAAGCGGGCGGCAAGGTCGTCCTCTGCACGTCACGGAACCGTGAGTATACCGAACGCGTCATTGCCAAAATTGGTTATCCCCTCGATGTGGTGGGCGGTAACGGTACCTATATCATCGCCGACGGACAAGTCATGAAAGACATGAGTCTCGACAATAAAATCGCTACTGAAATATTCCAGTATCTTGATAAAAATGTGCCGGTCCGGGCGTGGATGATCCAAACCCGTGATCACGGCATCGTCCTCTATGTCAAAGAAATCAGTTTCTTCCTCAGGATGTTCTACCAGGTTTACTATGCGGCCCAAGGCATCTACCGCCAACCCTATACCTTCGGTAACCGCTTATTCCGGCGCGAACTGAAAAAAGGCCAGCTGTATTCTCTCATTCTCTATTTCGGGGCTCATAAAGGAGCCGACGAAAACGCGAAGACAATTAATTACTATATCCGCGATCATTACCCCTCTGTGGAATCATCGTGGACTCAGAAAATCATCGAGATTACCCCAGCCGAATGTAGCAAAGGCCTAGCTCTTAAAAAGTATTGCGATGCAAAGGGCATCGCCTACGGAGACGTTTACGTCGTCGGTGACTCCGGTAACGACATCTCGATGTTTAAAAACTTCGAGCACAGTTACGTGATGAACCACGCCGCCCCGAGCGTCAAGAAATACGCCAAGCACATCATTAGACGCTTCCCGGAAATGGAAGCTTACCTCCAAGAGGAAAAGGATTAGCATCATGAATCAAGTATCGCAGCACATTCTCTCCATCTATCATTACAACATCTTATTACGTGACTCTCTCGAATACGCGCTCACCAAAGAATCCTATAACCTGCAGGCTTATGAGCAGCGGAAAACCGGGCTTCAACTGGCCCTCAAGGAAAAATCACCGTTACGCAATTTCATCGACACCAACGGCGAAACCGGAAAAAGCATTGAGACCAAACTCAATGATTTTATCGAGACCGTCTATGGCGATGCCTCGACGTTCTTACGTCCCTCCCCGGATGGACTCCGCGTCGATCACGCGCAGCATCTCCAGCTCTTTGATTTTGTCGTCGGGCTCCATGAAACGCTCAGCGACATTACCCGTGGCTATTTGAACTTTGCCCGTGAGAAGAAACAATCCGAACCCGGCATTGAAAAAGTCGTCGCGGACGATGAACGTCTTTACCGCAGCATCGTGTTCATGACCGTCATGGCCGAGATCGACAAGACCTTCTTTGAATTCAACAAGGCAATGCGCGAGACCAAAGGCGTCCCAAGCCCACAATCGAATTATATCGTCGGCGACCTGAAGCGGCTCGTCGGTTTCCTCAAGTTCCAAAAAGAACACAACACCGTCCGTGACGAAGCATTTAACGAGATGATGGACAATTCGTTCCGCGCTATCGATTGCATCGAAGGCAAACGCGAACTCCCGCTCAAAGATTTAACCCCCGAAGAAAAGACCACCTATAAAGGCGTCGTGACGCCCGAAGGAAAGCGTCGTGGCAACTTCCAAGAAGTCTTTAAAGAGAACCATGACGTCATCTTAAAAGTGGTGGCGACGAGCGAAGAAACTTGGCGTAAAAGCTATCAGCCGGTAATCACCGAATTGATGGCGCTCACCCAAGCCGCCCAAGCTGCGGCCAAAGCCGACGGCAAAGGTAACGCTTAGGCCCATATTTCGTGATTGATTAAGCGTTTCGTGCGTGTTAAAATGGAAAACGCACAAGAGGAGTATTTTATGAAAAAGAAATTAGCCAAAGGCGAACTCGCCTTCTATATCATCGCCATCGTGTTTGCCGGTCTCGGACTGGCCCTTGCCACGTTTGGCATCGTCGGCGATTTGCTCGATGTCACAAGCGCCCAAAACTGGATTTTAACCGCTGAGAATGCGGTCATTGCCTGGAGCAAAATCAACTTTGACTGGAAAATATGGGGCACGATTTTCATCGCTGTCGGCGTCATCGTCGCAGTCATCGATTTACTCTACTACGCGAAGAAAGACGATTTCGAAAACGAAAAAGCTTTGCGCCGCGCCCAACGCCTTGGAAAATAAGAACCGCAAGGTTCTTTTTTTTTGTAAGCATCCAAGTCTTTATTTATTTAGTGGTTATGCTATAATCACTTCACAAAGGGGTGAACCGATATGGAAGAAACAAAAAAAGGCTTCAAGTACGTAATCCGTTTCCAAGATAAAAAAGCCGATTACGAAAAACGTTTTGCGGAGTTCATCGAAGAGAGCCCCGAGATTCAACTGCTCGTGTTCATTGACAAGATGAATGCCCCGTACAACAAGAAACACTAAAAAAGGACTGCGATGCTTGGCAGTCCTTTTCATTTACTTATAAATCGAAGTAGAGCGAATCGGTCAAATACTTCTCGTTATACTTTAAGGTCATTTTCCTTAATTGATTTTTGACGGTGGAGAGTGCCCCGTGGCCAGTTTGGTAGGCCTCTAAGAGGCGAGCAAAGGTTTTCTTTTCGGCCGGGGTGGCGATTTTCTTGAAATAACCCCAGACATGCTCCGCCGCATTGACTCCCGATTTGGTTTCGATCGTTAGGGCCATCGAGGCTTCGAGCAGGTGGTAGAACTCGACTACGGGATAACCGTTTTTGTCTTTTAAAAGGTCACGGATTTTTAAGTAGTCGGCATGCGAATGTTCGAGCACAGTGTATTTATACCGGCTCCATTCTTTTTCGAGTGTCTTGATAGTTTTTTCTTCCGCCAGTACGTTCTGGCATTTGAGTGAGGAGAGGTTCTTGTCTTTGACTTCCAGCATGATGTCGATATCTTGACGGCCTAACGATTTGGTAAAACGTAAGAAAGTATCCAGTTTGACATTGGCGGAGTGGGCGCCGGCGCGTTTCTTCTTGTCGGCTTGCGAGTAGTGGATTTTCTGAGGGCCGTCCGTGGCTTTCCAGGTAGACTTCGCTAAGTTAATCCATTCCGCATCGGTATGTTCGACCGAACTGGGATTGAGAGCGTGGTGGAGGTTATCGAAAACAAACGGAGCGCCGATGGTTTGGCTGATGGTCAGTACGTCGAGCGCGGTATAAGACCGGTCATCATTTTCGATGACGAGGCGACGTCTGATTTCGGGACTCAGGGTTTTATAAACCGAGACAAAGCGGGCGATGGCGGTTGCTTTTTCGCCATAGACACCACCGATATGAAGGATGATTTTATTCGTTGAATCGACGCCAAGGCAATCTAAAAAACGGGTATGGTAAACCAGGTCCTCAATCGCTCTGGCGACTACTTCTTCGGTCGGCGAATTGATGACGGTGTACTGTCCGGGATGCATCGAGACGCGCATGCCGCTACTACTGATTTTCTCGCCGATACGGTCGAGTGAGTTTTTAAAGAGATCCCACCAAGCTAAACGGTTAGCGACGCTTGAGCCGAAAGGAATGACGTCCGAGCTGATACGGAAGAGCTTGATATGGTTGTCGATATTATAATCAACAAGCGTTTCTAAAGCGTGTAAATTGCTGGCAATCAAATCCATCAATTTAGACTCGGTAACGCTCGTCAGTTTGCAGGTCTGGAAACTGGCGTTCGGGACGCCGATGGCGAGGCAGGCATATCCTATTTTCATTAATTCTTTTTAAAGACAAAGCTTTTAGGGGCCGTTGTCTCGTCCTTTCTTTGAACAGACATATTGTATACTTTTTCGAGGCGAATGAGATGAAAGTGCATAAAAAGAGGTAGTAAAACCCCCGAGGCGACAGTTATATCAGCCGTTTATATATTTTCACGATCCGCGGGCGATTGTACCGCTGGGCAATGATACAGGGGAGATTAATCAACACGGCGTAAATGAACATATAAAGCACCACGATGGGCGGACAGAAGAACCCGAAGACGAAGAAGGGGATGATTGATATCCAGTGAGAAAATTCGGCACGGCAGGATTCGGCAAGAAATTTCTCCAAGCTCGCTTTAGAAAAATCAGTCAGGTGTTTTTTCCGGTAGCCGTTTTTAAACGCGGCGCCACCATCGGGAAGATGCTTTTTCCATCTTTTAATGCGGAAGAGATGTTGGTAAATCCTTCCTTCATGTTCCCAGCGGTGGGTCTTAAAAAAGAATGCATCATAATGATACGATGTATCTTTGATTTCTAAAGCCCAAAACGCGGCGCCCAATTGGAACGTCGGCCACAAGAGGAAGATGATGATGAACATGACGAGTGGGCTCGGGAAGAATATTTGCATAGTTTAATGAAAGTCAATCTTTCTGTCCTTCCAAGTGACGGGACGATGGAATAAGCGGCGGTAGAGCGAAACGATGAAGATAGTGAGGAAACCCGCCATCCATAAAGGATAGGCGAGGACAGCCAACCAAGCGTGATTGCCGATGCGGCCAGAGAAGATGAAGAGCTCAACGAGAAGAACAATGAATAATCCGCTATAAATCGATAAGTAGAGAACATCCCATGAAACGATATTACGAACGATATCAAAGGGGAGCGATAAATTGCAGGCAATCCACAAGATAATTAATAACATAGTGAAGAGCTTGGTTTGTCCGGCACCGGTCGCGAAGTTCTTGATCCATCCTTGCGACAACTTTCGGACACCTGAACCATACATCCTAAACGTAATGTCTTTTTTTCCTAAACACAAGTGGAAGGAGATATGGTGCTTGTGCAGTGCTTGCCCCAACGCCAGATCTTCGACTACGCAGTTTTTGACCGCGGCATGGCCTCCGATTTTGTCATAGTCTGCGCGCTCGATCAAAATGGTCGGGCCAAAGAGGCTGACGCTTTGATGCGGGAAAAGATTGGTGAGCCCGTTTGCGGCAATCTGGATGAGGTTGAAATAAAGGGAAAAAGATTCATAAAACCGCTGTTTGAGATGGTAGGGCTGCACAGAGATGACGCCATGGCGTTTCTGCGAAGTTTTCATGAGTCGTTCAATGGCTTTTTCGCTTAATCGGACATCCGCATCAAGAAAAAGGAAGACATCGCCTGTCGCGGCTTGCGAACCCAAGTGGCATGCGTAATTTTTTCCCATCCAACCATCAGGTTTATCTTTAATGGCCATGGCTTTGACATGTGCGTCTTGGGCTATTTTTAAAGTCTTATCGCTCGAATCGTCATCGACGACGATGACCTCGAGTTGCGTATAGGTTTGCCGTTTTAAGTCAGCGAGCAGTTGGGCTAGGTTGGCTTCTTCGTTCCGCGCGGGTATGATGACCGACACAAGCGGGTGAGCGGTGAGCTTTTCATGGTCACGTAAAAAGGGACGACGGAAAAAGAGAATGATTCCGGCGATAATCCCTAAGACTGTGGTGATGAGCCCAGCAATGATCATTATTTATGGCCTTCCTGCTTCATGACGAACTCCACGACTTCACGGATGGCCACCGGCGGTTGCCGGCGTAAGTTTAAAGTACAGGTTCTTTCGGCTTCGCCGAGCTGTAAAGGCTTGTCTTTGAGGGTTGCGGCGAAGACGTTAATCCGTTTTTTTGCTCCAACGAAATTACCGACGGTGACGCGACGCATGATGCTGGGGACGTCAACCGTGGTCTTCTTCATGCATGTCGGGTGCAGGCAGTACTCGCAGCGACTGGCTTTCAGTTTGATTCGTTTGAGTTCTTCGGTATCAGTTCCGTAACGGTCGATATCGCGGTATGGATGGGGGACCATGCGGACATAATTCTTTTGGTTTTTATCATAGACGAAAGGCTCTTTGCCATATTTTCGTAAGATGGTATTGGCCGCGGTTAGACCGCTGATGGTAACGGTCGGGGTTCCGGTGCCCATGGCAGTGGATTCGCCGCAGTAGAAAAGGTTTTTCCACTCACTCCGGGTATGCCAACGTTTAAACATATGCTGTCCGAGTTTCTGTAACGGACCGGCGACAGCGCCATTATTTTTATTGGCGAAGCGTTCGATTGTTTTCGGGGTCGCGACCTCAGAGAATTTGACGGCTTTTTTAAATCCGGGGAAACGTTTTTCAAGGACGTCTAAAAGACGGGTGTTCTCGCGTTCTTTAAGACGTTTATATTCCTCAGGGTCGGTCGTTTTCCAATCAACGAAAGTGGGGCCGATGGCGAGGAGGGTTTGATAGTTCTCAGGACATAAGGTGCGGTCATCGATGCTGAGCATATAGCAGGTGACTTCGCTTTCGTCGATATTGTCGGGATTGCCGACCAGCATTTCGATCGGAAGGGTATCGGCGGGGATAGCCTTTTTATCGACTAAGGCATAAAGAACGACGCTCGGGTACGTCGGCACGAGTTTCTTGGCCCAGGTGATTTTCTTTTTTGTGGTATTTTCCGGTGACACTAGCTTTTCGTAAAAGTTCCAGACGGTGCCGGAATAGACGATGTCTTTTGCAAAGATTTGTTGATGGGTGTTGGTCTCGACGCCAACTGGTTGGTGATTCTCGAAAAGAATCTTGGTCACTTCGGTATTGAGGAGCATGTCTCCGCCATTTTCCTCGATGGCTTTTTCCAGTTTTCCGGTGAGGAACATGGTCGATCCGGCAGGATAGTAACTTCCCCCAAAATGGTTATCGACGAACATGACCGCGGCTAAGACAGCGGGGGTTTCTTTCACTGTCGTGTAGCAATAGGTGGATGTCAGTTTATTAAAGTACTTAAAGATTTCCGGATTCTTGAAATAGCGTTTGAGCAGTGTTTCGGTGCTCATATTCAAGTAGGTCAAAAAACGGAAATACGAAAGCGGGTGTTTCCTCATTTGAGCGAGGGCTTTTTTCTTATCGGTTTCATCTGGTGTCGAGAAGGAAGGATTCTCCACCATGACGTGCTGATAGATGACGCCGATATCGTGATAGAAACGTTTAAAATTATCGATGTCATCAGGGAATAACGGACGTAGTTCCTCGATGTACTTATTGATGTCTTGATGAAATTTGATTTTGAATCCGCGGTAATTGATGCAGTAGAGGTAATCGTGTTTGATGATGTCGATCGGTTCTTCCAGACAGTTGAAGACGAAGCGGTGGGAATTAAAGCCTTTTTCGCCAAAGCCGTAGAGCATGGCCGCACCGTTATCAAAGGTCACGCCATTGCGTTTGAAACTGCCGGACGAGCCACCGGGACTTGGACTCTTGTCGATGACCACGACCTTAAGGCCGCGTTTGGCGAGTAGACTGCCGGCAGCTAAGCCCGAAAGCCCACCGCCGATCACGATGACGTCATACATATGCGATTCCCCCGTTTCCCTTATGATAGCCGTTTTGAAGTGATTTTCCTAAAGTTTTTTCTGTATCTGCAGAAACAAAACGCGATTGGAGAATTGTTGGTGAAATAAGCGAGATGATGTCGCTTATATTTCTTTAGCCAAATCAATGATTTTATTTTACCCAATCTCCGCATTCTTTTGAATGAAAACGCTTAAAAAGTAGAAAAAAATAAGGATGGCGCTGGAAAATAATCCATAGAAAGAAAAAAGCCCACGGTTTCAAGTGAGCTTTGTGCTATAGACCGATCGCCGACAGATGCTGAAGTCGCTGCCGAGGATCAGAATTTTTTCATGGCGGAGAAAGAGGGATTTGAACCCTCGCGCCCGGTTAAGAGCCTACGAGCTTTCCAAGCCCGCCCCTTCAGCCACTTGGGTATTTCTCCGTGCGTGTAAAATTATAACAAGAATGGCAAAGGTTGTCATCAGTTTTTCATAATTGTGACTTTGTCATAAAGCTTAACCAACGCGAGGCGAGGAGCGAGGAGACCCGATTTCGGGAGATTCTGGATTTATCCAACATTTTTTCATTAAATGGTGGCTTATTTTCAATCATGGGGCACTAAGTGTCTCAAAAAGAACATATTCCTTGATATTTCATCTAGTATGGCATACTATGAAAATACTCTTTAAAGAGTAAGGAAAGCAAGAGGGTGTTATTTTATGAGTAAAGTCGGTCTCGTCATAGATTCAACTACGATCCTTTCGAAAGAAATGATCGCTAAGTATAAGATTGAAGTGGTCTCCTTAAATATCGTTTTTGGCGAAAAAACGATGCCAGAAGTCGATACCACCGAACAGTTCATTATCGACAATCTAAACCAAGTCAAAGATATTCGCAGCAGCTCGCCGAGCCCTTACGATTTTCAAGTGGCTTATGAAAAGCTCCTCAACGAAGGTTACGAAGAAATCATCGTCGTCCCGCTTTCAAAAGGCGTAAGCGGTACCTACCAAACCGCGGTCATGGCCAAAGACTTAATCAAAGGCGGCGAACATGTCTTCGTCGTCGATACCGATATCTGCAACTTCGGCGTAGCTAACCTCGTCGAGACGATGCTGCCGTTTTTCGATGGCAAGCATACCGGCCAATGGCTGTTTGATGAATTCCAGAAACGGGCTAAGGACACGCGTCTTTTATTCACCGTCACCGAGATCAAGCATCTGATTAAGAGTGGACGTATTTCCCGTATCGCCGGCACCTTTGCCGAAATCCTCCATATCAAACCGATCATTAAAATGATTGAAGGCAAACTCGTCGTCTTTGAGAAGACGCGGAGCAACCAACGGATGATTGAGGTCTTCCTTGAACAGATTAAGGAACTCGTCGATACCTGCGCGGAAGTCTCCGTCAAAATCGTTTCATTACAAAATACCGAAATGCTGAAAATCTTCGCCGCCAAATTAAAAGCGACCTATGCCAACGTCAAAGTGTCAGTCATCGAACACGTCAATCCTGTGTTCTTGACGCACTTAGGCAATAACGGTTTCGGTATCTCCGCGACCGGCTATTCTTTGGCTTAATCCCACGACTGATTGCCTCCGGCTCTGGCTGGAGGCTTTTTTATACCCACGGACAAAGGTTAGACAAAAGCGCCTCCGCCCATAGGAAAAAAGCC
>Ga0079306_1000812_pt1 | contig 24613 bp, 18 predicted proteins | sample Methanotroph_Enr_FD_79181 | JGI IMG/M metagenome (GOLD analysis project Ga0079306, IMG submission 79181) | Enriched soil microbial communities from Old Woman Creek wetland in Ohio, USA - Methanotroph_Enrichment_5 | ecosystem: Environmental > Terrestrial > Soil > Wetlands | place: USA: Ohio...
AAATATCCAAGATGGAACTTCAATATAATGATATTCCATTTAGGCCTCATGGTTTATGGGTTCATGGGCCTACCCCGCCGTCGTTATTTGGCCTATCCCGGAGGGGGTCTTAAGTCCCATGAGGTAAATCAAGTTTGATATAATTAGTTCATTCTGGCGGAGGAATCCGGTGTAAATCCGGAGCTGCCCCGCAACGGTGATGTCCGTAAAGTACGGAATAAGCCCGGTCTACCGCCGGAACGTCGCAGCCTGCGAGGGACGGCCTTCCCCCTGTAAAGGGGTCAGCCGCTTTCTGTCATGGCGCGGCGACTCTCGCGGGAGGAAAAATGAAAAGCCTGTCACTGTCGTTCCTGTTGTGCCTTTGTACCCCAGACCTTTATTGCGGAGAAAAGACCGGCCCGGACGTCTTCTTTTCCGTTTCCCGGGCGGCCGCCTGCCGTTCCCTGGCCCCGGCCGACGCCGAGGCGCTGGACGCCGCCGCGATCGAGCGGGGAGATTCCGATTCCCTGCCGGACCTGTTGTCCGCCTCCTCGCCTTTATACGTCAGGAAGCTGAACGGGCCGCTTGGCCTGGCCACCGTTTCGATGCGCGGGTTCCAGGCCAGGCAGACCGCGGTGTTTCTAGACGATATCCGCGTCCCCGCCGACCTTACCGGCACCGTCGACCTTTCCGTGCTCTCCGCGGCGGGGCTGGGTAAAGTCGAGATCCTGCCCGGCGCCGCCTCTTCCGTTTACGGCGCGAACGCCGAGGGCGGCGTTCTCCACCTGTTCACGCGCCGGCTTTCACCGGGCGCGAAACTGGCCGCGGCAGAGGCCTCCTATTCCGCGTACGGTACCCGCGGCTTCGCGGTAAAGGCGGGCGCCGCCGGCCGCCGCTTCGGCGCTTTCTTCGGCGGCTCCTCCGAAGCCTCCGAAGGCTTCCAGCAGAACTCGAGGCTGCGTAAGGATTCCGTCAGCGGCCGCGCCTCCCTGGAACTGGGCCCGGGCGGCAGCCTCGGCGTGACCGGCCTTTTTTCGCGTTTAAAGACTGGTCTCCCGTCAGGGACGCCTGTCCCGTTCCGCGACTGGAACGGGGCCAGGGAAAGGGCGGCCAATTCTCTTACCGACTGGCAGAGCTCCGGCAGAAGTTCCGTCTCCGGCTCCTGGAGCGCGGGCGGCGACCGCTTGTCGCTGCGCGTCGATTCCGCGCTTTCCTCGAACGAGATCGAGGCTTTCCAGTGGGGCTCTCTCGGCGGTTCCCGGGTGACCGACAGGTCCGTGTCTGCAAGGCTGACCCTGGGGCGGACGGCCGTGGCCGGGGCGGAGAGCGTCGCCTCCAGGCTGGATTCGGATACTTACGGCGACCATTCGCTTGATTCGGCAGGTTTCTTCGCCCAGAATACTTTCACCCTTGCCGAATGTCTCGAGCTTACTCCCGGAGCCAGACTGGATAAGGCCGGCGGGTTCAAGAGCCGGCTCAGCCCCAAGGTCGCGGCGGTCTACGCCCCGGATGAAAAGTGGAAGTTCTCGGCTTCCGCGGGTTACGGGTTCCAGGCCCCGACTTTCGCCGACCTCTTCAACCCCTGGGCCGCCCCGGCGCCGGGGCTTAAGCCCGAGACCAGCCGTAACGTGAGCGCTTCCGCGGCATATGGCTCTCCCGACGGCTGGCGCGCGCTGGTCACCGGCTATTATTCCGACATCAGGGACCGTATCGCGCTGGATCCGGCCACCTGGGCGGCGGCCAACCTGGACGCCGGCATTAACAAGGGGCTGGAGGCGGAAGCGGGTTTCAGGGCCGGCTGGCTGGAGCTTTCGGCGGGCTATGTGCGCAATCTAAGCCTGGTCAGGACCGGCGGCGCGCGGTTCGAGCCTCAGAACTTCAGCCCGGAGAACCGCTATACGGGGCGGGTCACCGCGGGCTCGGGCGGGTTCGAGCTGGCGTTCGACGGGCGCGGGGTTTCGGAGCAGTATACGGGGCGCGGGAAGACCGGGCTGCGCCTGCCGGAATACTGGGTGTTCGGGCTTACAGCTTCGAGGAATTTCGGGGCGCTGGAATTCTGGGGGGGCGTCTCCAACCTCTTCGACAGGCATTACGCCGAAACCGCCGACGTCTTCAACGGCTGGTTCCCGCAGCCCGGCCGGACGTTCTCGGCAGGGCTGAAAGCAAGGTTCCTTTAAACGATTTAGACGTTTGGGCGGCCTACCGTGCGGGCCGGCTCGAAAAACGCGTTCGGGCATACCGTGCCCTCACTCATCTTTCGCCCTCCGCGCTTCGCACGCCACGCATAAACCGCATAGCGGTTTTGCGCGGCCCCGCCTCGGCGGTTCTGCTACGCAGAGAACCGCCTCCGGCCTTGCGGCCCGGACGCGAAGCATAATTATGCTTCGCTCTAAAGCCGGGCCTCACGTCGGGCTCAAGAAGGTTTTTCTCACCGGCCCGCACGGTCTCCGCCGGTAAACGCGTTTTTGCCTGGCGCGCTCCTCTTGTAATTCATTGCCCGGGATGTGCTACAATTTATGGGAAGGTAACACATGAAAGACAAACTGGTCAGGTTCGGCGTCTCGCTGGAGGGGGAACTCCTCCGGAAGTTCGACGCCTTTATAGGAGCTGAGGGCTATTCCAACCGCTCCAAGGCTCTCGCCGACCTGATCCGCAAGGAATTCGTGGCGGAAACGTTCGCCAGCGGCGGCGCGGTGGCCGGAGCCATCACCATAGTTTACGACCATCATAAACGCGGCGTCGTCCATAAGCTGCTGAAGATCCAGCACGACCAGGGGCCCATCATCATCTCGGCCCAGCACGTGCACCTGGACCACGATAACTGCCTTGAGATAATAGCCGTCAAAGGCCAGGGAGTTAAAGTTAAGGAACTAGCGGATTCCCTCAAATCGGTCAAAGGCGTAAAGCACGCCACGCTCAGCGTGACCAGCGCGGGTAAATAATTTTTTGACCTGTGGTAGCACGAATAAGCCAATAGTAACAACACGGTCCCGGTGATGGGGAACAGGTTTCGTTTTGAATCCCGGGCTGCGGGTTAAACTTCGGGAGGGAATCCTATGCACATGGCTGATGCCTTGATATCTCCCGCTGTCGGTGGAACGATGTGGGTGATTTCCGGAGGGCTTATAGCCTTTAGCGCGAAGAAAGTCCGGGAAGAAGCCGACGACAGGAAGATCCCGCTGATGGGCGTTCTGGGAGCGTTTATCTTTGCGGCGCAGATGCTGAATTTCTCCATCCCCGGTACCGGGTCGAGCGGCCACCTGGGCGGGGGGATGATACTGGCTATCCTGCTCGGTCCTTGGTCGGCGTTCCTGGTTATGGCCTCGGTGCTCGCTGTACAGGCGCTGTTCTTCGCAGACGGAGGGCTGCTGGCGCTCGGCTGCAATATTTTCAATCTGGGCTTTTTTACCTGCTTTCTCGCCTATCCTTTCATCTATAAACAAATAGCCGGCAACAGCGCTGGTAAAAAGAGGATCTTACTGGGCGCGACACTGGCCGGTATCCTGGGACTGCAGTTCGGGGCTTTCGGCGTAGTTCTTGAAACCGTATTCTCCGGCATCTCGGAGCTCCCTTTCAGGACTTTCATACTGATGATGCAGCCTATCCACCTGGGCATAGGCGTAGTGGAAGGGCTTGTCACTTCGTCGGTGGTCATGTTCGTCATGAAGGTCCGGCCCGAGATACTCACAGCGGTAGTTGAGAAGGCGCCTATAGGCGTCAGCATTAAAAAAACAGCTCTCAGCCTCGCGGCCGCTGCCGTTTTCACCGGGGCGGCGCTGAGCTGGTTCGCCTCGGCCGACCCGGACGGCCTGGAGTGGGCGATGTTGCGAACTTCCGGCAAAGAGAAACTTGAAAGCAATGGAAAAGTCCACGGTTTTCTTGCGTCCTTGCAGGAAAAAACCGCCTTCCTGCCGGATTACGGGTTTAAAAAGTCCATAGCTGAGCCGGGGGTTGCTATAAAAGAAGGCGAACAGGAAGGCGGTGCCGGGCCTGGTGCGGAAGCAACCTGGCCCGCTGTGGACCCTGGAACTTCCACGGCCGGGCTGGTCGGAGGGTTCATCACGCTGCTGGCGGTCGCTGTTACAGGTTTCGCGCTGAAGCGCCGTAAAATTGCGGCTTAAGGCTGAAATGACAATTGGCAGGAATCTCGTCGATATAGGCTATATGGATACGCTCGCCTCGGGGGACAGCCCCTTGCACCGTCTGGACGCGCGCGCCAAAATATTTACAACCTTCCTCTTGATAATCGCCGTGGTGTCATTCGATAAGTACGTGGTTTCAGCTCTCGCCCCGTTTTTCCTGTACCCGGTGTTCCTGGTCGTAGTTGGCGGGCTGCCATCGGGATATATTGCCCGGAAGGTATTGCTGGTCGCGCCGTTCGCCGTGCTGGTAGGCGTTTTTAACCCGTTCCTGGACCGCCAGGTATTGTTCCATCTAGGCGCGGCCGGAGTTACCGGCGGGTGGGTATCGTTCGCGTCAATACTCGCGCGTTTCGCGCTGACTGTTTCAGCGGCCCTGGCACTGTTCTCCATTACTGGGATAAACAGCCTCTGCGAAGCCTTGGCGAGGTCCGGTGTGCCCAGGCCCTTCGTCGTTCAGCTGCTGTTCCTTAACCGGTACTTGTTCGTCCTCACCGGTGAAGCGGAAAGAATATCCCGCGCCAGGGCGCTGCGCTCTTGCGGCGGCACGAAAATGGGGCTTAGGGTGTTTACACAGATAGTCGGCCACTTGCTGCTCAGGACGCTGGACCGGGCCGAGCGCGTTTACAGGGCGATGCGCTGCCGGGGATTCGATGGGCATATCCGCATCGTTAAGTCTTCAGGAATAGGCCGCCCCGAAATAGTTTTCATGCTCGGCTGGGCAGTCTTGTTCGCGATCTTCCGGTTCGTAAATGTTTCACTTGTTCTTGGGGAGGCGGTAGAAGGATTTATAAGATGAGCCATTACATGGTTGAAGCGGATGATCTTCAGTATTCCTACCCCGACGGGACAGAGGCCCTCGGAGGGATCTCTTTCCTCATCGCCCGCGGAGAATCCGTGGCGCTGGTGGGGGAGAACGGGGCCGGCAAATCCACGTTGTTGCAGCATTTTACCGGCTGCCTTTTCCCTTCGGGCGGCCTCCTTAAAATTGCAGGGCTGCCCGTGGACAGGCAAAACCTTTCCGCGGTCCGCCGCTCGGTAGGCATGGTCTTCCAGAACCCGGATGATCAGCTTTTTATGCCAACGGTATTCGAGGATGTGGCATTTGGCTTGCTGAACCTTGGCGTACCGGAGGCCGAACTTGAGGGTAAAGTTATGGCTGCCCTTGAAACCGTAGGGGCTGCGCATTTACGCGGGCGTCCGCCTTACCGTCTTTCACAAGGCGAAAAAAGAACCACAGCCATCGCCGGCGTACTGGCCATGTCTCCGGATATACTGGTAATGGACGAGCCGACCTCCAGTCTTGACCCGATGTCGCGAAGGCGGCTGATCGCGCTTTTAAAAACATTCAGGCATACGAAAATTATCGCCACACACGACCTTGATTTCGCTCTGGAGACCTGCCAGCGGACCATCGTCATACACCGAGGCAAGGTCACGGCCGACAGTTCTACGGCTGAGGTGTTCCGGAACGCGGAGTTACTGAGGCGCAGCAGCCTCGAGGCGCCTGCATCCATCCTGCAGCGACCTTGCTGCGGTGGTGCCGTTTAAGCCGGGCTCTGAACCGGGCGATCACCCGCAGGGAAATACCTCGCCGTCCCCCGGCGTTATTTTGGTAAGATATCTCCTCTTTCGAATGAACTACATCCTGATCTTCACTCTTCTTTTAGCTATTTCCCCGGCCCCGATCCTGGCGCAGGGGCTTGGACCCGTCAGGGCCGAAGCCATAGAGCCGGAGTCGGCCGCTTTTATCGAACAGCTGTCCTCCATCCCGGGATACAACGTCGAGCTGGATACCGCCCCGGTCACGGAAGAGGACGTGATGGACCTGGAGGACGGCGAGGACGCCGATACCTATATTTTTATCAGCAGCGCGCTGGCCCAGGCCCCCGTGCCGGTCAAACTGGGCGGCAACGGCAGCCTGACCCTGAGGCGCAACGATACCGGCGAGAAGCTCACCGCCCGCTACCGCCTGGCCGACGGTTCCTACGACGAGAAGGCGCTGGCGAAAATAAACCACCTGATGCGGTGCAGCCTCACCGGCCGCGAGATGACCATGTCGGTGAAGCTGATAGAGCTCCTCGACGCCGTCGAGGATAAGTTCGGGAAGAAGGGCCTCACCCTTCTCAGCGGCTACCGCACGCCCAAGCTGAACGGGAAAGTCCCGGGCGCCGCCAAGCGCAGCATGCATATGCTCGGCTGGGCCGCCGATATAAAGATCCCGGGCTACGGCTCCTCCAAGGTGAAAAGATTCGGGCAGAAGCTCGCCGTAGGCGGGGTGGGTTATTATCCGTATAAGGGTTTTACTCACCTGGACGTCGGCAAAAGCAGGTACTGGGTCGTCAGCCGCCCGCCGCGCCGTCACCGGGTCCGCCGCCGGGCCGCCAAGCCGGCCGCGCGAAGGGCCTCCGGCCGCAAAATAGTTTCGAAGCAGAAGTCCGGAAAAGCTAAATCCTGAAAAGCGGGGTATTCAAGAACGATGAGCACCAGGGACTCCATAGATATAAAAAAGAGCGGGCGCGCGGCGTTCGCCCGCGTGGACGCTTTTATCCAGGATAAGCTCTCGAAAAGCCGGGACGGCTTCGATATCCTCCTGAAAGCCGGGGCCGGCGGCGGCAGGGCGCTTAAGAAGCCTTTCAGCTACATCGGGACCTTCCTGGACGACGCCGGCGTAGCCGCTATCCATCCCAGCTCTAAATACCTGGTCGCCCGCGTGGTGCGGGCGGTGGAGCAGGGGCGCCCGCGGGTGGTGGTGGAATTCGGCGCGGCCGAAGGGGTGATGACGAAAAAGATCCTGAAGGGGCTGCCGCAGGACGGAGTTCTCGCGGCGATAGAACGCAACGCGGGTTTTTATAAGGACCTGGAGAAGATACGCGACCCGCGGCTGCTCACCGCCTGCGGCGACGTGAGGGACATTAAAAAGATGCTTGCGGAAATGGGCATCGCGAAGGCCGACTGTTTCGTGTCCGGCATTCCTTTCAGCTTCCTTTCTCCGGGCGAGCGCGCGGCCCTGGTGCACGAAGTGTACTGCCAGCTGCCGCACGGGGGAAGGTTCGTGGCGTATCAATGCACGACCCACCTGATCCCTCTGCTCCGCAAGCGCTTCCAGCAGGTGAAGGTGGAATTGGAGATCCGCAATATGCCTCCCCATTTCGTTTTCACCGCCATCAAAAAATGACCCGCAGCGGCCCTGGCGGGCCGCCTGAAAAACCGCGCGTTCCCACGCGCGTTTTTTTTTTTTGTCGCGACCGACCTTATAGCGCTTGATTTCTTTCCGCTTAATATCCTATAAAGCGGTTAGGGGAGTAATTTAAAAATATAAGACCGCGTCCGCTTCCGGCGGGCTCTTCGCGCTTTTCCCGGCGCGCGGCTGGAGCCGCTTTTTTTTCGCGCGGGAGGACAGGCCGGGGCGGTATCGCGCGCTGGCGGCGTAAACATGGAGGCTAGTGTATGAGAAAAGAAAAATTGCTGAAGCTGGGGGTATTCATGCTCTTCGGCCTGGCGGCGGCGGCCGGACAGGCCGGGGCCGAGGACCGCGGGTCCGATCCCGGCGGCCGGAGAATGGAAAGACCCCGGGGCGGCGGAGGAGAGGGCTTCCGCGGCGAGGACCGCGCGGAGGGAGGCTTCCGCGGCGAAAACCGGGGACAGCAGGGCGGCCGCAGCATCATAAAGATGCGGACCATCCGGCTGTCCCGCCCGGAACGGCTCGAGCAGGGGCGCATCGTGAACGATAACCGGCGGATCGCCGTCCCGCGCCGCTTCGGGAACGGCGCCGAGATCCGGGAACAAGAGCTGAGAGTTCCGCCCAGCCGCCACTCGGAGATAGTCGGGGATCTGGGGATACGCCGTTCCATCGACCGGGCGCGCGTCGATGAGCGGGTCAGGAACAGGTTTTACTGGCACGACTCGGGCGGCAGGAGATTCGCCCATTTCCGCGACGACCACGACATAGACTGGTTCGGCTTTTATTTCGGCCCCACGTTCTACTGGACCCGTTATTACGGGAACCGCTGGTGGTGGTACGACCCCGGCTATGCGCGCTGGGTGTTCTGGTGGGACGGGTACTGGTGGTGGCAGGGACCGGGAGGGCTCGCTTACGTCTACATGGACAATAACTATTATCCGTATGAAGAGGGCAGCGTCACGGTGCAAAAAGCGGCTCCCGTCTCGCCCGCCGAGGCCGCCCCTGTCCCCGGGACGGGGAAACAATGGACCAGTCCCGACCTGCGGCGCATGGTGGAGGTGACCGGCACCCAGGACGCGGCTTTCCTTTACGACAGGACCGGACCCAGCCCGGTTTTCATATCCTATCTCGGGCGGGAAGTCTCTAACGTCCGCTTCTCGGGCGGGGCGGCCGGCCAGCCGCTGCAGATCCTGCTGGATTTCAAGGACGGGACGTTCGCCCTTTTCGACGAATACGGGAAGTCGATGCAGCCGCAGGCCACGGGTCCCGCCCCGGACCTGCCCGCGTCTCCGCCGCTGCTGGCCCCCGGCGCGACCGGAGCTTATACCCCGTTCTGAGCCGCCGCCCCTACCCCGGCGCCTGGCCAGGCGCCGGGACCAGGCGCGGGAAGCGATCCTATGACCCTGTCCGATATCTCGATCAGAAACCCGGTCTTCGCCTGGATGGTGATGGCGGCCCTGATCGTTTTCGGGGCCCTTGGTTTTTCTAGGATGGGCCTGAGCCAGCTGCCTGACGTCGACTTCCCGGTGCTGACCATCACCGTCACCTGGGTGGGCGCCTCCCCCGAAACCATGGAGTCGGCGGTCTCCGACGTGCTGGAAAGCGCCGTGATGAGCGTGGCTGGCATCCGCAACGTGAAATCCACCTGCCAGGAAGGCCTGGTCACCATCTCCATCGAGTTCGAGCTGAGCAAGGATATAGACGTGGCGCTGGAGGAGGTGCAGACGAAGATAGCCCAGGCGCAGCGCACCCTGCCCAACGATATCGACCCCCCGATCGTGACCAAGTCGAACCCCGAGGACCAGCCTATAGTCTGGGCGGCGCTTACGGGCACCAGGAGCATGCGCGAGATGATGATGTTCGTGCGGGACCATCTCAAAGACAGGCTGACGACGGTACCGGGGGTGGGCGACGTTTTCCTGGGGGGCTACATCGACCCCAATATGCGGATCTGGCTGGACGCGCCCAGGATGCGCCGCGAACAGATCTCGGTGAGCGACATTATCGGCGCCGTCAACAACGAGCACACCCTCACGCCCTCGGGCTACATGGACGACGGGCCCAAAGAGACCAACGTGCGGGTGCAGAGCGAAGCCTCCACGCCGGAGGAGTTCGGCGACCTGGTGATACCGGCCCGCAGCGGCCAGCCGGTCTGGAAAAAAATCAGGATAAGCGACGTCGGCTACGCCGAGGCGGGGCTGGCGGACGTGCGCCGCATCTCCCGGCTAGACGGGGAGCGCGCCGTGGGGCTGGGCGTCATCAAGCAGCGCGGCTCCAACGCCGTGGCCATCGGGCGCGCCGTGAAGGCGCGCATGGCGCAGCTGAACCAGATCCTGCCGTCGGGCTTCAAGCTGGGCCTCACCACGGACGTCACGCGCTTCATCGAGGACGCCACGCACGAGCTGCTGTTCACGCTCGGCATGTCGGTGCTGCTGACCTCGGTCATCTGCTACCTGTTCCTCGGCTCGTTCAGCTCCGCTTTCAACGTGCTGCTGGCCATTCCCACCTCGCTGATCGGCTCTTTCCTCGTGCTCTATTTCTGCGGCTTCACGCTCAACACTTTCACGCTGCTGGGCCTCTCCCTTTCCATCGGCATAGTGGTCGACGACGCCATCATGGTGATGGAGAATATCGTGCGCTACGCCGAAGGGGGGCTGGACCGGGTGCGCGCGGCCATGAAAGGCGCGCGCGAGATCACCACGGCCGCGGTGGCTTCGTCGCTGGCCATCCTCGCCATCTTCATGCCGGTCATCTTCATGAGCGGCATTATCGGCAAGTTCTTTTTCCAGTTCGGGGTCACCATGTCGGTGGCGGTGGGCCTTTCGCTCTTCGAAGCGCTGACGCTGACCCCGATGCGCACTTCGCAGTTCCTGCAGCCCGGCGGGGCCACCAGGCTGGGGCGCTTCATGGACCGCCTGACGGCGAAGCTCAGACTGCTCTACGGAAGGGCGCTCGCCGTCTGCCTGGGGATGCGCTGGACGGTGATCCTGGCTGCCGTAGCCGTGTTCCTGTCCTCCCTGCTGTTCCTGCGCGGCGTCCGGAAGGAGTTCGTGCCGCCCCAGGACCAGAGCCGCTTCCTGGCCAACATCCAGGCCCCGCTCGGGTCCTCGATGGAATTCACCGACGGGCTCTTCCGGCAGGCCGAGGCCGTCCTGAAGTCGCGGCCCGAGGTGGACACGTACTACGTCGCCATAGGCGGCTTCCAGGGCGGGCTGGTGAACCAGGGGATCATGTTCATCACGATGAAGGACCTTTCGGACAGGACGGTAACGCGGCCGTTCAAACACCGGCCCACCCAGCAGGAATTCATGGGCTATATCCGCGGCCGGTTCCAGAAGATCCCCGGCGTTACGAAAGCCAACATGCAGGACCTTTCGCTCGCCGGCTTCTCGGCCCAGCGGGGGTTCCCGATAGAGTTCTCGATCCAGGGCCCCGACTGGGACAAGCTGGCCGAGTTCAGCTCCCTGATGAAGGACAAGCTGAACGCCTCCGGACTGATGACGGACGTGGACTCCGATTATAATCCGGACATGCCCGAGATCAGCGTGGCGCCCGACCGGGCCGCGGCCGCGGCCCGCGGCGTAACGGTGACCAATATAGCCGACACCATAAACGCCCTGGTGGGAGGCCTGCGCGTCGGCAAATACACGGACGAGTCGGGCCACCGCGACGATATCCGGGTAAAACTGATGGACAGCGAGAACACCCGCCCCCAGGACATAGGCCGGATCTGGCTGCGCAACTCGGCGGGGGAGATGGTGCCGCTCTCCGAGGTGGTGAAACTGAAGGACAAAAGATCGCTGCTTACCATAACCCGCTACAACCGGGAACGGGCTATAACCATGTTCGCCAATATCACGCCGGGCAAGTCGCAGACGGACGCGATAACGTTCGTCAGAAACGCGGCGGCCTCGCTGCTGCCCGAGGGGTATCACGTCGTCCTCACGGGCAGTTCCCAGACCTTCCAGGAGTCCATGGCGAACCTGCTGCTCGCGCTGGTCCTGGGCATCGCGGCCTCGTACATGGTGCTGGGGTCGCAGTTCAACAGTTTCATCCACCCCGCCGTGGTGCTGCTGGCCCTGCCTTTCAGCGCCAGCGGGGCGTTCCTGGCCCTGAGGCTTACCGGGATCTCCCTGAACATCTACAGCATGATCGGCCTGCTGCTGCTGATGGGCATAGTGAAGAAGAATTCCATCCTCCTGGTGGACTTCACCAACAAGCGGCGCGACAAGGGGATGGACGTGCGTTCGGCCCTGCTGGAGGCCTGCCCCATCCGCCTGCGGCCCATCCTGATGACCTCCCTGGCTACCATCGCCAGCGCCATCCCGCCGGCGGTCGCGGCCGGTCCCGGCGCGGAGACGATGCGCCCGATGGCGGTAGTGGTCATCGGCGGCGTTTTCCTGTCCACGCTCCTGACCCTTTTCGTCGTGCCCTGCGCGTACAGCCTGGCGGCCCCGCTGGAAAGGCGGGAGCGCGGCAAAGGCCTGGGCGAGGAGGTGCGGATAGCGGAAGCGGAGGAGCGGGACTAAAAAGGGAGGAACTCTTATGCATAAAAGATACGAAGCGCTGGTGGGCGGGTTATTGATCTCGGCGGGCATCCTGTCGGCGGGCGCGTCGATACTGCTGTACGCCGCGGGGACGGGGCCGTCGGAGAACTGGTCCGAAACGGAAAAAACGGAGGCGCCGGAAACGGCCATGTCCCTCTACGACAAGGGCGTGGCGGCCGACAAGGCCTGCGACAACGCGGCAGCCCTGGATTACTTCATGGGCGCGCAGAAGCTGGATAGCAAGAACCCCGAGATCCTGAACATGCTGGCCCACAGCGAGCGCAAACTGGGCATGCTGAACGAGGCCATAAACGATTACTGGACGGCCCTCAAGCTGAAACCGCGCTTTCCCGAAGCCCGCGAATACATGGGCGAGGCGTATCTCCAGGCGGCGCTGAGTGAGATCGATACGCTGGAAGGCTACGGCAAGGACGGCGAGCAGCAGCGCGACTCCCTGATCAGAGCCTTTAAGACCGCCGCCGCCGCCCTCCCGGAGCCGAAGACGCCCGCGGAGAAAAAAGAGCCTTGTCTCTGAGCGGCCCCTTCCCGCCGTCCCCGCGGCTCAGGACGGGGCGGTTTGACGCTTATAGTTAGAAAACATATAATATGCTTCCTAACTATATGGCTAAAGGCGAATTTTTCCTCAAGAATATGCCGCGCGGCTCCGGGCTGCGCGGCATGGCTTCTTTCTACCCCGGAGCCGATGTCGGGGCCATAGAGGTCTTCAGCGCTCTGCTTAACATCTCTTCCGAACTGCTTTCGGCCATAAACTCCTCCCTGTCCCGGCACGGAACTTCCCAGGCCAGGTTCCGCCTGCTGCTGATGCTGCGCCTTGCCGGCGAGCGCGGCCTGCACCCCAGCGAACTGGCGGAAACCCTGCGGGTGGAGCGCGCTTCGGTGACCGGCCTGGTGGACGGTATAGAGCGCGAGGGCCTCGCCCGCAGAGTGGCTTCCGAAGAGGACAGGCGCTCCGTAACGGTGCTCCTTACGCCGAAAGGCCGCCGTTTCATCGATTCCCTGGCCCCGCTGCGCCTGCGTAAAGTGGCGGAGCTGATGTGCTGTCTGTCCGCCGCCGAGCAGAAGACGCTGGTGAAACTTCTCGACAGGCTTAACGCCAATATGCCCGCTTTCAGGAAAATATGATGAACAACCTGCTGAAACTCACGTTCCTTTCCGTCCTCCTGGCCGCGCCGGCCGCGGCCGCCGACGGGCTGGATATAACCCGCAGCGTCGAACTGGCGCTCAGGAACAACCTGTACGTCAAGCTTGCTTCCGCCGGCAGCGAGGCCCAGCGGGCGGAAGCCCTGGCCGCCGCCGCCAGGCTGCTGCCGCAGGTGGAATTCTCCGTCTCCCAGGAGCGCACCTTCAAGGAGAACCTCACGGCGCTCGGTTTCGGCAAAGCTCCGGGCGGGGGGGCCTTCCTCGTAGGCCCTTTCGATACTTTCGACGCCCGGCTGCGCCTGGTCTTTTACGCGCTGGACCTTTCCGCGCGCGCCGGCGCCAGGTCCAAAAAAGAGGAAGAGAAAGCTTCTTTGCTCCGCTTCGAACTTGTCAAAGAGCAGGTGGCCGCCGCGGCCGCCCTGGCTTACCTGGACGCGCTCAGCCGCGCTTCCGCCGAGAACTCCGCCCAGGCGGGCCGGGAACTCGCCTCCAGCCTCAGGGCCCTGGCGGAGAACAAGCACACCGCCGGGACCGCCACCGGCCTGGACGTCGTACGCGCCAAGACCCGGGAGGCCGAGGAGACGCTGCGGGTGATACGGGCCCGGACGGCCCTGGAAGAATCGCTGCTGCGGCTCAAACATATGATCGGCCTGCCTCTGGCCGGCGAGCTCCGGCTTGCGGAGGAACTGTCTTTTTCACCGGGTGAGGCGTCGGACCCTGACCAGGCCGTCGCCGCCGCGCTGCAGCAAAGACTCGAGATCGAGATAGCCCGCGCCGGGCTCGCCGCCGGAGATCTGGCGCTGAAAGCGGCCAAAAGAGCGCGGCTTCCTTCCGTGTCGGTCTCGGCTTCGGCCGCCTTCAGCGGCGAGGTCCCCAACAAAGAGGATGAACTGGTCGGAGACATGGGCGTAGCCGCCAGGCTGCCGCTCTTCACCGGCGGGCGCCTCGACGCCGGAATAGCAGGCGCCGCCGCCGTAAAGAGCCAGGCCGAAAACCGGCTTTCGGATATTTTTGTGCAGGTGGAGGAAGAGGTGCGGGTCGGGATCTACAGGGTCAGGGCCTCGGCGGATGAAGTGGCGACCGCCTCGATGACCGTCACCCTGGCCGAGCAGGAGCTGGAGATGGCCCGCAACCGCTTCTCCGCCGGGGTGGCGGATAACGTCGAACTGGTGGACGCCCAGACCTCGCTTTCCAGGGCGCGCGACAGCCGCGTCGACGCGCTTTCCAGGCGCAAAGAAGCCAACATCCGCCTGACCCTGGCCCTTGGCCGGATGAAGAAACTGAAGTTCTGATCCCCGCTTTTACAGCTTTGAACTGTGCTGCTTAAGGAAAATATGACCGAAAATACCGACGACACCGAAAACACCGGCTCCGCCACAAAGAGCAAGCGGTCCAAAAAAACCAACCTGGGCCTCTTGGCCGTGGCCGGCGTGATCCTGCTCGCCGCGGGCGCGGCCTACTGGCATTATGCCTCCGGCTTTGAAACTACCGACGACGCCTATATCGATACGCATGTCATCCCGGTCAGCTCCAAGGTCGCCGGCCAGATCCAGGCGGTCAGGGTGGAAGACAACCAGCACGTGGAAAAGGGCGCTCCGCTGCTGGACATAGACCCGCGCGACTACCAGGTGAAACTGGACCAGGCGAAGGCCGAACTTGCCGCCGCGACGGCCGAAGCGAAGCGCGCCGCCGCCGACGCCGAGCGCGCCAAGCAGCTCTTCGACCGGGACGACCTGTCCCGCCAGTCCTACGAAAGATCCGTGGCCGACGCCGAAGTCCTGAAAGCCCGCGCCCTCCTGGCGGAGAAGAAAACCGCCGCGGCCGAGCTGGACCTCTCCTATACGCGCATAACGGCGCCCGAGGCCGGCAAGGTCACCAAAAAGAACGCCGAGCCGCGCGCCTACGTGCAGGTGGGGCAGTCGCTGCTGGCCATAGTCACCGACGAGGTCTGGGTAGTGGCCAATTTCAAGGAAACGCAGCTCACCCGTATGCGCCCCGGCCAGAAAGTTTCCATAAGCGTGGACGCTTATCCGGGCAGGGAGCTTAAAGGCCGCATCGACAGCATCCAGTCCGGGACGGGCGCCCGCTTCAGCCTGCTGCCCGCCGAGAACGCCACCGGCAATTTCGTCAAGGTCGTTCAGCGCGTGCCCGTCAAAATAGTCCTGACCGAGCCGGTCGGCGACATGGTGCTGGCTCCCGGCATGTCCGTCGAGCCCAGGGTCCACCTCGACTGATGTCCGAAAAAAGTCCGCGGCACGAATACTGGAAGCCCAGCCACTCCCCGTGGCTGGTGGCTTTATCCGTGCTGCTGACCACGTTCATGCAGGTGCTGGACACCTCCGTGGCCAACGTCTCGCTGCCGCATATCGCCGGCGGCCTGTCGGCCTCCACGCATGAAGTGTCCTGGGTGCTCACCAGCTACCTGGTCGCGGGCGCGCTCATGCTGGCCGCCTCCAGCTGGCTCAGCGTCTTCATCGGGCGCAAGCGCTTCCTGGCTATTTCGGTGGCGCTTTTTACTATCTCTTCGATGCTGTGCGGCATGGCCCAGAGCCTGCCGCAGCTGGTGTTCGCCAGGATACTGCAGGGGCTCGCCGGCGGCGGGCTGCAGCCTATCTCGCAGGCCATCCTGCTGGAAAGTTTTCCCCAGGAAAAGCGGGGGCAGGCGATGGCCATGTACGGTATCGGCATTATCGTGGCGCCCATCATCGGGCCGATCCTGGGCGGCTGGATAACCGACAACTATTCCTGGCGCTGGATCTTCTACATAAACGTGCCCATAGGCATCATCGGCCTGCTGCTGCAGCAGGCTTTCATCGAGGACCCTCCTTATCTTAAGGCTGACCTGGGCGCGAAAGTGGACTATGTCGGCCTGGCGCTGATGATCGTAGGCCTGGGCGCTTTCCAGCTGGTGATAGACAAAGGCCAGGACGTGGAATGGTTCGCGGACGCGTGGATCCGCGCGGGCACTTTCGTGTTCGCCCTGGCGCTGCCGCTGTTCGCCTGGTGGGAGCTGCGCCAGCGGCACCCGCTCATTAACCTGAAACTGCTGAAAAGCCGCAACCTTTCGCTGGGGTCCCTGATGTCCGCGGTGCTGGGCGCCGTGCTGATGGGCTCGACGGCGATAATGCCCATCTTCATGCAGTCGCTGCTGGGCTATCCCGCCTTCCAGAGCGGCCTGGCCATGATGCCGCGCGGCATCGGCTCGCTGGTGGCGATGATCGTCATAAGCCAGCTCATCTCGAAGTTCGGGAACCGGCTTATGATACTGACCGGCTTCCTGGGCATAGCCGTCACGCTCATAATCTTTTCGGGCATGAACCTGGGCATAGCGCGTTCCAACATCATGGCGCCGCTGTTCTTCAACGGGATGATGATGGGCTTCATCTTCGTGCCGCTCACCACGCTGACCATGGCCAACCTGCGCCAGGCCGACATCCAGCAGGCCAGCGGCATCTTCAGCCTGCTCCGGAACATCGGCGCCAGCATAGGCATCTCCCTCATGTTCACCATGCAGGCGCGCATGGCGCAGGTGCACCAGACGGCCCTGGCCTCGAACATTTCGCTGTACAGCGACCGGTTCCTGGCCTGGGCGGACGGCCTGAGGAACGTGCTCCCCGGCCAGGCGGCGGCTTACGGCCTGGCCTACAAGGCCGTCGTCGTACAGGCCGTGCTTTTGTCCTTCCTCGATTGTTTCAGGTGGCTGGCCTACACAGCCCTTATCGCCGCGCCCTTCGTCCTGTACTTTAAAGGCGCGAAGCACATAAAGAGCCAGGCCGAGATGTCCATACCGGAATGACGGGCGGTCGCCGTTCCCGGCGCTATGCGGCGCTTCCGCATGAAATGTTATCATAGCGGTAGGAATCTTTTTAACGGAAGGACCTATCGAATGGCATCACGCAAGTTCGGCCTCATTCTTTTCTTTTCCCTGCTCGCGTTAAAACCCGCAGCCGCCGCAGACCTGGGCGGCCGGACGTATTTTATCTCCGAAGGCGCCGACTGCGAGGCCGCGTCCGCCCGCCGCGTCGAGATCGGCCCCCTGCCCGAGCTTAAAAAGCGCCTGGTCGGCAAGACGGGCATCTATTGCGTAAGCTGGCAGCTCCTGAAGACGGACATCGAGGGCTACAAAGACCCGGCCATCTATATCGGCAGGGTGGGGGACGTGAGCGAGTTCTACCTGAACCGGAAGAAGATCGGCCTGACGAGCCAGATCCCGGCGGGCGGCTGGCATCTGCACGCGGTGCACAGCTATTACTACCTGCCCCCGTGGCTGTTCGGCAAGACCAACGAGGCCCTCCTTAAGGTGGACAAATTCTTCAGGGCCGGCTCGGGGCCGCTGGACAGTATCGAGCTCGGGAGCTGGGATGATATAAGGAGGAAGGCCAGGTACGAGAATTACCTGCAGACCGACGTGCTGCTGCTGCTGTCCATCCTCTTCGTCTTCGTCGGCTTGCTTATCGTCGGGCTCTTCAGGCGCCATCCTAATTTCACCAGCTACCGGACCTTCTCGTTCGCCTGTCTTACCGGCGGCCTCTTCTCGCTGTCCCTGAGCCGGGTGCTCTATTTCTTTATCAGCGACTACGCCGCCATCTATAAATTCAACTGCACGGTGGGCGCCCTGTTCTTCTATTTCTTCCTGACCTATTTTTACGGCAGCCTCAGGTCCGCCCGCTGGTTCAGCCTGGTAAATACCGCCGGCACCGCCGTGTTCCTCGCCGGCATACTTTTCAGCCCTACCCTGAAGGGCACTTCGGACTTCTACGCGGTCTGGCTGTTCTTCGTGTACTGCAACCTCCTCCTGGTGCTGGGGCATACGCTGTACTGCCGCAAAGAGCTGCCGGATTACCCGAGCCGCGCCGTGGGCACGGCTATCCTCCTGGCCGCCCTGACGCACGACATCCTGGTCTACATCGATTACGCGTCCGGGGCCAACATGATCCCCTACGCCATCTTCCTGGTCCTGTTCGCTTTCGTCTTCATCGTCCTGACCGACATGGAGCAGATCTACCTGGCGGCGTCCATGACGGATTTCGCCGTCAGCGAACGCAATAAGCTGCAGGAGGACCTGACGCGCGTGGCCAGGGTCGCCGCCGTCGGGCAGATGGCCTCCCAGGTCGCGCACGATATCCGCTCGCCGCTGGCGGCGCTCGATGCGGCGCTCAAGAGCATGACGCAGCTGCCGGAAGAGCAGCGCGTCATGACGCGCCACGCCGTCAACAGGATACGCGACATCGCCAACAACCTCCTCGAAAAGGACCGCCGCCACCCGTACGCCGCCGCCGGCCGTCCGGGCGCCGGGCAGCCGCTGGAACTCCACCTGCTTTCCAGCGTGATCGACCCCGTGGTCACTGAAAAACGGATGCAGTTCGATTCGAAGCCGGGGATCAACATCGACCTGGAGCTGACCCGCGAGTCCTACGGCCTGTTCGCCAGGATCCAGCCGGCGGAGCTCGCCCGCCTGATCTCGAACCTGGTCAACAACGCCGTCGAGGTGCTGGGCGACAAAGGCCTGGTAAAGCTGGGGCTCACTCACGACAGCGGGAACATCCTCCTTACGGTGACCGACAACGGCAAGGGCATCCCGCCTGAGCTCCTCGCCAAGCTCGGCCAGAGAGGGGAAACCCACGGCAAAGCCGGGGGCTACGGCCTGGGGCTCTTTCACGCCAGGACCACCGCCGAGAGCTGGGGCGGCGGCATCGAAATAACTTCGGAGCCCGGCAAGGGGACCACGGTGACGCTGAAACTGCCCAGGGCCGAGGTCCCGGCGGATTTCGTGCAGGGCCTGGACCTGGTCCCCGGCAGGCCCGTGGTGGTGCTGGACGACGATTCCACCATCCACCACGTCTGGCAGGGCCGCTTTAAAGACGCGCGCGCCGCGGAGAACGATATCGACATCCTCCATTTCATCGAGCCGGTCAGGCTGAAGAAATGGGTCAAAAGCAATCCCGATAAGGCCGGGCTCGCGCTCTATCTTTTCGATTACGAGCTGCTGGGCCACAGCGACACCGGGCTGAGCCTCGCGCAGGAGCTGGGCCTGGGCTCCAGGGTGATACTCGTGACCAGCCGCCACGAGGAGAAAAGGATAATCGAGGAAGCCGGGCGCCTCAAGATCCGGCTCCTGCCGAAAGGCCTGGCGGGCCTGGTGCCGGTGACGGTCAAGACCGGCGCGGCGGCGCGCGCCGTCCTGCTCGACGACGATATACTGGTCCAGATGAACTGGAGGCTGGCGGCCAAAGCGGCCGGCATCGAGTTCAGCGCTTTCGAGACCGCGGGAGAATTCGCGTCGGGGATAGAAGGCCTGCCTAAAGACACGCTCCTTTATATCGATTCCGAACTTGGCGCCGGGGTTAAGGGGGAAGACATCGCGCAGGACCTGCGCGGGAAAGGTTTTTCGGCTATCACTCTGACCACGGGGCACGCCCCCGAAAAATTCGCCCATCTCGCCTGGCTGAAAGTTACGGGCAAAGAGCCGCCCTGGGCGTGAGGCGGGACTCCGGCAGGAAATATTATGTCCGCAGATCCATCTAAAATGAGAGTGCTGCTCCTGGGCGGTTCCGGGCTGCTGAGCGGCGCCGCGCGCGAAGCTTTCCTCGCCGCCGGGCACGAAGTGACCGTGCTCTCGCGCGGAACCCGGCCTCTGCCCGCCCGCGACCGGCTCCGCGCCCTGCGCGCCGACCGCCGCGACCCGGCTTCGCTGGCCTCCGTTCTGCGCGGCGCCCGTTTCGACTTTACCGCCGACTTCCTCGCCTACGACGCCGCCGACGTGTCGCGCCTGTTCTCCATCGAGGGCTTCGCCCCGGGGCGGCTGGTCATGATCTCCACCGGCCAGGTGTACCTGGTCACGGAAAACCAGCGTCCGCCGTTCCGCGAGGCTGATTCCGACGCGCCCGTCATCCCCGAGCCGCCGAACGGAACCCGCGCCTGGCAGAACTGGGTTTACGGCATGGGCAAGCGGGCCGCCGAAGAAGCCCTTGCCAGGGAGGGGGGCGCGCGCGGCGTGCGGACGCTGGCGCTGCGCCTGCCCGTGGTGCAGGGCGAAGCCGACGGGGGGAATTCCAGGCGCCTGTGGGCGTGGCTGGAGCGCATGCGCGACGGCGGCCCGGTGCTGCTGCCGGAGGGCGGCGTTCAGCCCGTGCGCTTCGTATATTCTGGCGACGTGGCGCTGGCGCTGCTGCGCCTGGCCGGGCTGCCTGCCTGGCCGCCCGCGTCGGCGCTGAACCTGGCCCAGCCCTGCGAGTCTTCGCTGCGCGAGTTCCTGGAACTGGCGGCCGGCTGCGCGGGGCTCCAGCCCCGCTTCGTGCCGGTGAGCGGCGCGGCGCTGGAAGAGGCCGGGCTCGCCGATACCTGCGCGCCCTACTGGGGCCGCTGGTGCTCGCGCCCCGACCCCTCGGCCGCTTTCGCGCTCGGTTTCCGCACGCGCAGCCCGGCGGAGTACCTGCCGGCGGTGGTACGCGCTCACCTTGCCCGCCCGCCCGCGGTTTCGCACGAGGGCTACGCTCATCGCGCGGCCGAACTGGCCCTGGCCGCGAAGCTCGGCCGCCGCCGTTGACACTGGCCGGAGGAAGTTATATTCTAATCCTGGAAGCTGTATCATCCCGCGAAGTCATCGGAAGGTCATGAACAACGAGCTTTTTGTAAGCCTGGTTTATAACACCAGCCTGCTGCTGGTCCTGGTCGGCCTCTATTCCGGAATTAAATTCCAGCTGGTCCTGCCCCCTCGTCTGAAAGACGTCCTTGCCGGCGTACTGGCGGGGCTGATCGGCGTCGCGGTAATGGCCTATCCCTGGCTGCTGCGGCCCGGCGTCGTTTTCGACGTGCGCTCCATACTCCTGGGCGTTACCGGCCTGTTCTTCGGGGTTATCCCAACCATGCTGGCTGTCGTGATCACCGCCGCCTACCGGTTACATTCGGGCGGGGCCGGCGTCTGGACGGGGCTCAGCGTGATAGCGACATCGGCGGGGCTGGGCCTGCTCTGGCGCCGCTTGCGGCCGGGCCTGGAGCGGAAAGGCGGACTGCTGGAACTGTACCTGTTCGGCGTTTCGATCCACGTGCTGATGCTGGCCTGCATGCTCGTCCTGCCCTGGCCCGTGGCGCTGGAGGTGCTCCGCCGGATCAGTTTGCCGGTGCTGGTCGTCTACCCGGTCGGAACGGTCCTTCTCTGCCTTCTCCTTATTCACCAGAGGAAAAACGAGGAGACGGCTGAAAAGCTGCGCGAAAGCGAGGAGCTTTACCGGGAAACGGTGGAGCTGGCCGTGGACGGGATCCTGCTGGGCGCTCCCGACGGCAGTATAATAAGCGCTAATTCCCAGATGCAGAAACTGGCGGGCAGGTCCCTGGAGGAGCTTCTCGGCATGAACGTGCGCGGGCTGTTCTCTCCGGGGCAGCTGGCCGCCAAGCCGCTGAATTTCGAACTGCTGAATTCGGGCAGGTCCCTGGTCAGCGAGCGCCTGCTGCTCCGCCCGGACGGCACGGAACTGCCGGTGGAGATGCATTCCAAAAAAATGCCGGACGGCAAGTACCAGTCCATCTACCGCGACATGACCGAGCGCAAACAGGCGGAACTGGCGAAGGAAAAGCTCACGCTGGACCTGATAAAAACAAAGCAGGAACTGGAAAACTTCCTCTATATCACCACGCACGACCTGCGCAGCCCCCTGATCAATATCCAGGGCTTCAGCCAGAACCTGCTGAAGCATTTCGACGACCTCAGGGAAGCCCTGAAGCCGGCGGCGCTGCCGGAAGAGACCCGGAACTCCGTGCTCAAGCTGGCCGGCGAGCGTATCCCGGCCGCACTTAATTTTATCCTGGAAAGCGTACAGAAAATGGACCGGTTCATAGCCGCGCTGCTTAAGGTCTCCCGCGCGGGCCGGGTGGAAATGCACCCGGAAGTCCTGGACGTCAACGCTATCTTCCGCGGCGTGGCCGATACCATGCGCTACCAGCTCCAGGAAGCGGGGGCCGCGGTGAACATCGGCGACCTGCCGCACTGCCGGGCCGACGCCGAAGCACTGGGCCATATTTTCAGCAACCTGTTGTCGAACGCCGTTAAATACCGCGACAAAAGCCGCAAGCTGGAAATAACGGTGCGGGGGGAAAGGAACGGTCCCGCCACCGCGCTGTACACGGTCTCCGACAACGGCGCCGGCATTAAAGCGGCGGTCCTGCCCCATATCTGGGGCATCTATTCAGGGGCGAAGGTCCCCGGCGAAGAAAAAGGCGAAGGGATAGGCCTGACGATGTGCAGGATCATGGCTGAAAATAACGGGGGCAGGATCTGGGCCGCATCCAGGGACGGTGAAGGTTCGGATTTCTTCGTGGAACTGCCCGTTTAGGGCGGCCGGAAGCCGCTTCCGGGCCTTATGTTTCCCGCGAAGCAAAAGGGTATAATATTTACGTCCGGAGATAGTTTTCGCATTCATACGACTTGAAAAGGAGAATTAATAATGGGCTTCAACCTCAGAGACAGGCACTTCCTTAAAGAACTCGACTTCACGAAACAGGAACTGGTTTTCCTCCTCAAATTATCCAAAGACCTCAAAGCCGCCAAATACGCCGGCACCGAACAGCAGCGCCTGGCCGGCAAGAACATCGCCCTTATCTTCGAAAAGACCTCCACCCGCACCCGCTGCGCTTTCGAAGTGGCCGCGCACGACCAGGGCGCGCACGTGACCTACCTGGAGCCGTCGGGCAGCCAGATGGGCCACAAGGAAACCGTCAAGGATACCGCCCGCGTCCTGGGCCGGATGTACGACGGCATCGAATACCGCGGCTTCGGCCAGGTCATCGTCGAGGAGCTGGCCAAGTTCGCCGGCGTGCCCGTGTGGAACGGCCTCACCAACGAATGGCATCCCACCCAGATGCTGGCCGACGTGCTGACCATGACCGAGCACTGCTCCAAGCCCCTCGAGCAGATCTCCTACGCCTACCTCGGCGACGCGCGGTTCAATATGGGCCGCTCCCTGCTGGTGATAGGCTCCATCCTCGGCATGGACGTGCGCATCGGCGCGCCCAAGGGCCTGCAGCCCGACGCCGAGCTGGTGGCGAAGTGCAAAGAGATAGCCAAGGATTCCGGCGCCCGCATCACCATTACCGACAAAGTGGACCAGGCCGTCAAGGGCGCGGACTTCATCCATACCGACGTGTGGGTTTCCATGGGCGAGCCCAAGGAAGTGTGGGCGGAGCGCATCAAGCTGCTTAAGCCTTACCAGATCAACCCGGCCGTCATGAAAAAATCAGGCAACAAAGACGTGAAGTTCATGCACTGCCTGCCGGCCTTCCATAACGCCGACACCAAAGTGGGCAAGCAGGTGTCCGAGCAGTTCGGCCTGAACAACGGCATCGAAGTTACCGAAGAGGTGTTCGAGTCGAAGGCCTGCATCGCTTTCGACCAGGCGGAGAACCGCATGCACACGATCAAAGCCGTAATGGTCGCGACGCTTGGACGCTGATAAAACAAGCTGAACGTTTCCGGGGCCGGGCCTAGCTGCCCGGCCCCGGAATTTTTGCCCTTTCGCTATGACGAAACTAAAAGAAATATTTTCGCTCAGGAAGAACCTGCTCGTCCTGCTCTCCGCCGCCATGCTCATAGAGCTGGGCGAGAAGATGGGCGAGCGGTTCCTGCCGCTTTACATCATGGCCCTGGGCGGAACCAGCCTGGCGGTCGGTTTCCTCAACGCGGCCGATAACTTCCTGGGGGCGATGTACGCTTTTCCCGGCGGCTACCTCAGCGACAGGATCGGCTATAAGCGCTCGCTCATCCTTTTCAACCTGGCGGCCGTCGCCGGCTACCTCATAGTCATCCTGTTCCCGTCGTGGCAGGCCGCGCTCGTCGGCGCCGTCCTGTTCATCTCCTGGTCCGCCGTCTCCCTGCCCGCCGTCATGAGCGCCATCTCCAAGGTGCTGCCTTTCCATAAACGGACCATGGGCATCTCGATGCACGCCATCGCGCGGCGCATCCCCATGGCCCTGGGGCCGCTGCTCGGCGGGCTGTGCGTGCAGCTTTGGGGGGAGAAGGACGGGGTGAGGGTCGCGTTCAGCTTCGCCCTGGTCTTGTCCGTCCTGGCGCTTCTGCTCCAGCACTATTTCCTGGAACATATTCCCGAGCCCGGCGGCGGCGCGCAAATGGAGAAGAACCCGCTGAAGGTGCTGGCCCTGATGGGGCCCAAGCTGAAGTCCCTGCTGATCTCCGATATCCTGATCCGCTTCTGCGAGCAGATCCCGTACGCTTTCGTCGTCATCTGGTGCATAAAACGGATAGGCGTCTCGCCGGTCGAGTTCGGGGTGCTGACCACCATCGAGATGTGTTCCGCCGTGCTGATCTATGTCCCGGTGGCCTGGCTGGTGGAAAAGAATAAAACGAAAAAGCCGTATATCGCCATCACCTTCGGCTTTTTCTCGATCTTCCCGCTGGCGCTCATGTTCTCGAATTCCATGACCGCGCTGGTCTTCGCGTTCATCATCAGGGGCCTGAAGGAATTCGGCGAGCCGGCGCGCAAGGCGCTTATCCTGGACCTGGCGCCGGAGGCCAATAAGGCCCTGACCTACGGGGCCTATTATCTTGTCAGGGACACCGTGGTGGCCGCCGCCGCCCTCGGGGGAGGCCTGCT
>Ga0079306_1000813_pt1 | contig 24582 bp, 23 predicted proteins | sample Methanotroph_Enr_FD_79181 | JGI IMG/M metagenome (GOLD analysis project Ga0079306, IMG submission 79181) | Enriched soil microbial communities from Old Woman Creek wetland in Ohio, USA - Methanotroph_Enrichment_5 | ecosystem: Environmental > Terrestrial > Soil > Wetlands | place: USA: Ohio...
CCATCCCCTGCTAGGAAGGCGAGATGTAAACCTGCCGTTCACCTTCCGCGGCTGGCCCAAAAAGCCGGTCCGTGCGTCACCCCTCCACAACGGGTTGCTAAGCCACATTTGGTTGCTGGCGGAAACCGTGCGGGCCGGCAACCCTGTCTGGAGGGGCGGCAAGGGTATGGGTCCGGCGGGGTCTCCCGGAGGACGAGGCTTGCATAGCGCCGAGCCCGAGGGAGAAGGGGCGGGCACGGTGTGTCCCGACCCCGTCCCCGTCGGACCCATACCCTTGCCGCCCCGACTGGGCTTCTCGCGGTTCCCATATAGGCCGCACGAATGTTGTGAGACTTGAGCAGGTCAGGCTTTTATCAGATTGGTGACGATTTCTGAGGCTTTGGCGAGGTGGTCGAGCAGGATGTAATCTTCGTTGGGCTTGGGCGCGCGGGCGCCTATGCCGAAACTGACGGCGGCTATCTCCCTGGCGTTGAGGGCGTTGGCTTCGCTGCCGCCGGTCGCCATGACCGGGGCCGGGGCCAGGCCGGAATCTTTGATGGCCCATTCGGCCAGGCGCAGCACCTCGGAATCGGGAGCGTGGAGGTAGGGCTGGAAGTCCCAGTACCATTTGAATGAGACCGCGCCGCCGGCGGCCGCGGCGGCCTTCTCGAACTCGGCCTTGATATGTTCCAGCACCGGTAGCGCTTTGGCGGCTTCGGACGCGCGCACCTGTCCCCTGACCAGCGCCGCCAGCGGGACCGTGGCCGTACCGGCGCCGCCGGCTATAGTGCCGATGTTGGAAGTGGTTTCGGGGTCGTGCCTGCCCAGAGAAAGCTGCGCGATAGCTTTTGCGGCGATGGCGATAGCGCTTATGCCGCTTTCGGGGTCGGAGACGGCGTCAGAGGACCTGCCGAGGACGTCGGCCGAAAAAAGCGCGACGCCCGGGGAAGAGACGGTGTAGGCGCCCGGCGCGAGTTCCGACCCGAAGACAAAACCGCTGCGGACGCGCTTCGAAAGGACAAGGTGCTTCACGCCCGCCATATTGCCTTTGGCCCTTGTCGTGAAGGCGACCGTGAACGGTTTCAGGGCGAGGCCGCTGTTGACCGCGCGTTCGAGCGCGTAGAGTATGGCGGCCATGCCCGCCCGCCCGTCTACGCCGAGCGGGCCCTTGCCGGCGGAGGTTATACGGTCGGCCGTCACCACGGGCTCGGCCGCGGAAGTGGACTGCAGCGTGTCCATATGGGCCGCCAGGACTATCTCCCCGCCCCCGCCGACTTCGCAGACCACGTTGCTGGTGTTCGAAAGCGCGGCTACGGCCGAACCGTCCAGCTGGGCGGGCAGCCCCAGGCTCTTAAGGAAGGAGAGCGCGTAATTCGCCACCGGCGCTTCCTTGCCCGGCAGGCCGTCGAGACGCGACAGCTCGAGGAACAGGTTTATCAGTCTTCTGCTCGCCATCAGGCTCCTAAGCTTTTATTCGGCCCAGCCCCGGGCCAGGTTTATCAGGACCTCGGCGGATTTGTTCATCCCGTCGAGGGAGACCCACTCGTAGGGGCCGTGGTAGTTGAAGCCGCCCGTAAAGACGTTAGGCGTGGGCAGGCCCATGAAAGACAGGCGCGCGCCGTCCGTCCCCCCCCTCACCGGCTTAAGGCGCGGCTCGACGCCGGCCTGCTTTACCGCGGCCATAAGCTTCCCCATGACCTCGGGGTGTTTAACTATCACTTCCTTCATGTTGCGGTACTGTTCCCGGAAAACCAGCCCTATCTTCGCCAGCGGGTGCTTCAGCCGCGCCGCCGCCACTATGGCCTCGAGCTGTTTCTCCATGCTTTTAAGCTTCTTCATGTCATGCTCGCGCACGATGCCGGAGACCTCCGCCTTCTCGGTCCCCCCGGAGATGTCGGTGAACATTATGAAACCTTCCCGGTTCTCGGTCGTCTCCGGGAGCATGTTCTCCGGCCAGCTCGCGGCGATCTCCGCGGCTATGCGCGCCGCGTTGGCCATGGCGTTCTTGGCCGAGCCCGGGTGCACGCTCTTGCCGGTCACCGCTATCTTCACGCCGTCGGCGTTAAAGTTCTCCTCTTCGACGGACCCCTCAACGTCGCCGTCGAAGGTATAGGCGAAATCGGCGCCGAATTTTTTAACGTCGAAATATTTCACGCCCTGGCCCACTTCCTCGTCCGGGGTAAAGCCGAGCTTCAGGGTGCCGTGCGGGATCTCTTTGTGTTTCAGAAGGTATTCGGCGGCCGTGACGATGATAGCCAGCCCCGCTTTGTCGTCGGCGCCCAGCAGGGTATCGCCCGAGGCCGTCACGATGTCTTCGCCTTTGAAGGCGGCCAGTTCCGGGCAATTTTCAATATTAAGCACGACCCCGTGCTTGCGGCTGATCACGATATCCCCGCCTTTCCAGGCCTTGTGCACCTGCGGCTTCACGCCCTTCCCCGAAGCCGCGGGCGAGGTGTCCACGTGGGCGAGGAAACCGATGACGGGCTTTTTGCCTTTTACGGTGGCCGGGATCTCGGCGGTAACGTAGCCGTATTTATCCAGCTTCACGCTTTTCGCGCCTATCGTCTTCAGCTCAGCGGCCAGCATTCTCAGCAGGGCCAGCTGTTTCTTTGTCGACGGGAAAGTCTGGGAGCTTTCGTCGCTCTGGGTGTCCACTTTAGCGTATTTTTCCAGTCTTCTGTAAAGCGCGGCCTTGAAATCCATGCGTTCCTCCGGTGGTTTGCTTGCGGTTCTTCAAAAGGATATAATTAAAATATCCCGCGGTTCAAGGAGCTCATCCTATGGCCATAAATTTCCTGCCCCGAGAAGTAAAATTCTTCGACTACCTTAATCTGCAGGCAGAGAACATAGTCAAAGCCTCCGACTGCTTCAAGGCCGCGGTGAAAAAAGGCTGTTTCGACGAGGAAACCGTCAAGACGATAAAGAATTTCGAGCATGAGGGCGACACCCTCGCCCACGAGATCGTGGACATGCTCAACCGCACTTTCATAACCCCGATAGACCGGGAAGACATTTACGCCCTGGCCAACACTCTTGACGATATCCTGGACATGATCAACTCGATGGCCAACCGCATAAGGCTTTACAAGCTGAACGCCAACGAGGATTACATGGTCCAGTTCGCCGACACCATCGACCAGTCCACCCAGGCGCTGTCCAACGCCGTGAAGCATATGCACGACACCAAGCGCTCCCGCCGGGTGCTGGACCACTGCATAGAGGTCAACCGCCTGGAGAACATGGGCGACCAGATCCGCGAAAAGGCGATCAGCAATCTCTTCGAGACCGAAAATGACCCCATCATGGTGATCAAGTGGAAGGAAATTTACGAAGTGGCCGAAGGCACCCTGGACACCTGCGAGCACGTGGCCAAGGTCATAGAGGCTATTCTTGTAAAACATGGATAGCGCCCCGCTTCCCATAAATAGGGCTGGTACCCCTGGCCCTCGTTTTCGACTTCCTCAACGGCTTCCAAGACGCCGCTAGCTCCATCGTCACCATGAGCGGTTTTCTACCTGCTCTCCAATTTAATATTTAAACAGATCCCGGTACGAAACAAGAAGAGCCGCGTTTTCAGCGCGGCTCTTCTTATTTTCGGGCCCGGCGGATCTCCGCCGCTATTTCCGGGCCGCCGCGCGGCCGGCCAGAATGCCCGAGGTCCACGCGAGGTGCAGGTTGTAGCCGCCGGAGTCCCCGTCCAGGTCCAGCAGCTCCCCGGTCACGTAAAGGCCGTTTACTTTCCTGGAGGCGAAGCAGGCAGGGTCGACTTCCGACAGGGCGCAGCCCCCGGCGGTAGCCATCGCGTCCTCGAAGCCCAGCGAGCCGGAGACTTCCAGGGTGAACGATTTAAGGATGGAGGCCAGGGCCGGTCCGCAGCCCGGCGGGACCGCGGAGCTCCACGCGATATCGGCGCGCGCCGCGGCGGCCCGGATGACTTTCTCGTTAAGCAGGCCGCAGGCGAAATGCGCGAACGCCCGCCCCTGGAAAGCCGCGGCCCTCTCCTGCAGCAGCTTCTCGAGAGCGGCCGGCGTAAAGTCCGGCATAAGATCGGCGTCGATGAAGGCGGGGCCCTGCGCGAGCGCGGCGACGGCTGCCCGGCTGAGGTCCAGGACAGCCGGCCCGGAAACTCCGTAAGCGGTGAACAGCATTTCGCCGGCGGTTCTGCCCAGGACTTTCCCCTCCGCCCTGAGGCTGAGGACGGCGTCCAGCCTGACCCCGTCCAGCTCTTTGAGAGAAGTCCCTTTCACCTTCAGCGGCACGATCGAAGGCGAGAGCGGCGAAACCTGGTGCCCAAGCGCGGCCAGCAGGCCGTAGCCTCCGGTCCCGCCTCCTATCTGTGGGTAGCAGGCGCCGCCGGCGGCCATGATCAGGCGCGCCGAGCGGTAAACGGCCTTTTCGCCGGCCGCGGGCGTCTTGTCCCACTTGGGCTGGACTTTTACGGTCTCGACCGAAAAGCCGTCTTTCCCGGCGGAGACGGAAAGCGCTTCGGTGAGGGTTTTGACCGGCACGCTGCGTAGGTCCAGTTCGTGCAGCAGCACGTTCACCACGTCCTGCGCCTTAAGGGACCTGGGGAAAAGGCGCCCTTTTTCACCTTCCACCCAAAGCAGGCCCAGCTCCCTGAAAAAAGAAAGCACCTCTTCTGGCGGCAGCGCGGAAAAAACTTTTTTAAGGAAGGCGGGGCTGGCCGGGTGGTAAGCCGCAGGGGTTATTTTTAAATTGGAGAAATTGCATTTCCCCGAGCCGGTGGAAAGGACCTTGCGGCCGGGCACATGGTTCTTTTCAAGCACCAGGACCGAAGCCCCCGCCCTGGAAGCCTCTACCGCCGCCGCGAGGCCGGACGCGCCGGCCCCGACGATAATAACGTCGAATGTGTTTTCCATATTTAAAAAGGACGCCCGGTCTTGCCGGGCGTCCCTTGTTCCGTCTGACCGCTGTTACACCCTTCCGGCCGAGCCGAGGACGTTCTTGTTCTTGTCCATGTACATCTTGATGAGCTCTTCGCGCGCCGGGCCGAGATACTTGCGCGGGTCGAATTCCCCCGGCTTCTCGGCGAACACCTTGCGGATCATGGCCGTCATCACCAGGCGCCCGTCGGAGTCGATGTTTATCTTGCAGACGGCGGACTTGGCCGCCTTGCGCAGCTGGTCGGCGCTTACGCCCACGGCGCCTTCCATCTTGCCGCCGTACTTGTTGATCATGTCGATATAGTCGTTCAGCACCGAGGAAGCCCCGTGCAGCACGATCGGGAAGCCGGGGATGCGGCGCTCGCACTCTTCCAGGATGTCGAAGCGGAGCGGGGGCGCGCTTTCGCCGGGCTTCACTTTGAACTTGAACGCGCCATGGCTGGTCCCGATCGAGATGGCCAGGGAGTCCACGCCGGTGCGCTTCACGAAATCTTCCACCTGGGCGGGGTCGGTATAGTTGGAATGCTCGTGGGAGACTTCATCCTCTATGCCGGCCAGCACCCCGAGCTCGCCTTCCACGGTAACGTCGAACTGGTGGGCGTATTCGACCACCTGCTTGGTGAGCTTTATATTATCCTCGTAGGATTTGCTCGAGCCGTCTATCATCACGGAGGAGAAGCCGTTCTCGATGCAGGACTTGCACAGCTCGAAAGAATCGCCGTGGTCCAGGTGCAGCGCTACGGGCACGGGGCCTTCTTTCATTTCCTTGAGCATTTCCATGGCGCCCATGGCCATCCAGCGCAGGAGCGTGGCGTTGGCGTAGTCGCGCGCGCCTTTCGAGAGCTGCAGGATCACGGGCGAGCGGGACCTGGAGCAGGCGGTCAGGATGGCCTGCAGCTGCTCCATATTGTTGAAATTGTAGGCGGGCACGGCGTAGCCGTCCTTCATCGCGTTCTTGAACATCTCGCGCGTGTTCACGAAACCGAGTTCCTTGTAGGACACTGTCTTCGAGGCGGTAGCTGTCATGGTATTCCTCCTGTTTGCTGTCGCTTTCTATTATATTAATTAATCGGAACAATACAAACTTACCTTCCTCATAGGGAATTTGCTAAAATAGGATATTGCGCCTTAGGGGTGCGGCGGCCCGGCCTCGACGGCTGGTCCGGCCGGAGCGGCGCTGGTCCGCGACACAGCTTTACAAAATTAGACGGGGACTACGGAGGGAACATGCAAACTCAGGAAAAGCCTTATCTTACCGGCAGGACGTTCTTGTTCAGCATCTACAAGGGCGAGGACCTGCTGCAGGCGATACAGTACTTCTGCCACCACCACCAGGTGCGGTGCGGCATGATAAACGCGATAGGCGCCGTCGAGCGCGCCGCGTTCACCGTGTACGACCAGAAGGCCAAGAAGTACAACAAGCTGAACATCGAGAAGGAACTGGAGATACTCTCGCTGTGCGGCAACGTCAGCCTTTTCGACGACAAGCCCATGGTGCACGCCCACGCGATGTTCTCCGATTCCGAGGGCAAAGCCTTCGGCGGACATCTCGTGGCCGGAAGCAGGGTCTTCAGCTGCGAGGTCTTCATCCAGGAGCTTACCGGCGACATCAAGGTGCGCAAGCTGGAAAAAGCGACCCAGCTGCCGCTCTGGGCCAACCCGGTCTGTCTTAAATGACGGCCGGATTGCCGGCGGGTTTCAGGGCGGGCTTCGTTCCGATAACGGGACTGCCCAACGCCGGCAAGTCCACGCTGATGAACTCGCTCTGCGGCACGCGCCTGTCGATCATCTCCGACAAGCCGCAGACCACGCGGAATAACATCCTCGGCATCCTCAACACCCCGGACTTCCAGGCGGTCTTCGTGGATACCCCCGGCTTCCTGCACGGGCGCAACATGTTCGAGCGCAGCATGTCCAACGCCATAAAGCGGGCGGCCGCCGAAGAGGGCGACCTCTGTATCCTTATCGCGGAGCCGGGCCTGCCGCCCGAAGACAAGGTTCCGCTGTTCGATCCGCTCAAGCAGGTCCGCTGCCCGCTCTACCTGGCCATAAACAAGCTGGATAAAGAAAAGACGGACGTCCGGGTCAAGGCAGCGGAAGAGTTTTACGGCAAGCTCCTGCCGATAAAACAGGTCTTCCATATCTCCGCCCTCACCGGCGGCGGGCTGAAGGAACTGCGCGCGGCCATAAAGGCGGCGCTTCCGGAACATCCCCCCTACTATCCGCAGGACCAGCTCACCGACCGCTGGGAGAAGTTCTACGCCGCGGAGATCATACGCGAGCAGATCTTCAAGCTTTACAGCCAGGAGATCCCCTACTCCTCCGCGGTCGAGATAGAAGTGTTCCGGGAAACGCCCGGCGAGAACGACGAGATCCTGGCGAAGGTCCACATCGCGCGGGAAAGCCAGAAGTCTATAATCATCGGAAAGGGCGGGAGCATGATCAAGACCCTGCGGGAAGCCTCCGCGAAAGCGCTGGCGGCTTTCCTCCGGCGCCCGGTGGAACTGCACCTTACGGTCAAGGTCAACCCCGGCTGGCAGGATAACCCCGTGTTCCTCAAAGAGATCGGCTTTTATGAAAAGAAGTGAGGAGGCCGTTCTGCTTTACTCGCTCGCGGCCTACCTCGGCGCCTCCATGCTGGCCACCGTCCTGCTCCTGCTGTGCGCGCTGACGGCCATGAAAGGGACTTTCGTCCTCGCCCGTTTTCTCCTGGGCGCCCGGGGAGTTTACTGGATAAAACCGCTGGTCTACGATTCCGTGGGTTTCGCCCTGGCTTCCGCCGGCACGGCGCTGGTCCAATACTACCTGGTCGGCGCCTTCCGGCGCACCGGCGTCGAACGGGCGGAGCTTGTTTTCATCGTCTCTTTCACCGCGCTTTTCTGCGGCCTGCTGTTCTGGCGCGGCGCGCTTTTCTCCAGCCTGGGGGCTTACGGCTTCTCGGGCCTGACCGTAACCCTCTCGGCCCTTCTCGGCGGTCTGGAAGCGGCCCTCCAGGAGCCCGGGGAAGATCCCCGGCCCTTCAACATCCTCTCATATTTCAAGTAGCTCAGGACCAGACGCCGGGGATCTTGTTCCCGCACGGGCAGGCTCCGTCTTCCCCCAGCAGGTTCTTTTTCACTGAATAGCCTTCGCGGGTGATCACCGCACGGCCGCACACCGGGCAGACCGTATCCTGCCCGGCGGCCCCGCTGATGTTGCCGCAGTAGACATAGCGCAGGCCGGCCGCCAGCGCTATCCCGCGGGCGCGGAACAATGTTTTCCTCGGCGTGGGCGGGGTGCCGGTCATCAGGTGGTCTGGATGGAAAGCCGTAAGGTGCCAGGGGATGTCTTTTGAAAGCCCGGCCAGGAACTCCGCCATCGCGCCCAGTTCGGCGTCGGAGTCGTTGAAGCCGGGGATGACCAGGGTTACCACCTCCATCCAGAAACCAGCGGCGAGTATTATCCTTATCCCTTCCAGGACCTTTTGGAGTTCCGCGCCGCAGACCTCGCGGTAATTCCCCTCATTGAAACATTTCAGGTCCACCTTCCAGAGGTCCAGCACCGGCCTGAGGAAGGCGGCCGCTTCGGGCGTGGCGTAGCCGTTCGAAACGAAGCCCGTGCGCAGCCCCTTTTTCTTCGCGCCAGAAAAAACAGCGGCCGCCCATTCCGAGGTTATGAGCGGCTCGTTATAGGTGGAAACGACGGCCCTGGCGCCCGCGGCAAGGGCTTCGCCGAGCAGCTCCTCCGGCGATGTCTCGAGAGGAGCCAGCCCGCCGGCGGCCTTGATATCCGCTATCTGCCAGTTCTGGCAGAAGCCGCAGTGGAAGTTGCAGCCGAACATGCCGAAAGAGAGCGTCCGCTCCCCTGGCAGCGCGTGGAAGAAAGGTTTCTTTTCTATGGGGTCGGGGGAGACGCTCGAGACGTAGCCCCAGGGCGCCTTGAGAACTCCCCCGTCGTTGAACCGCACTCCGCAGCGCCCCGCCCCGCCGGGCGCGGTCAGGCAGCGGTGCGCGCAGGCCAGGCAGCGGACCTTGCCGCCCCCGAGTTTCTCCGCCAGGGAGGCTTCGCGGGCAAGAGAGGGTAAAAAAGGCATTGCTTACTCCTGTAAGCTTTGTTTCGGAGCGATGACCCTGAGGACTGACGGCAAAGCCGTGAATTTCAATTTTCCATCGTGCGAATAAAAATCCTCGCCGTCGAGGTGGTACCAGGCGCCGCCGCCGCAGTCCAGCTCGATGATCCTGCCTTTGAAGGCCGAATAGATGTCGGGATGCTTGTCGAGGGTACCGCCGAAAAGGGCGGGGACCGCCGCCAGCAGGCGAAGAAGGGACGCCTTCCTGACCGATACCAGGTCCAGCAGGCCGTCGTCGATATAGGCCCCCGGGGCCATTTTAGCCCCCCCGCCGTATTGAACCCCGTTAAGAACGCCGTTAACCAGCGACAGCAGCTCCATGCGGTTCCCGTCGACGGTGGCGGTGACCTTTCCCGGCTTGTAGGCGAAGATGCGTTTGGCCGCGTGCCAGACGTACGGGAGGATGCCGCGCCGGCCGGTCATGGAATTGAAATCATGGGCCACCTCGGCGTCCAGCCCCACGCCGGCCGCGCAGAAGAAGGGCCGCCCGTTGGCGAGCCCCGCGTCGACCCGGCGCGGGGCCCATTTCACCAGACCCTCGAGGGCTGCCTGAAAATCGAGCGGGATATAAAGGTTGCGCGCCAGCCCGTTGCCGGAGCCGCAGGGCAGTATGCCCAGGGCGGTCTCCTTGCCGATCAGCGGGATGGCGGTTTCGCGGATAGTCCCGTCGCCCCCGGCGGCCACGACCCTGGCGAAGCCGGCCAGGGCGGCGCGGGAGGAGAGTTCGGAGGCGTGCTCCCTGGCCCTGGTGTATTCGATCTCGAAACGCAGCTTCCTCCCGGAGAAGAAGCGCTCGATGCGCTCGCGGATATCCCCGTACTTGCGGCCGGCGTTGGGGTTTATGATGAAGAAATAGGACATAGGGAAAGCGCCTGGAGAGGCTTCTATTCTACGGCGCTGAGGCCGGTGGCCCAGGCCGCTTTTTGGCCCGTGGGAGATATCGCCGTAAGGGTATTGCCCGAAGCCGTCCTGCCTTTCCCGGACAGGAAGCGGACTTTGTAGACGTAGCCGATGCGCAGGTCCGGCTTTTCGCCCAGGACCTCCGTATCGTCCACGTAAAGGTAATCGGTCTTTTTATCAGGGCTGGTGTAGACCAGGTTCAGGCGCCAGCCGCGGCCGGTCCTTTTCGCCGTTATCATCTGCAGTTCCATTTCAAGTTCCCGGCCTTCGTAGGCCTCCGGGGTCCTGAAAAACACGTTCTGGGCGTCCTTGAGCACCGGGAGCCTGGCTTCGCGGCTTTCGCCTTCGGCGCCCGCGGGCTCTATGACCAGGTCCTCCGGCGCGGCCCGGCCCGCTTCCTCTTTTACGGCGGGCGGCGCTTCCCCCTCGTCCTGCGCCGCATAGGGTTCGTCGGTGGGCTCTTCGGCTTCAGGCTGCGCTTCCGGCGGCGTTTCGGACCGGCCGGGATAGGCGGCATGGTAGGGCGTCCCGGCGGGCGCCTTAACCGCCGGGTAGAATTTCTCTTTCAGGATGAAGCCGAGGACTATCCCTATCAGGAAGAGCAGGAACGTATTTATCACCCTCAGGCGGAAAAAATTCATACTTGATTTTATAATATTTCCCGGATATTGTATATTTATTGTATCTTTGGAGAAGGTAGGAGGCTCGATGAAAAAAATATTACTGGTTTCGGCGCTGCTTTTTGGCGCGCTCCCGCTCATGGCCGGGGAAACAGGCTGCGTTTACGACCTGAAAGGACCCGTAGAGATCATGAAGACGGGGCAGGCGGAGTGGAAGCCGGCCCTGAAGGGCCGGCCCGTAGCCGAGGGCGACAGGCTGAGGACCGGGGCCGGGGCCTGGTGCGAAGTGCTGTTCAAGGACGGCAGTTTCATCAAGCTGGAAGCAGGGGCTGAAGCCGCCGCGGAATCCCTGAAGGCCACGGCGGAAGAGCGGTCTTTTTCTTTCAGTTTCCTTAAAGGCAAGGCGCTCTGGATGGTGGCCAAGGTGAGAGGCAAAGTGGAGGCGAAGTTCATCGTGCGCACGCCTACGGTAGTCTGCGCCGTGCGCGGCACCGATTTTTCCATGCTGGTCTCCACCGCCGGGCAGACCACGATAGGCCTTTTCGACGGGAAGGTGGCGCTCTCGGGCGCGGCCGTGGAGAAAGAACTCCTTTCCGGTGAAGAAGCGTCGGCTGACGCCGCGGGACTCTCGATCCAGGACGATCTCTCCAAAATGATGAAGGCGGAGGAGAAACGCTACTCAAGGCTGAAGAGCAGGGTGGAAAGCCTCCGCAAACGCCTCGAAGAGCGGCAGGACTTCATCGACGATTATATCGGCCGCCAGCAGAAAAAGCTCTCCGACTTCGACGCCCGCCGGGCGGAGAAACTGAAGAAACGGCAATAGTCAGCCACAAAGAAGCACAAAAAGATATTATGCTTCTTGTGCCTTTTTGCGGCAAATCCATCCGGATCTAAATTGAAAGAGGCTGAGAGAATGATCTCTCAGCCTCTTTTTCGCTGTCCCTCTTTGATCTACTGGAGTACGGCGTCCAGGTCGTAGGAGGACGTACGGTTGATCTTTACCGGCCTTTTGGAATTCTTCATCAGCAGCTGCGACAGGTCGGCCGCGCCGCCTCTATGCATGCCCACGTCTATTACGGCGACGCCGCCCTCGTAGCCGCGCACCCAGGAGGCGCGGACCGCGGGGATATTGCGCAGCACCTTGGTGAAGTCGCTCAGGTCGTTCATGGTGGCCACATTGGACAGGTTCAGCCTGACGATGGACTTTTCCCTAAGGGAGGTCAGAACCTTCTCCTTGAGCGGGTCGGCCGCTTTCTTCGCCGCGTTAATAATGGAAGCGCGGGCGGCCGCGGTGTCGTTGAGGTCGATGCCGCCGGCCGACTCCTGCACCGAAGCCAGCGTTTCCAGGGAGCCCTGCTTGACGGCGGAGATGGAGATGCCCGCGCGGTAGGAGACAAAACCGCCAAGCCCCTCGCGGGTATTGAAGGAGGTCTGGGCCTCCCCCTTTATGACGATATCCGCCTTGTCCTTTTCCCCCGTTATGAAGCCCGCCTCGGAGAACCTGTTCTTGAGCTCCAGTTCGGCGTAGTTCGTCTGCTGGGGCTTTGAGTCCGCGGCCTCTTTTATATCGAAGCCTATGACGGGATTACCCAGTTTCTGCGGCTCCGTTTCAAGGGTGCGCAGCTTTGCCGCCAGGTCTTCCTTGCGCACGTGCGCGCGGATGCGGGTCTTATAAAAATCACCGTCCCGCCATTCCTTGAGCGTCTCGTATTTCTCTATATAGCCTTCGCTCTGGGAGGTTATGTTTTCTTCGATAAGTATGGACTTGGACACCAGGGCGTCCTGGGAGACGTAAACCCCCACTACAAGGCCGAGCGCGTTCTTCATCGCGTCGCCCAGGGCGGTCTTGCGCGCCCCTTCGACGTTCCCGTCGACCACCGGCGCCATGCCTTCGGCCTCCACCTCTTCGGTTTCGTAGGCCGGGTTCAGGGCGCTCTTATGGCTCCCCGCGCAGCCCGAGGCGGCGAACAGCGCCGCCGCGAGCGCGAGTGCAAGGGTTTTCGTCATTGATCAGGTGCTCTTATTCCGCCAGCTTGACGCCCGCGTCCTTGAGCGCTTTTTTGGGAAGGCGCAGGACCACGATGCAGCCGTCGTCGGAGGTCCACTCGGTGCGGACGACCTGGGCGCCTTTGATGACCGCGTCGATCTTGGTGCCGAGGACGGAATCGGTTTCGATGGCCTTCTCGACGGTGATGCCGCCTTCCAGGCTGACGCCTTTCACGAAGGAGAGCATATTATACTGCCCGTTCACGATGGCGGCGTTGCGGGAAGTGGCCATGCGCTGGGTCTTGTTTTCCATGGTCTGGTCCGCCGCGCCTATGCCGCGGGCGAAAATGTAGTTCTTGGTGATGCCTTCCTCCACCCATTCCCTTTCGATCTCGCCGGTTTTGGAAACCGTGCTCTTCTCAGGGGACGAGGAACAGCCCGCGGCCAGCAGGGCCACCGCGATAAAAAGTGCTTTTTTCATTTTAAACCCTCCTTAACTGACTATAGTCCAATTCTATAAACTCCGGGCATGGGTGTCAATTTGAGTTTTGTTACATAAACCCAAAAGCCCGCCCGGTTCAATATATCCAGAAGAAGTCGGAATCTTTTTTCTTTTCGGGGGCGGTCTTGGCCGGCTTGCGCTCCTGCCTGTCGGACTGCCTGGCCTTGGCCGGGGCGCTCTTGCGCGGGGCCGCCTCGGGTTCGGGATCCCTGTAGTTCATCTTTTTCTTGTATTCCCTGATGGTTATCCCGCTGAATTTGTAGGAGAAAGCCAGCTGGGTGGCGTTGTACACCTCGTTGCCCATGCCGCTGGCCACGTCCAGCGACATGTCCCCGTAATGCAGGCCGAGGCCCATGGTCAGGCCTTTATTATCCTCCCCTCCCTTGTAGCCCAGGCGGAGGTTGAAGATCTGCTCGAAATGGTACTCCAGCCCCAGGCGCATGCTCTTCAGCGCTTCGGCCATATAGAGGTCGTACTCGAAGGCCAGGAGCACGGACTGGTCCAGGATCGTGGGGCGCTGGTAAGAAAGTCCCAGGCGCACTATGGACGGGAGCCTGGTCACCTCGGTGCCGTATTTCAGCCCCGCGCCGTAATTCGCCAGGGAGGCGCCAAGTGAAAGCCCCAATTTAGGCTCCATCATAAGCCAGCCGGCGTCGAAGGCTATGGTGGAGGGAGGCTTCTTATCCTCGAGCATCGCGGACCTTATATATTTCATGTTCAGGCCCAGGTACTGCTCTATTTTCGCGTTGTACCCCTCCAGGTTCACCTCGCCCGAATAGGCCTTCTCGCCGTAGCCGAAGGTCAGCATTAGGTCTTTCTGCGCGTCGAAGGAGTGCGAAACTATGGCGCCGTTGCCGGGGGCGATGTATTTATAATCGAAAGTTCCGGCGTCGGCCATCATCAGGGAGATCCCCGCTCCCGGCTTGGACAGACCGGCCAGGCCTATAAAAGGCAGCGGCATGCCGAAAGAGATATGGTTGAGGGAAGAATCTTCGAAGCCCGAAAGGTACATCGCCGAGGCCTCGGGGATGTACAACTGCCCCAGCCCAGCGGGGTTGTAGTCCATCGCGTAAATATCGTCCGCCACGGAAACGAAAGCTCCGCCCATGCCGGCGGCACGGGGGCTCATATCGCTTTTAAGGACCTGCATGCCGGCCGAGCCGGGCCCCCCCGCCTGAACGGAAAGCGCAAGGGCGAAAAAAGAAACGGCGGAGAGCAGAACGGAGCCCGCGGCCCCGCCCGGGGCGGAAACCGTCCGGGTCGCAGCTTTCCTTGAATTCCGGCTTGTAATGTCCATATTAGAATTTCTGTATCGGCCGCGGGCTTATCTTACCACCGCCACCTTCACAAGTTTATCCAGGCCGGGGCCCGTTACCTTGACGAAATATATTCCGCTGGCGGCCTTGCCGCCGTTCGAATTAGTGCCGTCCCAGTCCTTGCTTCCGGTGCAGGCCGTGTTGCCGCAGGCCATAGGGTCGGTGAGGGTCTTCACCAGGGCGCCGGTCTGGGTGTAGATCTTGATCGAGACGGTGCCCGAGCCGGATACGGAATAGCGGAAAAGGGCTTTCTCGTTCCCGCTCCCGATTATGTTATTGTAAGCCTCCACGGAGGCGCCGGCGGCTGAAAGGTTAAGGGGGTTGGACACGCCGAGAGAAAGCACCTGGCCCAGGTGGTTCCTGGCGAATATCTCGAGGTAAACAGTTCCCACTCCCGGGTACCGCGCGGCGAAACCGGGCTGCAGTTTCACGCGGCCGGAGATCAGCGGGCGGTCCTGCGCGTCCAGGTTAGTATAGTTCAGCGCGGTAGGGACATTCCGCAGGTATGAGCCCGTAAGGGTGGTCTTGGTCAGGCTTATCGGGTCATAGTTATGGTCCCGCAGCTGCGCGTATTCGAAAACGAACTCCGAGCCGGTAAGGGTGGAGGAGGACGGAGAGGCGACCATCGGGAAGACCGTGTAAGGCACGTCGAAAGCTATTTCGTCGTTGTCGAAGCCCGAGACGTAAAGGCGCGCGTTGGCGCTGCCCTTGGGAGCGCGCGACAGCGTCAGGACGTAAGGCGAAGAGGAGTTGTCCGCGGAGTTGCCGTAAAACTCGTTGGGCGAGGCCGAGACCACCAGGTAATAACGCCCGCCGCCGTAAGGCACGGTGTAGTTAAGCGTGACCGACGGGGAGAGCGTGCTGCAGCTGGGCTGGTAGGAGTCGCAGGCGTCGGAGCCGGTGCCGTAGACCACCGGCGAAGCTTCCGCGACGTACTGGCGGTCCGAATCGAAAAGGAACATCGAATAGGCGTGGTAAATGCCGTCAATGCCGGTCACGGGCAGGGAGAGCGTGGCGCTGAAATTCCCGGCGGAAAGCGGCAGGGAATAATAATCCACGTCGCCCAGCGGGTAAACCGTGGCCGAGAGAGTGGAAAGACTGCTGATGTCGGAAGCGCATTCGGGCCCGTTGTTGCTGTCGCACATCCCGGAGGCGGCGCTGGCTTCGTAAGCGTCCCCGCCGCCGGCGGAGCCGATATGGTGGGCGGTGAAAGCGGAGGCTATCTTGCTGCGGACCGACGCGCCGCATTCGCCTCCCCATTTGGTATCGAACTGCTTGCAGGCGTCGATCATAGCTTCCTGGAGATTGGCGAAATTGTCGGGGAAATAGAACAGGGCCGCGTAGACCAGGACGTCCGCGCGGGATTGGCCGGGGAAAGAGGTTCCGGGCCCGAAAGTTCCCAGGTCGGTAGGAGTGGTAGGGGTGCTGCTCCGCAGCGAATACAGGGCCTGGGAAAGGATCAGCCCGTCCTCGTGCACTTCGCCGTACCAGTCGTCGGGCATTACCCTCGGGGTGGTGGGGTGCCCTGAAGCGGAAAGGTCGCGCGCGGTGCCTTCCCCGTATCCCACAAAGGTGCCCAGCGTCGACTGGTTCGTGAAGACGTTCCCGTTATAGCCCTCCTTCCAGAAAGAAGCCAGGGAGAAATAGTCGGCCAGAGCTTCGCTGATAGCGCCGAATTCGCCGAAGTTTATCATCGGGTATATCCGGTTCACTACCAGGTGAATATATTCGTGCCGCACGATGGTGCCGTCCAGCGCGAAAGAGCGGTATTTCCCCGCGGGGTCCATCTCGCCGTCGCCGATCATGATAAAGTCGTTGTCCAGATCGTAAAAAGCGTTAGCCATGCCATGACAGGAGATGGTGCAGCCGGTAAGCGAATCCGGCGCCCCGTCGGCGTGCACCATGACCGGCACCTGCCGGGAGAGGTCCGCGGCCGGAAGGTTGCCGTTATTCGGGTTCTTGTTTATGCCGTCGAAATAGCGGTGGATAGAGTTAAGGTGATAGAAAGCGTTGATCTCGGACAGCGCGTTGGACGCGCCTTTCGGCTCCCCGAGGGTGCTGTCTACATATACGCCGGGAGTGGACGTCGACCAGAGCACCACGGTAGGGCTGACCGAAATCCAATAATCGTTCAGCACCAGGTAGCTGGAGATATCGATGGTGAAACCGTCGCCGGTTCCCGAGCCGTCCGCGTTCAGCGTTACGGTATAGGACGGATTTTCTACCGCGGCCCCGTAAAAGGAAGCGGTCCGGTTGCCTATGTAAGCGCCCATGGTGGAGCCGGCGTCCTGCACGCGGACATAGTCAGGATCGTTGACCGACCCTCCGCTGTCCATCTCACCCGCGTCGAAAAGGGTGAACCTGGGCATAGCTTTGGCGAAAGATTCGTTAGCCCCGAGTTCCGGAATAACGGTAACCGTCCGGCTGAAGTTCTGGAAATCCGAGTACGGGAAGGTTTGCACCGGGGTGTCGTAGGTGCGCCACTCGCCGTTGGCGTTGTCATAACTGGCGCTGGCGCCCCTGAAATTAGAGACTGAGAAGAACGGCCCTTTTAAGGAGGAGAATATCTTTCCCGGCTTGGTGGCGCAGTAATCACCGTACTGGTTGGTCACGGTCCTGCTGGAATAATCTGCGACCCAGACGTACTGGTCGCGGAGCGATACCTTCACGGGCTTCTCCCACAGATATTCGTCGACGCCGAAACTGTCCGGGGCCACGTAGCCCGGTACCGGGGAAACGGCGTATACCGTGGCCGAAGAGGTCCCGAACGTGGCATACGCCGTGTTGTTGCAGTAATAGCGCAGGTCGTCGTATTTAAAAATAACGGTACCGTCGGCGGCGTTCACATAGTAGACCCACGACCCGTTGGCGCGGCCCCGTATCTTCCAGGCCAGCTTCAGCGCGCCCTCGTCCTCGTCGGGATAGATGACCAGCTCGGCCTTCGTGAGCTTCAGCTGGCGCCCCAGGTCCGTGATAACGGCCATGACCGCGGCCTCGGCGGAGATCCCGGGAGCGGTGTTCACCGTTATTTCGGGCTCGAATTTCCCCTGGTAGCCGGAGACCTCGCCGTTCTGGAAAACATGCACGCGCGCATAGGAGAACTCCACCGGCAGCCCGTCCTTGTACTGCTGGTACTGCAGGTGGGTGACCCCCATGAACTCTTTTTTCAGGGCCAGGCGCAGCGCGGAAGGCTCCACCTTAAGGAGTTCTTTATTGTCTTCAAAGAAAGCGGCGGCGGCCTGTTCCGGGGTTCCGGGATAGCGTACGGTGCGCCCTCCGGTCAGGGCCTCGGGCAGGGCGGTGCGGGGATTGTAGCGTATTTTCCACCCTTTCCCCTGCTTGGCGGCGAATTTGCGGAAAGCTTCGCGGGCGGCGGGGGACGGCGTCTTGCGGACCTGGCGCAGCGAGTCCGCCAGCGGCGAGGGACGGCGCGCGCGGACCTTGGGGGCGGCGAAAAGCTGCCCCGCTCCGGTCGAGAGCAGGAAGATGAAAGCGAGCAGGATGAATTTACGGTTTGCCATATGAAATTATTTCTTCGCCGCTCTTTTCAGCGTCTGCAGGGCGCCGGCAAGCTTCACCTTGATGTCCGGGTCGTCCAGCGCCTGCGCCAGCAGCGGCAGGGCGTCGGCGTCGCTGAAAGCGGCCGCCACGTCGACAGCCTCCAGCCTGACCTCGGGGCTGGCCGCGCTCATCGCGTCCTGCGCTGTCTTCAGGTCCGCTGGAGCCCCTGAAAGCATCAGGCCTTTCTGGGCGGTGATCCTGACCCTTATGTCCGAGGTCCCCGCCGCCAGGGCGGCCAGTTTTTCCTTTACCCTGGCGTCTTTTATCCCGCTCAGCGCGGCGACGGCTTTATACTTTATAGTCGGGTTCTGGTCGTCCGCCAGGCTGATCAGTTCGGCGGCCGCTTCGCCTTTTGAAGGGATGCACTTAAGCGCGTCGAGCGCGGCCATGCGCACCCGGACGATCTTCTCCGCCGCCAGCAGTTTCACCAGCGGCGCCGCCGCCGAAGGCTGGCAGATCTTCGCCAGGACGGAGGCGCCTTCGTAGCGGATGGCCTCCTCCTCAGCGGAGAGGGCTTCCGTGAACTGGACAAGCTCTTCGTCGTGGCCCAGGCGGGCAAGCTCGCGGGCGGCGGTGTCGCGGATAGGGCCGTAATTATCGTTCTTAAGCTTGTAAAGCAGGTCCGCGGCGTCCTCTCCCTTCATCCAGGTGTAGGCCTCGATGGCCTTCTCGCGTATCTTGTTCTGCGAAATGATTTTCAGTTCCACCAGCGGGGTGTTCGTTATGGCGATGGGGCCCTGCGCCGGAACGTCGTTCAGGATGCCCAGGACCACTTTCATCCCGGCCGGGCTGCCGAGCTCCCACAGCGCGCGGGAAGCGGCTATCCGGACGTATTTATCGCGGTCCGCCAGCATGGTTTTAAGCATGCCCGCGGCGGCCTTGTTCCCCGCCTCGCCCAGTATTTCCGCGGCCTGGGCGCGCACATCGGAATCGTCGCTCTTCAGGTGGTCGACTACGGCCCGCAAAGCCTTGTGCCCCAGCTCCTTCTTGGAGAAAGACTGGGCCTGCCCGGGCAGGGCAGGGAGGACCACTAAAAGCGCCGCTAGTAAGGCAACCATATATAAATTCTAATCTTTCCTGTTTGCGGTAAGGTTAACTTTTAATTACGAAATAGTTACGGCGCCCGGCCTTTCCGCCTTCCCCCTCCCGCTTAAAACTTGCCCCCTAGAGGACTCGAACCTCTAACCTACTGCTTCGAAGGCAGGCGCTCTATCCAGTTGAGCTAAGGGGGCGGGTTGTTAAACTATTCATATTATTATAGAATTTATTTAGCCGCGGTCATAATCGCGCGAATTTGATTTAAATTCTTCAAGCGTTTTAAGGAGTTTATCATGGGCGGACATTCTCACTGGGCAGGTATTAAACATAAGAAGGCCATCACCGACGCCAAAAGGGGCAAGGTTTGGACCAAGATCATCAAGGAAATAGCCATCGCGGCGAAGGCCGGCGGCGGAAACCCCGACGATAATCCCCGCCTGCGCTCTGCCATAGCGGACGCCAAAGGCAGCAACATGCCTCTTGAGAACGTCAAGCGCGCGATCAGGCGCGGCACGGGCCAGGAGCCCGGCGTCGTGTACGAGGAGATCACTTACGAGGCCTACGGCCCCGGCGGCATCGCCATAATAATACAGGTTACGACCGACAACAAGAACCGCGCCGCCAGCGAGATCCGCAAGCTGCTGGACGTCAGGGGCGGCAACATGGGCTCCTCCGGCTCCGTCGGCTGGATGTTCGAGCAGAAAGGCTACATCTCCGTGAAGAAGACCGACGCCAAAGAGGACGAACTGATGTCCCTCGCCCTCGAGATCGGCGCCGACGACTTCCGCTCGCCCGCCGACTCCGACGAGTACGAGATCATCACCTCGCCGCAGGAATTTTATTCCGTTAAAACGAAGCTGGACGAGAAGAAGGTCCCGATCGTCCTCGCCGAGATCACCATGCTCCCCAAGAACGTGGTGGACGTCGGCGAAGACAAGGCCGACCAGGTGCTCAAGCTGATGGACGAGCTGGAAGACCACGAAGACGTGCAGAAAGTGTACTCCAACTTCAACATCCCCGACGCGGTAATGGCCAAGCTGGAAGCTGCCGGCTGAGACGCGGGACCGGGGGCCGCTTTTTCAGCGGCCCCGGCCCCGCTTCATTTTAAATGAAAATACTAGGCATAGACCCCGGGCTGGACAGGACCGGCTGGGCCGTACTTGAAAAAGACGGCGCCGCCCCCCCGAGGCTCGCCGTCTCCGGCCTGATACACACGCCCAAGAACACCCCGCTGGAAAAGCGCCTGGCCTCCATTTTCGACGAGCTCTCCGTACTGATAAAGGCCAACGCTCCCGACGAAGCCGCCATCGAGGAGGTTTTCTTCTCGAAGCGGGCCGACACGCAGGCCAACACCACCCACGCGCGCGGGGTCATCCTGCTGGCCTGCGAGAAAGGCGGCGTGCCCATAAGCTCCTACAATCCCAAGGTCATAAAGAAGACCATCTCCGGCAACGGCGCCGCCGAGAAAAAGCAGATGCAGCGGGTGGTGCAGGTGACGCTCAACCTCGTTTCCGTTCCCGAGCCCGACGATATAGCCGACGCCATGGCCGCCGCCCTCTGCCACCTCCGCCTGGCCCCCCTCGCCAGGGCCATGGCCAAAGCGAAAGCTAAAATGGGGATCGCATGATAGCCTACCTGCGCGGCCGGGTCGTCCTGAAGAATCCCGCGAGCGCCGTGATAGAGACCGGCGGCGTAGGGTACGAGGTCTTCCTCTGCGAGCCCTCGCTCGACGCGCTCGGGCCCGAAGGCGGCGCGGCCGAGCTCTTCATAGCGGAATCGATAAGCATGTACGGCGGGACCGCGCTTTACGGTTTCCGCTCCAAAGAGGAGCAGGCCCTCTTCGACCTTTTCCGGGACGCCGTGCCTAATACCGGCGCGAAAAAAGCGCTGGATTACCTCGGGAAAGCGGTCAAATCCATGCCGGACTTTACGGGCGCGGTGGCCGCCAAGGACGCGAAGCGGCTCACCGCCATCTTCGGGTTCACGGCGAAAACCGCCGACAAGCTGATCTCCGCACTGAAGGACAAGCTGCCTTCGGCGGGCCCCGCCTCGGCGGCGGGCTTCGGCGCCGCCCCGGGCGCCTATCTCCAGGCCATGAACGCCCTTACCGCGCTCGGGTTCAGGGCCGGCGAAGCCAGGAGCGCCCTCGAAGACGCGGCGGCGGAAGCCGGACCGGAAGCCTCGGCCGAATCCATCATACGCCTGGCCCTCAGGCGCCTGTCCCCGAAGTAGCGGAACTTAAATTCGCGCAGCTTGCGGCTTTTTACGCCTGATCCGATATGCCTAAAGACGAAGAACTCCTTTCAGCCCGTCCCGCCACCGACGAAACCGCGCGTATGGAATCGGCCCTGCGCCCGAATTCCCTGGACGAATTCGTCGGCCAGGAGAGGCTGAAGGATAACCTTAAGGTCTTCATACAGGCCGCCCGCCAGAGAAAGGAATGCCTGGACCATTGCCTTTTTTATTCCCCCCCGGGGCTAGGCAAAACCACGCTCGCGTACATCCTGGCCAGGGAGATGGGCGTTAACATAAAGGTGACCTCCGGCCCCGTGCTTTCGAAGCCCGGCGACCTGGCCGCCATGCTCACCACCGAGCTGGCCGAAGGCGACATACTTTTCATCGACGAAATCCACCGCCTTAACGCCGCGGTGGAGGAAGCCCTTTATCCCGTGATGGAGGATTTCCTTTTCTTCATCAACACCGGCCAGGGCCCCGGCTCCACTACGCTCAAACTGGCCGTGCCGCGCTTTACGCTGGTAGGCGCCACCACCCGCAGCGGCCTGCTCACCGGCCCGCTCCGAGACCGGTTCGGCATAGTTTTCAACCTGGGTTTCTACGGAGAAGACGATATCACCCAGATCCTGGTCCGCTCCGCGGGCATACTCGGCAGCAAGGCTGAAAGGCCGGCGCTCCGGCTTATCGCCCGCCGCTCGCGCGGCACCCCGCGCATCGCCAACCGCCTCCTGAAGCGCGTGCGCGACTTCGCCGACGTCAGGGCGAAAGGGGTCATAACCGCCGACGTTACCGAAGCCGCCATGACCTCGCTGGAGATAGACGCGGAAGGGCTCGACAATCTGGACCGCCGCATCCTGCTGGCCATCGCCGAGAAGTTCGGCGGCGGCCCGGTGGGCATAGAGACCCTGGCCGTGGCGGTCTCCGAGGAGCCCGACACCCTGACCGACGTCATAGAGCCTTTCCTTATGCAGGCGGGCTTCCTTAAACGCACCACGCGAGGCCGCGTGATAACCGCGAAAGCCGCGGCCCACCTGGGGCTCAAGCTGCCGCGGCAGGCCGAACTTCTCTAAGACTCCCCATTCCACAATGACACGCATCCTGGCCCTGCTTCTTCTTTTCACCTGCCCCGCCCCGGGCAGGTCAGCCGACGGCGCGGCCGAGAACGGGCCGCGCATAAGGGTGGCCATCTCGCGCGGCGTCCCCTCGCTCAAGCTGAAGACCTCCTCCAGGATCTACGCCCAGGAAGTAAAGAGCGGGCAGAAATACCTGCTCCTCGAGAACGCCTCCTACGAGGTGCGCGCCTCCGGCAAAGGCATCACCGTGGCCGGCCAGGAACTGAACTCCCCCATAAAGCTGCTGTCGGCCGACGGCCAGGAGCGCATACGCCTGGGCGGGAACCTCTATAAAGGGGACATCCTCATCAGGGCCACGCCCGACGGCAAGCTGGATATCATCGAATATCTTTCCCTGGAGGAATATCTCTACGGCGTGCTGCCGTCGGAGATGAGCCCCGACTGGCCGCTGGAGGCGCTGAAGGCTCAGGCGGTCGCCTCGCGCACCTACGCGCTGAAGTTCATCAACCCCGCGCACGATTACGACATCACCAACGGCGTGGAGATGCAGGTCTATAACGGCACGAACAAGATAAATTCCAGGATAATGGAGGCCGTGAATTCCACCCGCGGCGAGGTGCTCCGATACAAAGGCAAACTGGTGACCGCCTTCTTCCACGCCTGCTGCGGCGGGCACACGGCCAGCGTAAAGTCCGCCTGGGGCGAGGACGTGATAAAGCCGCTTTACGGCGTACCGGACCCGTTCTGCTCCACCTCCAGCCACTACCACTGGGAGCTTTACCTCTCTTCCGCCGAACTGCTGAAGTTCATACAGTCGCAGGGCTCGACCGCCCTTAAGATAAAAAGCATGAAGATCTACAAGAAAGACCGCTCCGGCCGCGCGGCCTCTTTCAAATTCACCACCGACGACGGCCCGAAGGTGGTGCAGACCACGGACATGCGCAAGCGCTTCGGGACTTACGAATTCCGCAGCACCTACATCACCGGCGTAGCCTCCGTAAAGGGCGGCTACGAACTTACCGGGCGCGGCTGGGGCCACGGCGTGGGCATGTGCCAGGAAGGCGCCAAGTACATGGCGCAGCACGGCAAGCCTTACAAGAAAATACTCCGCCACTATTACCCGAGCGCGGCCATACTTGATTATGAGTAACGAATCCCTTAAAGAGTTTTCCGGGCTGGAGATAGAGCCGCTGATAGCCGACCGGCCCGCCGAGCCGCGCGACTCCTCGCGCCTGCTGGCCGTCAACCGTTCAGACGGCTCGCTGCTGCACCGCAATTTCCGCGACCTGCCGGAGTTCCTCGGCCCCGGAGACATGCTGGTGCTCAACCGCAGCAAGGTCTGGAAGGCGCGGCTCTGGACAAAGAAGCAGACCGGCGGTAAATCGGAAATCCTCCTCATGGCCCCCTCTACCGGGGACAAGACCGTCTGGACGGGACTGTGCCGCAAGATCAGCGACGGGCAGGTCCTCAACTGTCCCGGCGGGGTGACCGCGGAATGCCTGAGGCGCAATCCGGACGGCAGCTTCAGTTTCAAGTTTTCAGCGCCGGTGGACGAGGCTTATCTGTCGGAGCACGGAGAGGTTCCGCTGCCGCAGTACATCCTGAAGGCCCGGCAGCGCCGCGGTACGGCGGCCCCGGCGGACGAGGATAAATACCAGACCGTCTACGCGGCCGAAGCGGGCTCCATCGCCGCTCACACGGCCGGCTTCCATTTTACGCCGGACCTTTTCGCCAGGCTCGATGCGGCCGGCGTGAAGAAAGTTTTCGTGACCCTTCACATCAGCTGGGGCACGTTCCGCCCCGTCCGCTCCGAAGACCCCGCCTCCCACGTAATGATGGAAGAGGCCTGCGAAGTCTCTCCCGAGACCGCGGCGGCCATAAACGCGCACCGCGCCGCCGGCGGCAGGGTGATCGCGGTAGGCACCTCGTCCATGCGCACGCTGGAAACCTTCTCCGACGAACTGGGCACGGTCCGGGCGGGTTCCGGCAAAGCGAACTTGTTCATCAGGCCGGGCTACAAATTCAAAGTGGCGGGCGCTTTCATAACGAACCTGCACGTCCCCGAATCCGCCCCCCTCTACATGACCTCCGCCTTCGCCGGCCGCGAGCTCCTCTTCAAAGCTTACTCCGAAGCCGTAAAAGAAAAATACCGCTTCTACTCCTACGGCGACTCGATGTTCATATGTTAGAAGAACCGCGAGAAGCCCAGTCGGGGCCTGGGAAGGGTATTAGTTCCACAGGGTTCGGGGTCCTGCCGCCCGAACCGGCTTTCCGGTCCAGCCGCTCCACCCATCCCCTGCTAGGAAGGCGAGATGTAAACCTGCCGTTCACCTTCCGCGGCTGGCCCAAAAAGCCGGTCC
>Ga0079306_1000816_pt1 | contig 24523 bp, 24 predicted proteins | sample Methanotroph_Enr_FD_79181 | JGI IMG/M metagenome (GOLD analysis project Ga0079306, IMG submission 79181) | Enriched soil microbial communities from Old Woman Creek wetland in Ohio, USA - Methanotroph_Enrichment_5 | ecosystem: Environmental > Terrestrial > Soil > Wetlands | place: USA: Ohio...
CACGATATGATGCTGAATAACAATGTGAAAGGCACCGGTAACCTGATTGATGCTGCCATTCACAATGGTGTCAAACGCTTTTGTCATGTCAGCTCGATTGCCGCACTTGGCAAAACACAGGATGGCAGCGAGATTAACGAAGAAACTTACTGGACGCCATCAAAACGCAAATCGGGTTATTCGCTCAGCAAATTCTTTTCTGAAATGGAAGTCTGGCGCGGAATTGAGGAAGGATTGGATGCTGTAATCGTAAATCCATCGATCATTATGGGTCCCGGAAACTGGGAAATCGGAAGTCCAAAGTTATTTCAATCCATCTGGAAAGGATTGAATTATTACACCAAAGGCATTTCGGGTTTTGTTGATGTACGCGATGTAGTAAAAGCAATGATTATGCTGATGGACGACAGTCGGTTTGAACAGGTTAAAAACCAACGGTTTATCCTGAACGCCGGGAACCTGAGTTATCAGGATTTTTTCAACAAAATAGCTGATTGTCTGAACAAACCTCGTCCCCGGAGTTTTGCTTCAGATATGAAATTAAAGATTGCCTGGAGGATGGCGAAAGCAGCCAGTTTTTTCACAGGCAAACGACCTGTAATTACACGGGATGCTCTGTCTGGCTCGAATCAGAAAAACCAATATTCCGGAGAAAAAATTACACGTACAACCGGATTTGAATATTGTAGCCTCGACACATCCATTACGAATATTGCCTCAATCTTTATGAAAGATATGGTTCTTCCTTCGAAGAAATAACGCACTGATAATCAACACTTCCAATTCTATCATACTGAACATGTAACTGTATTCATTTCCTTTTCGTTAATTGTACAAATAGAAGTGATATTTTTTAGAAAATAATAATGCCACAACTAAATATTTTATACTATATTCGCAAGCTTTTTTAGAATATATGCAAATACCTATCTGGCTTATATCTAAATAAATACAGTTGTTTGAGCAAGCACATTTAAAAGATCAAAATTCAAAATGATGAAAAAAGCGGATTTATTAAAAGAAACCATTGAACACATCGACATTAAGTCATTCGATTCAACTCCAATTATTGACTCTATGCGTAAAATGTCGTTCACCTCGCGCGATACCGCAAGTGCTGCCGACATTTTGCTGAAAATGGTGAACCATACTGAATGTACCAACATTCTGACCCTGGCCGGAAGTACCAGCGCCGCAGGTTGCATGCAGGTTTACGTGGAAATGGTTAAAAGCAACATGATTGATGCGATTGTTGCCACCGGTGCATCAATCATTGACATGGATTTTTTCGAAGCACTTGGGCACAAACACTACCGCGGAACAACCGAGATTAATGACGGAACTTTACGAGATCTATACATCGACCGTATTTATGATACCTTTATCGATGAAGAAGAATTACAGAATTGCGACAGCACCATCAAGGAAATTACCGACACACTTGAAAAGAGACCCTATTCTTCACGCGAGTTCATCAAGGAAATGGGGAAATGGCTGACAAAAAATTCAGTAAAAAAAGACAACCTGATTCAGGTATGCTACGAAAACAAGGTTCCGATTTTCTGCCCTGCATTTTCTGATTCAAGCGCCGGGTTTGGACTAGCCAAACACCAGTGGGAAAATCCCGAAAAACATGTTTCTATTGATTCTGTAGCTGATTTTCTGGAACTGACCAAAATCAAAATGGCTGCCGGAGTAACCGGTTTGTTCATGATTGGTGGTGGTGTACCGAAAAATTTCGCACAAGACACTGTTGTTTGTGCCGAGATTTTGGGCAAGGAAGTTCCGATGCATCAATATGCTGTTCAGATTACTGTTGCTGATGTTCGTGATGGGGCATGTTCTTCATCAACACTGAAAGAAGCCAGCTCCTGGGGTAAAGTTCAGGTGACCGACGAACAGATGGTTTTTGCTGAAGCAACTTCAGTACTTCCATTAATCGTTAGCTACGTATATCACAAAGGAACCTGGAAAAACCGCATCCCTAAAAACTGGAGCAATCTGTTCGACAAATAAACAACCATTCATATATTTCAAAATCCCCAATGCCTGTTTGAAGTATTGGGGATTCTTTTTTTGACCAGATTCAGTACCGTTTCAACGGTATCGTAAAATAAAAGGTTGTTCCCTTTCCAACTTCTGAATTCATACCGATCTTACCTCCCAGCAATTCAATCAGGCTTTTGGAGATGGCCAGCCCCAGACCGTTCCCACCGTATTTTCGGTTATTGGATGATTCAACCTGTCTGAAACGCTCAAATATTTGCTGGTAATGTTCTTCAGGAATTCCTATTCCAGTGTCCTTAACAAAGAATTGCAGTTCGACACTTCGACTAAGCTCAGTGGAACCAGGCTCACTGACATATCCGGTTGGTGAACTTCCGGCGCTCTGAGCTTGTTGAAGAGTCGTTCTGAATCCAATCTCGATGAATCCTTTTTCGGTAAACTTGATGGCATTTCCGACGAAATTAATCAAAACCTGCCTCAGTTTGTGCTTGTCACTTTCAATAAACAGTTCATCCTTCGAATTTTCAGGATCGAGTCTTAACTCAATTCCTTTTTCAGATGCTTTATAAGCATATTCTTTCTTTATATCATTGATCAACCGAAGTACTGAAAAACTCTCCCTATTTATCTGCACCTGACCTGCTTCAATTTTTGACAAATCCATAATATCAGTGATAATCGTAAGCAATCCGTTTCCACTGCTATTGATCATTTTGGCAAATTCATCGCGTTGGTCAGCGTCAAAGTCCTTGTCAAGTAACAACTCAGAAAATCCGATAATACTATTGAGCGGAGTTCGGATTTCGTGGCTCATATTGGCAAGGAAAGAAGATTTCAGCCGGTCACTTTCTTCTGCTTTATTTCTTGCATGAATAAGATCAGCAATCATTTTTTTCTTGTCCGTTATATCTTCCTTTATGGCCATAAAAAATACAATATCGCCACTCTCATTTGTAATTGGAGAAATTACGGCACTTTCCCAATAAGATTCCCCATTTTTCCTTATATTCTCAAATTCGCCGAACCAATCTTTACCTGCCAAAATGGTTTTCCAGAGATTTTTATAATACGACTTAGATTGATGGCCTGATTGTAATATCCTTGGGTTTTTACCTTTGACCTCATCCGAAGAATAACCTGTTGTTTCCGAAAATTTTGGGTTTGTGTATTCAATATTGCCCTCCTTATCAGTTATTACAATGGTTACCGGACTTTGATCAAATACTTTACCCATTAATTTTAATTCCTGCTCAGTTTTTTTACGTTCGATTGAAACACTGATTTGATGCGAAATAAATTCGAGCATCAGTTTGTCTTTTTCGGTGTAGGCATCCGGATTGTCGTAGCTTTGCACCACAATTGCACCAATTGTCTTTTTGTTCGTCACGAGCGGAACCCCCAACCATACTTTTGATGCTGTCCCAAACTGTTCTATTCCTGTGGCATTATAAAAATCCTGAACTTCGGCATCCTTCATTAGCACCGATTTCTGCTGTTTAATCACATAGCCGGTGATTGAATTTTTTGCTGGCCAGGATTCAATAATATCCTTCTCGTCGCGCTCAAAAATGGTTGAAAGCATGTCCGTCTGCTCATCGTAAAAAGCAATGTAAAAGTTGGTGGAATCGAGCAGTTTCCCAACTTCTTTGCTAATAAATTCAATCAACTCAGTTAAATTGATTGATGAAAGGGCGGCATTAGAAATGGAGAAAAGCACCTGCTGTACCTGGTCGAACCTCATTTTTTCGGTCACATCAGTTTGGGTTCCCCACATCCTGATCAGGTGTTTATTTTCAATTATTCCCAACGAATTGTTGCTGACATATATAGGTTGCCCTTTGATGTTCAGTTCTTCTGTAATTGCATTTTCCACCTGGTAGCCGTTCCGGATAAATGTTCGAAATGTTTCGCGGTTTGCCGGAGTGTCCTTGCCGCCATGAAAATCCAGAGCCCTTTTGCCAATCATTTCCTTCTCGTCGCTCATTTTGTACATTTTCAGGATTGCCTGATTACATTCGGCAATATACATGCGATCATAAATCAAATCAATCTGCTCCTCTACCGGCAGGGTAATGTCAATGGGTTCATCACATTCGAAACGGTAAACGCCCTCCGAAACCTGCGAAATAAAACCCTTATACCGGTCTTCGCTTTCTTTAAGGGCCAATTCGGCCTGCTTACGTTCTGTGATATCCATCATCACAAGGTGACCAGCGATAATCCGGCCTTCGTCGTCGAAGATAGGAAAGCCATTAACCAACCCGTAGCGGATAGTGCCGTCCTTGCAGATAATGTACCGTTCCTCATTCTCCGTCTTCTTGCCCATCAGACTCTTGGGCAGCGCCAGTTCTTCAAAGGTACCTGGCCTTCCAAACAAATCAAAGTCCTGCCAGGTGGGTTTGAGATCAGCCAGCCGGGTATTAAGCACAGAAGGTTCGTCCTGTATACCAAGAAATTTTAAACATGCCGGATTCGCGATGCGGACCACCGCGCCAGGCATACTCACCAGTACCATGGGAATCGGAGACTGTTCAAAGGATTGTTCCAGTAGTTTCTTTGTGGTCCTCATGGCTTCTTCAGCAAGCTTGCGAGCAGAAATATCCCGATCGATACCAAGCACCATCTCGCGTCCTCCAATAGTAATAATCGATGTGGAAATCTCGATCGGAAAGACATGACCATCTTTGCGGCGATGCGTGGATTCCATATGAAGAACGCCTTTCTGCCTGATGGTATTAAAGTAGGAGATTCGATCTTCGGGTGCTCCAGCTGTTTCATTGAGTATATCAATCGACTGGCCAATCATTTCCTCACGCGTGTAACCATTCATCTGACAGGATGCTGCATTACAATCCAGAATCGGCCATGAAACGTTTGGATTATGAGGATCGATCAACACAATGGCATCAGGCGATGCATTGAACAATCCCTGGAATAACTGCTGACTTTCCTTCAAATTTTCTTCTGCCAGTTTCTGCTCAGTAATGTCAAGAAACGACCAGACCCTTCCCTGGGGTTTGCCTCCCAGGTATACTGGCTTCGAAATGCGTTCGAATATTCGGCCATCCTTAAAGTGAATCAAATCTAAAGTCTCAGCTTCGGGTTTGTTATATACTTCAGTAACCTTGGCAATAAATCCATCCGGATCAGCCAACTGCTCAAGAATATAATTTAAAAGTATTTGATCATCATTCGAAGCAAGGATATCTCCCGGTATTTTCCACATCTCAGCAAATCTTGTGCTCGCTTTGATCACAGCGCCATCACTACCAACGACAAGTATTCCATTGTGAATTGATTCGAGGGTTGCTTCCACCAATGAAAGGGATTTTTTTAGCTCCTCTTCTGATATTTTGCGCTTGGTGATATCACGCCAAGTGGTAAATAAGGTTGGACAACCATTCAGTATCATTGGAGCTATGGAGACTTCGACATAGAAATCTGAGCCGTCGAACCTACGATGAACCCACTCAAAGGTTTTTAAGCCGTTTTGTAATGCATCAGTTATTTTCTCCTCAGCTGACTCTGATGATTTTTTGCCATCAGGCTGAAATTCAGGAGAGAGTGCAAAAGGTGTCTGCCCGATTATCCTGGTTCGGTCTCCACCTAACATGTCTTCAGTTGCTTTGTTACAATCTATAAAAACACCCTCCTTGATGATCAGATAAGAATCTGGTGAATTCATGAACAGGATGCTGTATTTCTCATCACTATCCTGCAATTCCCCTTCTGCCTTTTTGCGTTCATTCAGTTCTTTTTGAAGAAGTTCCGTCCGTTCTTCCACCAACCTTTGCAACCGTTCTGTCTCATCCAGCTTGCGATTTTCCGATTCTTTGATCCGGAGCATAGCCCGTACCTGAGCCATCAGTTCCACTTCATCAAATGGTTTCCCCAAAAAGGCATCTGCCCCTGACTCCAGAGCTTTTAACCGGCATTCCTTATCCGCCTTTTCATCGGTAACTATTAATACAGGGATGGATTTGGTTTCCTCATTCGCTTTCAGGATTTGGCAAACGTCGTAACTGTCCATTCCGGGCATAACCATGTCTAGCAGAGCGATATCAGGTTTTTCAGAAATGCACATTTCTATTCCGGATTTCCCGGATTGTGCGCTCACAAATAAGGCATGGGGAAAAGTTTCAGCCAGCAAGGCTTTTAAAACTTTAAGATTATCGGCATTACCGTCGATGGCCAAAATTTTAACTTTTTTCATTTCGGAATAAATTCGTAATGTCCATCTGTTGCTTCCCAACGTAACACATTTTTTCATTCATTACTCCACCGAATTAAAATCCGGGGCTGCAATTTGAATCGTTCCTACGAAACTGAAGATCAGGAAGCTTGCTTCACGTCGTAAGGTTGGATGTTAATCAGTTCCAAAAGGCTACCAAGCCCAGCCAGTATCTAAGAGCCCTCGGCCAGATGCAATTAATTTGCAGGCTTTTTCTTTATTCATTTCATCCAGTTCGTCACTTTTCATAAAAAAAACTTTTTAGCAAAATTACGTTTGAAATTTATAATTAATTTAAAAATCAAACATAAATATTGCTTCCTAATGAAAAATTTTTACAAGTCTTTCCCGCTATTGGAATATGTTCACTGCAAATCATCAGCAATGGAACGAAATAGATCATGTTTGCCTGATAAGCAGAAGCAAATCAATGTAAAGCATAAGTATTAAGCTGCCACAATGTAAGAATAAAATTAAGTTCATCAAAGTATAGCCAAGCTATATTTATGCCCGAAGGATAAGGACAACCATGCCATTGTCCAATAACAGCAAAGTCGCAATTATCTTTTCTTTCACCAAACATCACCGAGCAAAGAATTTCATTTTCAACGATAAGATAAATTAACAGACCATGTAATACTATGTTTTCAGGAATTTGTAAGTTTGTACGGAATATACAACTATGGAAGATAACGTTTTCGACAACAACAATAATCCAAAAAGGATTTTTTCAGGCCAAATATTGATGAACTATTTCAGATTTAAAAGCATTCTCGTTCTGTTCATTTGCAGTTCGCTTTTTTATCTGATTTTTTATACTTCATGCGCCAACATAGGCAGTCCAACGGGCGGTGTTAAAGATTCCATTCCGCCGGTAGTTGTAAAAACAGTTCCCGGGTTACGGAGTACAAACTACAAAGGTTCCGATGTTCGCTTTACTTTCGATGAATTTATAATACCCGACGGGATCAGCGAAAAACTGGTTATTTCGCCACCCATGAAAAAGAAACCGATCATCAAAATGAAGGGTAAAACCCTCATCGTTGAATTTACGGAGGATTTACGGAAGGAATCGACTTATTCGCTAGATTTTAAAGATGGGGTGGCCGATAACAATGAGAAAAATCCAATCGAAAATTTTCGTTTTTCTTTCAGTACCGGAGCCAGATTTGATAGTTTGCGAATTGCCGGTTTTGTCAAGAATGCCTTGAATCAGGAACCTGTTGAAAAGGCTTTGGTTTTGCTTCACCGGCAAAATGATTATACTTCGTTTATCGACAGCATACCTGACTATATTGGAACAACGAATAAGGAAGGATTTTTTACCATCGACAATGTGGCTCCGGGCGAATACCGGCTTTACGCCCTGATGGACGCTGATAATAGCCTGACTTACAATTCAAAATCGGAATTAATTGCTTTTGCTGATTCAATCCTGATTCCTTCGGCCAGCTATGTTGCAAGGACTGATACCATCGTAAAAGGACTCGATACCCTGGTAGTTACCGGGCATGTCGATTACCTGCCTGAGCCGCAATACCTGATGATGTTCGAAGAAGAAAAATTTGATCAGTATCTTGACAATTCGAAACGTACCCAGGCCAACAAATGTGATTTTTATTTTGCTGAATCGCTAAGCGATTCGTTCCACATTAGTTTGCTAAAGCCAAAGCCAATGAATGACTGGTCGTTTATTGAGTCGAACCTGAAACGCGATTCAATTACTGTTTGGCTAACCGATACCATCATCAGCAAAAGTGATTCGCTGAAATTCGAACTGAAATATGAGGTGTTGGATTCGCTACAACAGTTGGTTGTAAAACGCGACACGATTGAGATGATTTATACCCCACCCAAACTGCCTAAAGTTAAGCGCAAAAAAAATGAAGTGCCCCTGACCCCGACGATAAATCTTGCAACCAACATTAATCCATCGGCTCACGATATTTATCAACGGATACAAATTGAAGCCCCCGAACCATTGAGTTCGTTTGATTTGGGGAAAATCAGGCTTTATTCGATGATAGATACTGTAAAAACCAAAATTCCAATCGTTGTTCAGAAAGACACCAACTCGATCAGGAAGTTTTATATTGAACACCACTGGGAACCAAATTCCAATTATCTGTTTCAGATTGATTCGGCTGCAGCCCGCAATATATACGGGCATCCAAGCAATAAAATTGACATGAAATTCAGAACCCAGAAAGAAGATTATTACGGGAAAATTTTCCTTACTATTTCAGGTCTGTCGGGCCCGGCAATTGTGCAGCTTTTAGCGAACAACAAGGATGAAAAAGTCCTTCAGAAAATTCAGGTTATTGGAGATGGAAAGATTGAATTTCCATACCTGAAACCTGAAAAATATAAAATCAGGCTGATTCTGGATTCTAACAAAAACGGGAAATGGGACACTGGCTATTTAGCTGATGACATTCAACCGGAAAAGGTTGTTTATTACCCCAAAATCATCAAGGTCAGGTCAAACTTTGAATACAAGGAAGACTGGAAAATAGACTACAAACCGAATTATAAAAAAGAACTGTTTGACGAAGAACTTGAAAAAGAGAAAGCCCGGAAAAAAGAGTTGGATAAAAAGGCCGGTACGAAAAAAAGTGAATAAGCTTTGGTTCCTGGCTATCTGCCTGTTGATATTCTTTTGCACCGATCAGGCTTCGGGACAAAACAACGGTCGACCTTTCAAAAGTGGTGAATATGCCCGCTACGGAGCTTATTTCAACTGGAATTTTATCTGGATCCAGAGCGGCGAAGTTGAATTCAGCGCCGATACCATTCAGTATAAGAATCAAAAAGCCTGGCATCTTAAATCCACCGGGAAAACTTTCAAAGCTTACGATCTGATTTATTCTGTGCGCGATACTTTAGAAGCATTCAATAACTTTGATTCGTTCCAACCCATTTATTCATACAGGGCACTGAATCATGCGAAAGAGAGCTCGGTGCATCAGTACCGCTTCGATTATTCTTCTGGAACAATTACCGCACGGATAAAACAGGCGAAAAAACCCTTGTATCAGGGCAGTTTCCCAATTCAGGACAATACCTTTGATCTGTTGGCAACAGCTTATAATTTCAGAAATACCGACTTCAGCAAACTCTTTGTTGGTCAAAAAGTTCCGTACCGGATGTTGATCGACCGGAAAGTTGATGAACTGTTTTTCAGGTATCTCGGAATGGAGAATGTGAAAACACGAAACGGGAAAAATTACCGTTGTCATAAAGTTTCAGTATATTTACAACAAGGCGATTTTTTTCCTGAAGGCGAATACATGAAAATTTGGTTCACCGACGATAAAAACCATCTGCCTGTTCAGGTTGAAACTCAAATTTTAATTGGAACGGTGAAAGCGCTTTTACTCGAAACAAAATCGATGAAATATCCACTAACCTCATTAATAAAATAAGCTATGACAAGTAGAAGACGACTAAAAAAAGAAATTGACTACGTGGTATCAGACCTTGTAATCGACTGTTTTACTTACACCAACCTGTATCAAAAACCAAATGATGCAGAAGCACTTGAAATAGTGCAGGGCACTTTGATCCTGCGAAACGAGCTGCGCGATCTGGCCAATCATCCGGAGAAAAGGGCAGAATCAGAATCCGTAAAAAGCCATTATGACAACATCGCCAAAACCCTTGTCGGAGGAGTTGAAGAAGGCTATGGGAAATTGGGGAAACTGGTGAATGAGGAAGCCAAATCCTGACTCTAAACTTCAACTTTCAATAACTAACTAAACTTCAGCACCATGATTAAGCTGACATTTTTAATTATGGTTATATCTATACCCATTTTAGGTTTAGCTCAAAATAATAACGATCTTCTTTTGCCCAAAAATTTTGAGGCAAAAGTAAGTCAAAATAATGCTGACAAGAGTAAGACCACCGAAGGCTATTTTAATAAATACTGGGAGATTTGTCGGAAGGATTCTGCGTTTTACACTGTCTATCAAATCCAAGATGACACCACACGTAAAAGTGGAATCGTCAAAATATTTTGGAACGACTTACCTCTTATAACTACCGAATATTCTGATTTAGATAATAAAATCATATCCGTCAAGAAAAACTATTATTCATCAGGAGAATTGAAATCTGTGGAGAATTATTTTGATGGAAATCTGAACGGAGATTTTATAACATACTACTGGACTGGGCATACTAAAAGCTATGCTAAATACAAGCGCAATGTTCTAATCGATGAGAAATTCTATTTGGAGTCAGACATTGACCCTTTTCCAATATACAATAAAGTCAAGGATATGCCAGAGTTTCCAGGTGGACAAAAGGCTATTTTCCAATTTTTAGCAAATTCTGCAAAATATCCTAAAGAAGCTGCCGAAAACAGAATTTCAGGAAAAGTATATGTTACTTTTATCATAGATGAAGAAGGAGAAGTTATAAATCCATCTTTTAACGCACGTGTTCATCCTTTTCTCGATGCTGAAGCATATCGAGTAATCCATGCAATGCCAAATTGGAAACCAGGAAAACTTGATGGCAAACCTGTTAGGGTAAGGTACACGGTTCCGATAAGTTTCATCCTGGGAAATGGCGGAAAATTCGAGAAATACAAAAGGAAAAGTCTAAATGAAACTGATAGTAAGTACGATTTTAAAGTAGTATCAGTAATAAAAAACGAAACATCACTTCAAGTAGCTAATGAATCCTCTATTCAAGATAAAGTAGAAGAACCTCATCCAAATATCTCTGGGGGGATAAAACCTAATGTCGATAAGAGTATGACAACCAGGGGCTATTTCAATAAAAACTATGAGCTTTGTGTGAAGGATTCGGCAATATACGTCGTTTATCAATTCCAAGCCGATACTACACTTAAAAGTGGAATAATAAAAATGTTTTCAATGATGAATCTACCGATTTCAACTACCGAATATTCAGATTTGAAAAATAAGATTATATCTGTCAAGGAAAGCTATTATCCATCAGGAGAATTAAAGTCAGTAGCGAATTACTCTAATGGGAAACTGAACGGAGATTTTACTACATACTACCAAACTGGACAGACTAAAAAAATTGCAAAATACGAGGACAATGTTCTAGTTTACGAAAACTCTTTTTGGGAAGCAGATTCCAATTGGAATGAAGCTTATATATTGGTTAAAGAAATGCCAATATTCCCAGGAGGTGAAAAAGCTTTAAAACACTATTTAGAATCAGCAGTTAAATATCCTATTGAAGCTCGGAAACAAGGGATTAGTGGACGAGTGTATATTGCTTTCATTGTCGATGAAGAAGGTAAGATATGGGATGAACATGCAACTTCCGGAACACACCCATTGTTAGATCCCGAAGCATTGAGGGTCATTCGCGAAATGCCCAACTGGATCCCTGGCAAACAAAATGGAAGAAATGTCAAAGTTAAAATAACTATTCCAGTGGATTTTATCCTAAAATGACAAACTTTGTTGTGTGTTAAAAAGGCAAATGATTACAACAATGACAGATATTTGGGCCTGAAATATTACTTTTGGCCAAATTCAATCTAATTCGCATTCCATATGGACGAATACATTAAACCGAAGAAAGGCTTTTCGCTTGGAGAAACCGATAAAGAAAGAAGAAACAATCTGATTATTATCATGTTGTCGGTTTTGCTGATTGCCGTGGTGGTGATTTTTTTCAGACAGCACGACGAGAACAAAAAGATACTTCAGGCTATGAATCTGGAGAAGGAATCGATTCAAACTGAACTGAATTCCATGATGACCCATTACGATTCGATTCATACCAACAATGTGGCACTTCAGACCGAATTGACGGGTGCGCAAACTAAAGTAAAAGATTTGCTACTTGAGGTTGCCCAGGTTAAAGAAGTGAGTTACACTCAGATTGCCCAATACCGGCAAGAGGTTACGACTTTGCGCAATATCATGAAAAACTACATCGTTCAGGTCGATTCCCTCAATCGCAGGAATGAAAAACTGATGGCCGAAAACGTTCAGGTCAAAGAGGAAATTGCTCAATCCGAAACAAAAAACCAGGAACTTGTAAAGGAAAAGGAACATCTTCAGGAAAAAGTTAAGATGGCCGCACAACTCGAAACCACTGAACTAACCGCCGTAGGGATAAATAGCCGGGGAAAAGAGGCTGAAAGTGCACGCCGTGCCGCACAGATCAGGGTAAGTTTTGTACTGAGTAAAAATGTCACTGCGCCGCGGGGGAATAAAATGCTCTATGTTCGCATTCAGAAACCCAATCAGGTATTATTTCAGAAATCATCCGATGATGTGTTCGAATTTGAAGACTTGAAAATACCATTCTCGGCCAAACGTGAAATTACCTATGAAGGGAACACGCTGCCTGTGAATATTTTCTGGGACAACGAAGGACAGGAGTTTCTGCCCGGAGAATATACCGTTGATGTTTTTGCCGATGGAAATAACATCGGAACCACTAAATTTACAATGAAACGGTAAAAGACAAGTTTTCAGTCTCAGGACCAACTCCGGAGGAGTTACTGACCCCTGAGACTGACCACTGATCACTTTATTTGCTGAATGTCATTAGTTTGCTGAGGTATTTCCCTATTATATCGAATTCAAGGTTGACTGTTGTGCCCACTTCAAACGTGTGGAAATTAGTTTCGTTGTAGGTATATGGAATTATCGCCACCTGGAAGGAATTATCTTTCGAATTTACCACCGTCAAACTCACGCCATTCACTGTAACCGATCCTTTTTCAACCGTCATGTAACCTTTTTGAGCCATTTCCTTGTCGAACAGATATTCGAAGGTGAAATACCAGCTTCCGTCGGCTTCTTCAACTTTGGTACAAATGGCGGTCTGGTCCACATGTCCCTGGACAATATGCCCGTCCAGCCGACCGTTCATCATCATGCTACGCTCCAGATTGACTTTGCTTCCCGGAACGAGCTTGCCCAGGTTTGTTTTCAGTAAAGTTTCTTTAATGGCAGTTACGGTATAGGTTTTGGCTTCCCTGTCAATTTTAACAACCGTCAGGCAAACGCCATTATGCGAAAGGCTTTGATCGATTTTCAATTCATCTACAAACGAACAGGTAAGTGTGAAATGTACATTTTCCTGATCTTTTTCAATGGCAACAACTTTGCCCGCTTCTTCTACTATTCCTGAAAACATGACGATAGGTTTTAAAATTCAGTGCGAAGTTACAAGTTTCGGATGGAGTAGCAAATTGAATTAGTAGGGCGAAGATGATTTTCATAATTATTCAGTAAGACAATTGGGATTGACTTATTTTTCATAAATTTATCTTGGCATTTCAAAAAAGAATATTAAGCTAAAAACTTATATACATTAAAATCTGAACAAAATGAATGATAAAACAATTGATCGGTCAATGAGTATTCTTTATGGTCTTTCTGCAACTTCAATATTATTGGGCGCACTTTTTAAACTTCAACATTATCCATATGGGAATCAACTGATCTGGGGTGGCTTTATGGCACAATTTGTCTTTAGCAGTATTGAAATCAGCAGATTAAAAAAGATCATCAAAAAACTTAAAGAGCGAAAGTTTGTTGAATGAGTTGATATTTTTACTCCATCAACCAAAAATATTTGTATTATGACCACAGTAAAAACTACGTATTTGGGTGATATGCGAACCGAAAATATTCACCTTCAGTCGGGATGTAAAATTATTACCGACGCTCCAACCGACAATTACGGAAAAGGAGAAGCCTTCTCTCCCACTGACCTTTTGGCAACATCATTGGGCAACTGCATCATGACCATCATGGGCATCAAAGCCATGAAAAATGGAATTGACTTGGTTGGTACTGAAATTGAAATTACCAAAATCATGGCTGATGCTCCACGCCGGGTAGGCGAAGTAATCCTTGAATTTAACTTTCCGAAGAAAGGATATACTGAATCAGAAAAACAGCTTATCGAAAGTGTTGCGGCTACCTGTCCGGTTCCTTTGAGCGTTCATCCCGATTTAAAGCAGACCATCCGGTTTAACTGGTAAATATTAAACGTATAAACGAATACTGAGGGTTCTATTTCCCCAGCATCGGAAAGATTCGTTTTATTTCCTCATCAGTCGGAATACTGCCATATTCACAAATCTCAAATGCTTCAGCGTATTTTACCTGATCTGCTTTACTGCCATACCATTTATACAATCCGGCTTTCATTCCTGCTGAAATGTTTCCTTTTCGGCTTTCTGCCAACCATTTCAGGCGGGCAGATTCCGTTTGAGGAACATTTGCCAATTGTCCATCCAGCCAGGGCAACCATTCAAAAAACTGCGATTGATGCGCTGATATGGCGTAAATTTTCTGGTCAAAGACATCTGAAATATCCACAACAATATCAGGAGAAAAAGCATTTGGTTTTTTAAAGCGGTCTTCGGTATATAAGAAAACAGGGTTCTTTTTTAAGGCCGGAATTTCCGGGGCGATATTGGGGACGATGACCAAAAAAGCAGCATCCTGTATGGCTATGGCTGTATTCCGGTGATCGGGATGATAGTCGTAAGGCCGGGGACCAATGACCACATCGGCTTTCCATTCCCTGATTAACCGGATAAGCTGAAGTCGAAGGTTTAGATCAGGCATCAGCAATCCGTCGTGATTGTCAAGCACTTTATAGGTAACCCCAAAGCGTCTGCCAGCCTCTTCTGCTTCTGCCTTTCTGATCTGTGCCAAAGTGGCCCCTCCCTTGTTGAAATGACCGGCATCGCCATTGGTAGTTGAAACGAACAAAACACGATGTCCCATTTGTGCAAACCGGATGGCTGTCCCTCCTGCATCAAGATCACAATCATCGGGATGTGCCCCAATAACAACAATGTTGATCTTTTGATCCTGTGCCCGGGCTATATTCATTGATACAGCTAATACGCCAAAAAAGAAGATTTTTTTGATCATAGCATTTATTTAAAATTGAATATTCAGAATTGCTTTATAGGAGTTAAAGATAGGACATTGTTTTCAGGTTTATACCCAAATTAACAGGTAGTTATAACAAAAACCTGAATGAAAACAATTGCTCTGCCTAAAGAGTCCAGTCATTTTTGCTTTAGTCCGGAATATTTTGCTTTTGCCGATAAAATTGGGGCATTCAACGATAAAAATGCTCCCTTTTCATATTGACTGAATAAGTTTGGTAACGAATTCAATTTTCTGTCGTCTATTCAACTATTAAAACGCAATAACCATGAAACGAAATCAATTTCAACTTATCGGAATTTTTGCAGTACTGTGTATTGTATTTTCATCCTGCTGGTTTTTAGGGCCATCGGTAAAAGGAAACGGAAATGTTACCGAAGAAGTCAGGCAGGTTGGTGAATTCGATCAGATTAAAGTGAGTCGTGGAATGAATGCATACATCACACAGGGAAGTCCGGCAAAAGTGGTGGTCGTTGCCGACAATAATTTGCACGAAGTGATTGAAACAAAAGTTGAAAACGGTGTATTAAAAATATTCGTGAATGAAAATATCCGTTGGGCAAAAGAAAATAAGGTCATGGTGACAGTCGAAAAACTATACGGCGTTGAAACAACTTCGGGTGCAAATGTCTGGTCGCAAAACCAGATCATGTCAGAAAACCTGAAACTTAGAGCAACTTCCGGAGCCAATCTGACCATGGATGTTAATGCTAAAGTTCTGAGTGCAGAATGTTCTACAGGAGCAAATATTAAGTTATCGGGATTGGCAAAAGAAGCGGAACTTGAAACCTCGTCAGGAGCCAACCTGAAAGGCCAGGATTTGAAAGCAGACCAGTGCAAAATGCGGGCTTCAAGTGGCGGAAATGTTTCTTCTACCGTGGTTGTGAAGCTTGACGCAGAAGCATCAAGTGGGGGAAACATTGTTTATTACGGCGAACCGACATCAACCGACATTAACAGTTCATCGGGCGGAAATATACATCGGAAATAAAAGTATTCAGTCCTCAGTTGCAGTGACCAGTAAAACAGCCAATAGACAGCCTTATAATCAGAAATCTATTTAAATTCTATCAATACAAAAGCTATGAAAACAATTAAACTTTTTACTTTTATTCTCTTAGGAGTTTCCTTTTTACACGCAACTTCGGCTCAGGCCGGCCGCCAAACGCGGCAAATTTCAGGATTTCACGGAGTCTCGGTAAGTAGCGGAATCGATTTGTACCTCACTCAGAAAAATGTTGAAGAAGTTGTCGTAGAAGCCGATTCAGACGATCTGGATAAAATAATCACTACCGTTGAGGGCGGGATTTTGAAAATTTACATGAAACAGAAATCCTGGCTCAGTATGAACTGGAGTCACAATTCACGAAAAGTTTATGTTTCGTTCAAGACCCTTGATAAACTGGAAGCATCAGCCGGGTCGGATGCAGTATCACAAAACGTTCTAAAACTTGACAAACTTAACCTGGATGCCAGCAGTGGCTCGGATGTCAAACTGGAATTAGAGGCGAACGAACTTAATGTTGAATCGAGCAGCGGATCGGATATCAAACTGAAAGGCAAAGCATCAGTTTTGCAAGTCAGTGCATCAAGCGGAAGCGATATTGATGCAGGCGATCTTGAAACAAAAAAATGCACTGCAAGTACTTCCAGCGGATCAGATATCAGCGTTCGGGTTACCGAAGTACTCGATGCCAATGCCAGCAGTGGGGGTGATATTACCTACTACGGAAATCCAAAAACCAAAGACATTAACGAATCGAGTGGCGGTGATGTGCATGGAAAATAAACTCCTTCCCGCGAGTAATCCTATCATATAATTTAAACCTTTCAGGATAGAGTCCTGAAAGGTTTTTTATATCAACCTTATCCCGCTCACCATTCTGCCGGTATCTAATCCATCGCGGCGGGCCGAATAAAACAGGTCGCTATGTTCGAAGGAACAAAGCCCCATCACTTCAATATTTTCTTCCGGAATTCCCGATTCTATCAGCACTGTTTTGTTTGCTTCCCACAAATCGAAATAGGCCTTCCCTTCGGTGAGCGATGGCTTGAGTAAGGCTGGCGAATTGATAAATTTGGATTGAACAGACTCCACCACTTCCGGCCCAACTTCATAGGCATGAATGTGGATGGACGGCCCTATTCCGGCAATAATATCTGAAGGTTGACAACCGAATTTTTCAGTCATCAACTGAATGGTTTTTCCTGAAATTTTCGACACCGTACCGCGCCATCCGGCATGAATGGCAGCTACTACTTTCTGCTTTGGATCAAAAAGTAAAATGGGTACACAATCAGCAGTTTGAACACAAACAAAAAGTCCGGGCTCGTTCGTAATTAAAGCATCAGTGTCTGAGATGGTGGTCGTTTTGTTTGATGAAGTTGCCAGTACAACATGATCGGAGTGAGTTTGTCGCGGGAAAACGAATTGGTCAGAATCCCAATTGCACGAAGCTGCAAGTTCATTGCGAAATGCAGCATAATCTGATTCCTGATCGCCGGTAAACCGTGGGTTACTGCCGGAAACCCAGCCTTCCCGGGTAGTTACAAAATGGGCAATATCTTTGTACTCTCTGAAGCTCTCAAACTTAAACACTGAAAGCCGTCCCTGAACCATCTTTCGCATATCAGTATATTTTAGTTACACTATTTACAGGCGCCAAAGATGGTAAAAATTGATTTATGTTACACAAATCCCACTATTGAATTTGCATTGTTTGTTTAACTTCTTTGATCAGAAAATTGCAAAGCTATCAGAATTAGTTTTTATGGACTTTGTTATTTCTTTTGCTTCTGAAGCGTACTCGCATAATATTCAATCGCCTGTTCAACTACGTGTTAAGTTTGGATAAACATCATAAAGAGAGCAAGAATGAGGACCTTTGTAATTTCTTAAATTATGAATTGAGAGAAAATGGCTAAATATTGTTTGAAATCTTTTGTGCGAAGGAATTTTCCATTATTTTTGCAGCCTGTTTCCAAACAAGCCCGGATGGCGGAATTGGTAGACGCGCTGGACTCAAAATCCAGTAACAGCAATGTTGTGTGGGTTCGATTCCCACTCCGGGTACTTTAACAAAACAACAGAACCCTTGTAGTCAAACGATTACAGGGGTTTTTTATTTGACGAGCAACAAAACAGTAATAACGTTCAACATTACTACTCAAAAAAGGCACAAATATTTATCGAAATATTGTATTTGTTTTATTAGCGGATTAGGCCTCTTGAATTTGTTCTAATAAATGGAATATCTTATAAAAAAGATATTTGTTAAAATATGTTTTTGACTTATTGAGTTTAATAGACAATATTAGAACCGTAAACCAATGATAGGGAAACACGAAGAAGATAAAGCAGGGATTATCATTACTTTGATTCTATTTTTATTAGCAATACTAATTTTTAGTGGAACTATGCTTTTAGTCAATTAGTCTAAAAAGGGCATTCGTCTTTTTTAGGAAAAAATTATATTTCAAAATCAGACTTTGAGTTTGAACTTTTGTTTTCTATGGCTACCAAGGAGTGGTGCTATTCCCCACTCGGGCACAGAAAAACCGCTTAACTGTCAGTCAGCTAAGCGGTTTTGTAATTTATTAAATGCCAAAGAATCATTTATTTATCTGCAAATCATCAAAAACTTAAAGTAAACATGATGGATTGATCAACTAAATCGCTTGCCGAAAGATTCAAATCATGAACCTGATGGTAATTGTACTCCATTCCAACTTTCTTGTAGAATAATCCTGATCGCACCAAAACTGATCTCCGGCTGGAATTAAAATCCGTAAAAAAGTCTTGTCTTGATAATGCAACAGCTTTGGCATTTAGCACAAAGCTAACCGATTCGGTAATTTGAGAGTTAACATTGAATTCAATGATACCGCTGAATCCAGATTCGAAGTCGGATCTGCTTCCCGCAATATTTTGATCAATTTGAAACTTCTTATTCAGGGTTTGCTGAAAGGCATATCCTAATCCGTATGTAAGATCCCAGGTTGTGTTATCTTCTTTCTGATAGGAATAATGCTTTTGTCCCAAAAACAAAGTCTGGTAAAGAAACAAAGGATCGAAAAAACTGGTTGGTTTATCTTCTATCATTCCTTTTCCCAAATTGGTTTCGCCTGTAGTCTCCAAAAACAATCGGATTACAGGCTTCTTTATCAACGGGATTGAAGGAGTAATTGATAATATGAAAGCATCCTGCATTTTCTTAGCCTTCTGTGTGTTTATTTTGCTTTCCCCGTATTGCATAAATAAGCTTGAACTAAGGTCAAATTTCGATCCGAGATAATCGAAATCAGAATTCACTGTTCCCAGCCATTGTAGGTTGGAGGTTTTTACTCCATCAGCATTCGAATCACCATAAGTTAATCCTAAACTTGGCCGGATATGAAAATGAACTTTCTTTTCTCCGCTTTTGGTTTTAATTGAATCCTTCTGAACTGAATTATTACCGAATGAGGATAGGGCAAATGTGCTATTTGTTAAGGTGGAAACTAATGCCAGCACTATTAGCAAGACACAAATCTTCATTATTAGTTCTATTTTAATGAGGTAAATCAATTTTGGATATCGTACTGAATACTTTCTCTTTTATTTCATAAGGGTAACATGACCTGTTTTTGTATGCTTGGAAGCCATGTATTCGCCATTTTCAACATCCAGGTTGAAGGTCGCTTCATAACGTTTCGCATTACCACTACCTGCCGTACCTGAACCGCTGGTACCAGAGTTAGTTTCGCCCCAGCTCCAGGAAGCAACCATGTCACATTCTCCATTTGGGCAATCTGCCGGTAAAGTAAATTCATTATTTACAACCGGTAATTTTCTTGACCTACCCTGAATGGTTATCATGACACTTAAATCACTCATTGATACTTTTCCTGTTGACTGCTTTGTTGGTGATTCTCTACCCAACATGGGAGAGCTTTTATCCAATTCTTTCGTGATCACGAAAGGTTTGTGCATTCTTTTTCCTGTTGGCAGACCACTTGCCGCATCCCTTGGGCTAACAATATCCTGTTCAAAGTTAATAGTGCAAGAGCCATCGGCACAGCGTATTTTCCCGACACAAGCAACTGAAGACTGACTGCTAGTCATGTTATTCGAAAGGTTACTATTTGATTTACCCTTTTTATCGACCATAACTTCCTGAGCTAACAACTGAGTTGTAAAACTGACCGCCACAATAACTGCCAGTGCAGTAAAAATTTTCTTGTTCATAATAAAATGATTTAATGGTTAAAATTATATTTTGTACACCTTAAGCTCGAATGACTATTTCGTTCTGGATGAACCTTCTCCTGTTGGAGTTGATGTTTTATGGACACCAGATTCATCAATTGCAATATTCTTTTTATTTACAGTAGGCAAAAGTCTTTTGCCACTTGACTGTCCGGTAGAGATATCTCTTGGACTTACAATCTTCAGCGCAAGTGTGTTACCCCTCATTTCGTAGTTTCCTGGAGCGATTACTAATTTTTCCAGACCAAGTTCCTTCGCTAAATCCTGATCTGCAGTCATTTCCTTTGGAATAGGAATAATATATTTGCCTTGTGCGTTTTTCCCTTTTTCGTTGATTTCTTTTGCCAAATTTATGACGAGCATGTTGTTTTGAATTTCACCTTTCGCATCCAATATTTCTGAGCCCGAATCTCCGGCATTTGATGCTGTCTTCAATAAAATATCAATTCTGCAAATGCCATACCCTGTACAAAATGGAGATGCACCAAACGTAATTACAACCGAAAAATCGGATGGTTTGGCTTCAGATTTCGATACAAACGATAATGTAAAGATCAAGATTAATACAAGCAATTTTTTCATAAATAGTCAGTTTTTATGTTTCTAATTAATGTTTCGGATTTAAAGATATACAATTCTTTTTATTGTTTATAAATCAGATCAGAAAAATTGAAATGATATCTTAATTAAATTGGCAATTAGAATTTTCCTTGGATAAGAATAGCAATTCAAAAAATGTTTCAATACATTTGATTCTTTCAAAAGAATACATCAACCCTGGTGAAAATGAATGAAATTAAATGTCCGAATATCCTGATTGCTGAAGATGTAGAATCAAACTTTCTATACTTAAAAGCGGTACTCAGTAAATTGAATGCTAATGTTTTTTGGGCTAAAAATGGAATTGAAGCAATTGATATTTGTGTCCAGGAAAAAACTATTGATTTGGTTCTGATGGATTTGCAGATGCCTGAAATGAATGGATATGTAGCAACAAAAATACTAAAGCAGAAATTTCCCGAATTACCGATCGTTGCTCAAACTGCATTCGCCATGTCCGACGACCGCGAAAAAGCTTTGGATGCCGGTTGTGATGATTATCTGGCAAAACCAATTAAATCAAAAGATTTGCTGATTGTTGTTGAAAAGTTTATCAAGATTTGACCTAAAAACCCATGATAGGTTAAAAAACGTCCATCAAATTTAAGATGGACGTTTTTTTGTAATGTGTTCGACGTAGTAAATACATATCAATCATTACTTTTGCCGGAGTTTAAAACGAACGCATGTTTTGACTGCGTACGCCTAATAATTTTAAAATGACAATGGTGCTATGGAAACAGGTGTAAATCAAAACAAACAATTTCTACTCGATCAGAGGTATTTAAAAATGGCTGTTGTCTGGGCACAGAATTCCTACTGCAAGCGGCGACAGGTTGGTGCTTTGCTGGTAAAAGACAAAATGATTATTTCTGACGGGTACAATGGTACTCCTTCAGGATTCGAAAATAATTGCGAGGACGAAAACAACCGGACTTATCCGTATGTTTTACACGCAGAAGCCAATGCAATTACAAAAGTTGCCAAATCGAACAACAGCAGCGAGGGTGCTACTTTATATGTTACCTCTTCTCCTTGCCTTGAATGTTCGAAACTGATTATTCAGGCTGGTATCAAAAGGGTTGTTTTCTATGATAATTACCATATGGCAGATGGAATAGAGTTATTAAAGAAAGCTCATATTAAAGTCGTCCAGGTTGAGTTGGATTCATAAAACAGAAAAATTAATTTCAGGGTTCATATCGTCCGGTTTTATAAGCAAATCATCTGAATTCCTGAGCATAAACCAATAAAAAATCAATGAAGAATAATAAATACTCAGTTTATATCCCTGTTTTACTTGCGATAGCATTGGCCGCCGGTATCTTAATCGGAAACAGGTTGACACGAAATTCCGGTAAAAATACGCCCTCATTATCGATGTCAAAATCGAATAAGTTGGATGCTATTGTTGATTTAATTCAGAATGCGTATGTCGATTCAATCTCGACCGATTCTCTGGTAGAGAAAACAATCCCTCAGCTACTTAAAAACCTTGATCCACATACTACTTATATTCCGGCAAAAGAACTTGGAGGAGTGGAAGAAGAAATGCGTGGAAATTTTGGCGGAATTGGCGTTCAGTTTTCCATTCAGAATGATACAGTGATGGTGGTGGACGTAATTTCCGGAGGACCATCATCGAAGCTCGGTATTTTGCAAGGCGACCGGATTGTTACCGTAAACGATACCTTGCTTGCAGGTAAAGGTCTTAAGAACGAGAAGGTGCTTTCGAAACTCAGAGGCGAAAAAGGTACTAAAGTAAACGTTGGAATAAAACGCAAAGGGTTCAAAGGATTAATTGCTTTTGAAATTACCCGGGGCGATATTCCGATTTACAGCGTTGATGTCAGCTATATGATCGATCAGGAGACTGGATATATCAAGGTTAGCCGATTTGGAGAAAAGACCTATGAAGAATTCATGGCTGGTATGGAAAAACTTCAGGCTCAGGGCATGAAGAGTGTGATCGTTGATTTGCGCGGAAATCCGGGCGGATACCTGAACGCGGTTATTAAAATGGTAAACGAGTTCCTCGACAAAGGTGAACTGATTGTCTATACACAAGGCAATTCGCAGGCTCGAAAGACCTATCAGGCTGATAGCCGGGGGGAATTCCGTGATAAAAGTGTAGTCGTTTTAATTGATGATTTCTCAGCTTCAGCCAGTGAAATCTTTGCCGGGGCCATTCAGGATAACGACCGGGGATGGATTATTGGCCGACGTTCGTTCGGGAAAGGACTGGTTCAGGAACAGATACCGTTTAATGATGGAAGTGCCATCCGGTTAACTGTTGCGCGGTATTACACTCCAAGTGGCCGGTGCATCCAGAAACCCTACGACAAGGGAACCGATGAATACTATAAAGACATCATGAACCGCGCCATTCACGGTGAATCTCAAAAGGCCGACAGCATAAAATATTCGGATACGGTAAAGTACAAAACACTCTCAGGGCGAATTGTACACGGTGGCGGCGGAATTATGCCCGATTATTTTATCGCGGCCGATACGTTGGGATATTCCCCGTACTATGCAAAAATTACCCAAAAAGGTTTGGTTTACCAGTTTGCGCTGGATTATGCAGATACAAACCGGAAAGAACTCTCGAAACTAAAAAATACCGGTGACTTTGAAACTCATTTTCAAAAAACTGACATCCTTAAATTATTCGAGGTCTTTGCTGAAAAGAAGGGGGTTAAACCGAACAGTAAGGAGATTAAAATTTCATCAAAAATAATTGATTATCAGATTAAAGCATACATTGCACGAAACATCATCGGGGAAGATGGTTTTTATCCAATCATCAAAAACATTGATAAGACTTTGCTCGAAGCAATCAGCAAGTCCAAAATCCCGATTCAACAAAATTTAACCAGTGCTGTAACAAAATGAATGCTTAATCGTCCTACGAAGCAAAAAGTAAGCGAATTCGCATGAATGTAAAAGAGTACAACCAATCCGTTGATTTGTATTCGGATAACGTTTTCCGATTTATTCTGAAAAACATCAAGGACGATGATCGTGCCCGCGACATTGTTCAGGATAGTTATGAAAAATTGTGGAGAAACGCTGAAAATGTGAATTTCGAGAAGGTTAAATCGTATTTATTTACGACCGCTTACCACACAATGATTGATATACTCCGGAAAGATAAACGCCAGACCTATATGGAAGATTATCAGATTCCGGAAGACATGCATGATGAACAGTACACCGATCTGGCTGAAATACTGAAAGAAGCAGTAAATCGATTGCCCGAAATACAACGGTCAGTTGTTTTATTGCGCGACTATGAAGGATATTCCTATAAGGAAATTGGCGATATCACTACATTGAGTGAAGCTCAGGTAAAGGTTTACATATACCGGGCCCGGGTTTTTCTAAAAAATTACATTGGTAAAATGGATTTGGTAGTATGACAATAACCAGGAATAATTACGAATCGTTTTTTCTCGATTACCTTGAAGGCAATCTAACAGAGGATCAGATTGATCAGTTTCTGGACTTTTTGGG
>Ga0079306_1000817_pt1 | contig 24514 bp, 22 predicted proteins | sample Methanotroph_Enr_FD_79181 | JGI IMG/M metagenome (GOLD analysis project Ga0079306, IMG submission 79181) | Enriched soil microbial communities from Old Woman Creek wetland in Ohio, USA - Methanotroph_Enrichment_5 | ecosystem: Environmental > Terrestrial > Soil > Wetlands | place: USA: Ohio...
GCCCTAAACAGCATCCGGCTAAAAAGGGAGCAAACCGGTAAAATACAATTGCAGCGAACATTTTTGTTTGAATTTTCTTCAACTGGGAATGAGCGCTATAACGGAGTTTGTATGATGCTGGGCCGGCAAGTTGAATCCGTTCAGATGGAGCCGTACCGAATCGAGGAATCCTGAAGAAATATTTTTTTGTGGAGGATGTGTGAATAAATGTTCAGTATGCGGTCATGAACGTAATGATCGCGATATAAAATGCCCTGAATGCGGCAGTTTTTACTCGAAAATTGCCGAGATTATTGCCGAACAGGAAGCGCAAGAGGAAATGCAGACATTGCGTGGGCGATGCAAAAAAATCCTTGCATCGAATGATGTCAAGCTGGCATTACTGGCCGAATTGAAGTCGACGTGGGCGGGACTGACCAAAAAAGGCGTGTTTGCGCTTTTTGTGATTTTCGTCTTCGTGTTTGCGTTGATCGTTTCTGTTCTATAGCGCTGTAGTTTTAGATCGGGCAGCAAAAGTAGCCGCTTTAGGTGACTGCTTTTCGTTGCCCGACAACTGTCCGAAAACGGATTATTTTTCCAGAAACTTGAGCTTGCCTTCTTTACCGTTCCACTCATCCGCATCGGGTAAAGCCGGCTTTACGTCCGTAATAGTAGGCCATTGCTTGGACAGCTCTGCGTTTAACGCGATGAAAGATTCCTGTCCTTCCGGCAATTCATCTTCTGCGAAAATTGCGTTGGCAGGGCATTCGGGTTCGCATAACGTGCAGTCAATGCATTCATCGGGATCGATAACTAGAAAGTTAGGGCCTTCATGAAAGCAATCTACAGGGCATACATCGACGCAATCAGTAAATTTGCATTTAATACAGTTTTCAGTGACGACAAAAGCCATAATTATTACCAGAAAGTTGATTTTTAATTTAGGGCGCTATTCTAGCAGAAAGCATTGCACGATTGAATGCCGAGTTTGCTAAAGCCATCATTTATCCGAGGGATAATTGCAATTTCACCAAGGGGACAAAGACTTGGTGAATCTTAGTTTGCGCTTGCCGAATTAAATAAAGACAAAAACAGGCCTTTTTCGCCGCTGATTTTTCGTTTTTGGGTGTTTTTTAAAGCCAGCCTTGCTTCGGCTTTAAGCTGGTTGTCGGCATAAGGTTGTTCAGTACGCACCGGAGCTGCCGCTGCCCGTTCAAAATAAAGAGCCGCATCCTTGGGCTTATTATGTAACATCAGGAATTCGCCGTAAAAATAGTTGGCATCAATGCCGTCAGGATTGATTTTAAGCGCAGTTTCCAACATTTGCTTGGCGGCATTGTCATCGCCAAATGCGACAGGCCACTTCGGCACCATGTAATAAAGCGTGCCTAAGGTCACATAAGCCGATCCGCTCATGACTTCCGGGTTGATTTTAATGGCTTTGACCAGCAAGTCACGCGCCTCATGAATGGCGCCGAGCGCAGAAAACGCATCTTGGTGATCGGCATAAGTCGCCTTGACCACGGCCTGCCAAAAGATAGGTTCGGCGGCATTCGGATATTGCTGAACCAAGCCCGTGGCTTTGTCGAGCAATTGAACCAAAGCAGGCCCCTGTTTGCTTTTGGGCGTATTGTAATAAATAGACGCCCACTCAGCCTCAATGTTTCTTAAAGCATCATCCAAGCTTCCCGCAAAACATTGAATCGGCAGTAGCAATAAAACAACAAAAATTAATTTTCTCATGCGAGAAATATAGGGCAAGACTCCTAATATTTCAATAGGTGACTGAAATATTTAATCTTCGCGCCATTCCGAATACGAATGCACCGCCAGATTGTTGTTGTAATAACGCAAATCCCCGGTAACCTCCTCGCCCACCCAAGGCGGTTTTGAAAAAGACTGCCCCGTCTCGTCCAATTCAATTTCAGCGACTATCAAACCCTGATTGTCGCCTTCAAACTCATCTATTTCCCAAAGATGACCGTCATCAGTAACGAAATGACGGGTTTTTTCGATTAACGGTTTTCGGCAAAGATTATTCAATATCTCGTTTGCATCGGTCATCGGAATTTCATACTCATATTCATGCCGGTGGGTGCCGATAGTCGCTGTTTTTATATTCAGCCACGCATGGTCATCGCTGACACGCACCCTGATCGAGCTGGTTGCCTGGGAGCTTAAATAGCCTTGCCGGTATTTTACCGAGCGGCTGACATGTTTGCGCCAATCGTTGGTGGCGAGCAAAAATTTATGTTCTATTTCTATAGCCATGATTAAATTTCCTTACAGTAACCGCCACAACAATAGCGGCTAAAATGACTGCGTCCCAGAATATACCAAGTTTATCAGGCCGAGTCCTATGCTTTATTCGTAATTCCTGCTTAAATACGCAGCCATACGACATGAATTATAGGGCCATGCCAAAGACATTGGCTCGGCGACTGTTATAATGTTAAATATCTGGGAGCGGTAACCTGGACATTAATTCTATTTTAGCCGCGACTGCTTCAGACAGTCTTGCGGCATACACACCATCCCTAGCGATAAAGAGGAACGCAATGAGTGCATTAATATGTGGGTCTATGGCTTACGATACCATCATGGTTTTTCATGATAAATTCAAACATCACATTTTGCCGGAAAAAATCCATATTCTGAATGTATCATTTCTGGTGCCGGTGATGCGGCGCGAATACGGCGGCTGCGCGGGCAACATCGCCTACAACCTGAAACTGCTGGGTGAAGAACCGTTAACCATGGCGACCGTCGGACATGACTTTGAACCGTATGCGCAGTGGATGGCTCAAAACCAGTTATCTAGCGAGTATATTCAGATTCTGGACAACAGTTATACCGGCCAAGCCTACATCACCACCGACGAAGAAGCCAACCAGATTACCGCATTCCATCCCGGCGCAATGAATTCGTCGCATTTAAATTCGGTACCGACCGACCGGAAAATCAGCATAGGTATCGTGTCACCGGACGGCAAGGAAGGCATGCAATTGCATGCGGAGCAGTTTGCCGATCTGGATATACCATTTATTTTCGATCCGGGCCAGGGCATGCCGATGTTTAATGGCGAGGAACTGCTCAAGTTTATCGACCAGGCAACCTGGGTAACTTTGAATGACTATGAATCCGAGTTAATGCAGGAACGTACCGGCTTGTCATTGGAACAAATGGCTGAGCGGGTTGATGCGTTGATCATTACTTTGGGCAGCCAAGGCTCTCAAATTTACACCAACGGCGAATGCATTACTATTCCGGCGGCAAAACCCAAAGAGATACTTGACCCGACGGGCTGCGGCGACGCCTATCGCGCAGGGCTTTTATACGGCCTGATGAACGACTTGGGCTGGGAAGTGACCGGCAGAGTTGCCTCATTAATGGGGGCGATTAAAATCGAAAATAACGGTACCCAGAACCACTCATTCGATATGGATAGTTTCAAGCAGCGATACCGCGAAAATTTCGGCTCTTCGTTTTAAACAAGTATGATAGAAAAATAGAACGCGGATTTGGCTGGTTACCACAGATAAAATTTTAAGGCGATTTAATAAAATCCGTTTAAATCCGTCTAATCAGTGTTATCCGTGTTCCTATTATTAAAACTGACACATACTAACAAGCTATTCATGCTAAAACACACCCAAAATCTCTTAGACATCATGTCGCGTCTACGCCACCCTGAACAAGGCTGTGCGTGGGATGTTAAACAGGATTTCACCAGTTTGATTCCTTATGTGATTGAAGAAGCCTACGAGGTCGTCGATGCGATTGAGCGCAACGACCTGGATGATTTGCGCTCGGAGCTGGGCGACCTGCTGTTGCAGGTGGTGTTCCACTCCCAGATCGCCGAGGAGCAAGGACTGTTCAGCTTTGAACAAGTCTCGGAAGGCATTTGCGACAAACTGATCCGCCGTCATCCGCATGTTTTTTCCGATGCTGTTTTCAACACTGATGAAGAACGTCATCAGGCCTGGGAACAGGCAAAAGCCGACGAGCGGCAGGAAAAAAACAAAACAGCGGAACAAGACAGCGTATTATCCGGTGTGGCCCGCAGCCTTCCGGCATTAATCGAATGTGAAAAAATACAGGATCGCGCCGCAAATCACGGCTTTGATTGGCCGGATGCGTTGCCGGTTTTCGACAAAGTCATGGAAGAACTGGAGGAAGTTAAAGAGGCTTGGCAATCCGGCGATCAGGCGCATATCCAGGAAGAAATCGGCGATTTATTGCTGGTTGCGGTTAATTTGGCCCGCCATTTAAACGTCAATGCTGAAGTCGCGCTCAAGGAAAGCACTAAAAAATTCTCCAGACGTTTTCAACACATAGAACAACAAGTCAAAGCCTCCGGCCTTAACCTAAAGGACTGTGAACTAGCCGAACTGGATGTTTTGTGGAACCAGGCAAAACTGGTTTTAAACAAAAAATAGCTTATGCCAAAACATTAAAACCCTTCCCATTCATCACTGGCAACCGGTTTCGACTTGGCTGGCGCAACTCTAGTTGGTGTCGTTTCTTTGCGCTGCGGCGCGTTGCGCAAGATTACACACCCTCAACGGCCACCAGGGCAAAATCCCAGCCTTGTTCATCGGCACTAGCGCTTCTACTGCGCCATTAAGCGCCAGTCTTCATCGCCTTTCGTGGCCGAAATTCAAAATCAACGGCGCCCCCTGATTGTGAATGATGATTTGTTTACGGCCTTCGCTGTTATGGGTAACGGTCTTGCCGGGAGCATCAGATTTTCTCTGCTCTATCGGGTCGGTTACAGTTTCGATACGCACTTCCGGTATCCAGCCGGGCTTAAAGCTTGAAGAAACTTGGCTTTGCATTTTTTCCGGCCAGTGTAATTCGCTCAACAAATTGAAGCAGACGGTGCTGATGTGGTCGACCGACTTGCTCTCGCTGATGGAATGCCCGGTTGATCCTGCAACCGAATTATCGGCGGCAAAGCCCATGTTCAGATAGACCGTTTGCTCCGGCACTGCGATAGAGGCCAGTTCGCAGCTGATCGGCAGTACGTTGGTTTTTTGGAAGTCGATCGATCTTGGATCGGAATTTCCAGCGGAAAATGAAAATCCGGTAGGCGTGTCACTGTATTCAATTAATCCGATTTCGGCAGTTAAGACATGACTAAAAATCCGGCTGTCTTTAACACCTATTGGATAACCCCAGTCAGCCAGATTCCTGGTAATCAGCGCAACCATGTCTTGTCTGTCCAGCCTTGTATTCGATGGCGTTTGCTTAATCGCACCAATTTTAAATTCAATATTTTTGACTGTCTCAGTGTCAAATTGCGCTTGTTTTTTATCCAGACCCGGCGCACAGGCGGTTAACGTGCAGATAATAACAACTGATTTGAAAAACAGACTCCTGGCTACGGCTTGCGTTAGCTTAATCATGTGAATCCGAATTGTTTAGAACGGGTTTCGATACTTTAAATGAATGGCCAATTGATGGATATACGTCATTTGACTGATGAGTCAGATGACGCATTGTAGAAATATCCCTCGGACAAAATAATATCCCCAGCCAACTTTCTGGCTGCATCCGGATAACCCGGATGCAACATCAAATCACGTTTTTAAATTCTGGGGAACCTGACATGAGTGATTCTACAAAAACAAAGGCCGGAATGCGGGGTAACAAGCTTCTTTCGGCAGTAAGCCTTTTAACTCTGGCGGCGGGATATACACCGGTTACGCAGGCCGGAGCCACATTCAAAATTGACGATACCAAGTGGGTTAGCATCGGCGCCGGATTACGCACCAGCTTTCAAGCTGCCGAAAGCGGGGCTGGCACTAACAGCAACAAATGGAGCAATGATTTTAATTTGGATAACATCCGCTTGTATCTCAACGGGCAAATTCACAAGTATTTGAAAGTAGAGTTCAACACCGATTGCCAAACCTGTAGCAACGGTGGGGAAGTACGGGTGCTGGATGCGATCGGCAAGTTTGAGTACACCCCAATGGTTAACCTCTGGGTAGGCCGCATGCTGGTTCCGGCCGAACGCAGGGAAATGAACGGCCCATTTTACAGCAGCATCTACAATACTTTTAGCTCAGGCACCCCGTTTGAGCCTGCCGATTACAACTTGACGATTAAGTCGGACGGCACTTCGGCCGGTTCTTTCGGTCGTGACGACGGCGCGACCTTTTGGGGTGCGGCGTTTGACGGTCGCTTGCAATATGCGGTCGGTTTTTTTCGCGGCTTAAGAGGCGGAGCCAATGTTGATGACAATATTCTGTACGGTCAACGCTTCGCCTACAACTTCTGGGATATCGAAAAGAATCCCGGTTATTACACCTCTGGCACGTACTACGGCAAAGGCGGCGATATCCTGACCGTCGGCGTGTCCAACCAATATCAGGAAGACGGCGCGGGCACCGCGCTGGATCACGGCAACTTCCGAGGCACAACGGCCGATGTGCTGATGGAAAAAGTTCTGTCCAATAACGCCGTCGTTACGTTAAACGGCGAATACAAAAACTACGGTATTTCCAACGGCTACAGCCAAGCCTCGCGCAATGCGGGCGGCGGTTTCTCGATGTTTGAAGGCAATGCCTATGACGTCAGCGGCATGTACTTATTCCCGCAAAAAATAGGTATCGGTCAAGTTCAGCCTTACCTGCGTTATGTGAACGTGATGCCCGGCGGCAGTTCCGACCGTAATTCCTATGAAGGCGGTGTGAACTACGTAATCGACGGTCATAACGCCCGAGTGTCTTTGAGTTGGGAATACGGCGATCTTATGACTAAAGGCCTGAATTACACATCGACAGCCACAGGCGAAAAAGCCAACGCCGTTAAAGTCGGCTTTCAGTGGCAGATCTAAACCCTCTTTAACTATTTGGATGACTAATATGAACAGATTATCTTCAAAACTACGCTTACTCGGCATTGTCGGAGCCATAGCTACATTGACTTTAGCGACGGGCGCAGCAAACGCCGAAGAAGAAACCATCAAAGTGGGTGTCCTGCACTCCTTGTCCGGCACCATGGCGATCAGTGAAACCACGCTAAAAGATACCATGCTTATGCTGATTGATGAGCAGAACAAAAAAGGCGGCCTGCTCGGCAAAAAACTGGAAGCTGTGGTCGTCGACCCAGCTTCCAACTGGCCGTTGTTTGCCGAAAAAGCCCGTGAACTGCTGACTAAAGATAAAGTGGTCTCCATCTTCGGTTGCTGGACTTCGGTGTCGCGCAAATCAGTCTTACCGGTTATAGAAGAACTCAATGGCTTACTTTTCTACCCGGTACAGTATGAGGGCGAAGAGTCATCCAAAAATGTTTTTTATACCGGCGCAGCGCCCAACCAACAAGCGATTCCGGCAGTCGATTATTTGATGAACGATTTAAAGTCTCAACGCTGGGTGTTAGCAGGGACGGACTACGTTTATCCGCGCACTACCAACAAGATTCTTGAAGCGTACCTCCTATCCAAAGGCGTAGCCAAGAAGGATATTATGGTGAACTACACGCCTTTCGGGCATTCCGATTGGCAAAGTATCGTCGCGGACATCAAAAAATTCGGCTCGGCTGGCAAGAAAACGGCGGTTGTTTCGACCATTAACGGCGACGCCAATATCCCGTTCTACAAGGAATTGGGCAACCAGGGTATTTCCGCAGAAAAGATTCCTGTGATCGCGTTTTCGGTAGGCGAAGAAGAGTTGTCGGGCATGGACACCAAACCTTTGGTAGGCCATCTTGCCGCGTGGAACTATTTCATGAGTATCGATACCACCAAAAATGCCGCGTTTATCAGCCAATGGCATGACTTTATCAAAAACCCGAAACGGGTCACCAACGACCCGATGGAAGCGCATTACATCGGTTTCAACATGTGGGTCAAAGCGGTTGAAAAAGCCGGCACGACCGATCCTGACGCAGTACAAAAAGCCATCATCGGCGTTGAGTTTCCGAACCTGACCGGCGGCACCTCCAAAATGTTGCCTAACCATCACATCAGCAAACCGGTATTAATCGGCGAAATTCAGGACGACGGCCAATTGCAGACTGTTTGGCAAACCAACAAGCTGGTCGATGGCGATGCCTGGTCCGACTTCTTGCCGGAAAGCAAACCGATTATCGCCGACTGGACAGCACCCATCAGTTGCGGCAATTACAACACCAAAACCAAAAAGTGCTCCGGGCAGAATTTTTGATCGGTAACTGATTCAGTATTTAGCATTTTCAACCTACACAGGGCAGATTAAGGTTAAGCCGTTCGTGGTGAGCTCTTCGACAAACTCAGGAGAGCCTTGTCGAACCATGAACGGTTAAGCCTAGTTTCTTTTTCCGCCTTAAGTGCAAAGTCGTATTTAGGAAAAAAGTTATTATGGAGATGACATGAAACCGAATTCTTTTCGCTGGTGTTGCCAGGTAATCCTGGGATTTATCCTGATGTCGCCAACCTTGAGTACCGGTCAGGAAAATGCCGCTGAGGATGTTTTCTCAGCCGCTTTAGCCAATCTTAAAGCCGGCTCCATGCAAGAGCGTGGTCAGGCAATCGAACAACTGGCCGCCGTGCCGACCCCCCAAGCCGTTGCGGTGTTACAAGCACTGCTTGATGGGCGATTATTTAACCTCAAGGCCGATGAAAAACTCGTCATCGGTAAAGAAGTCGAGTCGGGCTACCAGCTTATCGACGCCAAAAGCGCAACAAGCCGAGGCACCGTGGATCGATCCGCTACGCAAAAGATCACCGTTAATAACAGTCTACGCACCTCGTTACGGAAAATAATCGGCCGCTTGCAACTGAATGACCATGATGCCGACATAAGACTCGCCGCCGTTAGCGCGATGGGTAAATCCGTGGACGAAGAGAGTTTGGCGCTGTTGCGTGAGCATCTTTCATCGGAACAGAACGAAAACGTACAAAAAGCGATTAAGCTTATTTTGGGGCTGGAGCAATTAAACAGCACTGACAAAGCCATGCGTTTGGCCGCCATTGAATTATTAAAGGGACAAGCCAGTCAGGAGGTTGTTAATCGGCTAAATGGACTGGTCGAAAAAGATGCCGAAGGCCATTACCTGGAAGCGGACAGCGATGTGCGCAACCAAGCCGAAGCCGCAATGGCAAAAATCAATTCGCAGCTGCAAATGTATGCTGGTATCGAAACCCTGTTTTTCGGCTTAAGTCTAGGCGCAGTGCTAGTCTTGGCCGCGATTGGGCTGGCCATTACTTTCGGCGTAATGGGCGTGATCAACATGGCGCACGGTGAGCTGATGATGCTCGGCGCTTATACAACCTACGTGACCCAACAGCTGATGCCCAACCATTTAGGGCTGTCGCTGGCGGTTGCGGTACCTGCGGCGTTCATTATTTCGGCATTGGTGGGCATCGTTATTGAACGAGGCATTATACGATTTTTATACGGCCGCCCATTGGAAACGCTGTTGGCGACATTCGGCGTCAGCTTGTTTCTGCAACAGACAGTAAGGTCGATTTTTTCCCCGTTAAATCGCAGTGTTGCTACGCCGGAATGGATGAGCGGCTCATTGCAAATCAACGATTTTCTGTCGCTGACTTGGAACCGCTTTTACATACTGATGTTCTGTTTACTGGTGTTTGCGTTGTTGCTGCAAATCCTCAAACGAACCCGCTTGGGTCTGGAAGTGCGGGCGGTTGCGCAGAACCGCAATATGGCCTTAGCCATGGGCATTCCAACCGGTCAAGTTGACGCGTTGACCTTCGGGCTCGGCTCTGGCATTGCCGGGGTAGCCGGAGTCGCGTTAAGCCAGATCACCAACGTCGGCCCAAATTTGGGGCAGGCTTATATTGTCGACTCGTTTATGGTCGTGGTGTTCGGCGGTGTCGGTAACTTGTGGGGAACGCTACTGGCAGGGTTTTCCTTGGGCGTCGCCAACAAATTGCTTGAGCCTTACGCAGGCGCGGTATTGGCGAAAATACTGGTACTGGTGTTTATCATCCTGTTCATTCAAAAACGCCCGCGCGGATTATTTCCGCAGCAGGGCCGGGCAGTCGAGGGCTAGGCGATGCTATCACGTATGTTCAAAGACGATAAAGCCATGGCTTCTGTACTGTCCACCTTGGCCGCAATCAGCCTGATTATCCCGATATGCAACTTAGTCTTTCCCACAGATTCGCCGCTGTATTTTTCCGCTTACACAGTATCGCTACTGGGTAAATATATGACTTTTGCTTTGCTGGGCATGTCCCTGGATTTGGTCTGGGGTTATTGCGGCATTCTGGCGTTGGGGCATGGGGCATTTTTTGCACTGGGCGGTTACGCGATGGGCATGTATTTAATGCGCAAGATCGGCAATCGCGGCGTTTACGGCGATCCGCTGTTGCCCGACTTTATGGTATTTCTCGATTGGAAAGAACTGCCTTGGTATTGGCACGGCTTCGACCAATTCTGGTTTGCCGCGTTAATGATTTTGCTGGTTCCAGGTTTGTTGGCCTTCCTGTTCGGCTGGCTGGCATTCCGCTCACGAGTGACCGGAGTTTATCTGTCGATTATTACCCAGGCACTGACTTATGCGCTGCTGCTGGCTTTTTTCCGCAATGAAATGGGCTTCGGCGGCAACAACGGCTTGACCGATTTCAAGGAAATTCTCGGTTTCAATATCCAGTCCGATTCGGTCCGCGCTTGTCTGTTAATGGCTTCAGGCATGATTTTAATGTTGGCTTTTCTGCTCAGCCGTTGGCTGATCGCCAGCAAATTGGGACGGGTGGTAACGGCGATTCGCGATCAGGAAATGCGGGTGCGATTTTTAGGTTACCGCGTCGAGAATTTCAAATTATGGATATTTGTTTTCGCTGCTATGCTGGCCGGGATTGCTGGAGCCTTGTACGTGCCGCAAGTGGGCATTATCAATCCCAGTGAATTTTCGCCATTGAACTCGCTGGAAATCGTCATCTGGGTCGCTATCGGCGGGCGCGGCACGTTATACGGCGCCATCGTCGGCGCGGTGCTGGTCAACTACACCAAAACGTTGCTGACCGGATGGGCGCCGGAAATCTGGCTGTTTTTTCTCGGCGCGGCTTTTATTCTGGTGACCGTGTTATTGCCTGACGGCCTGCTCGGAATCTGGCAACGCCGTTTGCAGGAGCAAAAACAATGAATGCCTTGGCACTTAAACCGGGCCAATTGGATGTCAGCCACGGCCCGATTCTCTATCTAGAAGATGTCAGTGTCAGTTTCGACGGTTTCAAAGCCTTGAACAATCTGTCGCTGTATATCAATGCAGGGGAATTGCGCTGCCTGATCGGGCCGAACGGCGCTGGCAAAACCACCTTGATGGATGTGATTACCGGCAAAACCCGTCCCGATACCGGCTCGGTATTTTTCGGGCAGACCATCGACCTGCTGCAAATGGACGAACCGGCCATTGCCGAGGCGGGCATTTGCCGTAAATTCCAAAAACCCAGCGTTTTTGAAACGCTTAGCGTATTTGAAAACCTGGAGTTGGCTTTGGCTACCGATAAAGGCGTATGGGCGACCCTGTTTACCAAACTGAACGGTGTCCAACGCGAGCGCATTGAGCAAGTGCTGGAGACGATAGGACTGACCGGACTTCGGTCGCAGCTGGCAGGTATCCTCTCGCACGGACAGAAACAATGGCTGGAGATCGGCATGTTACTGATGCAGGAACCCAAAGTGATGTTGGTCGACGAGCCGGTTGCAGGCATGACTCATCAAGAAGTCGAGCGCACCGCGCAATTACTGCTGTCGTTGCAGGGTGAGCGCTCCATCATCGTAGTCGAGCATGATATGGAATTTGTCCGCTCTATTGCCAATCGCGTGACAGTGCTGCATGAAGGCTCGGTGCTGACCGAAGGCAGCATGGACGAAGTGCAGAACGATCCGCGCGTCATACAGGTTTATTTGGGGGACTGATGCTAAAAATTACCGGACTCAATCAATATTACGGCGGTAGCCACACTTTGTGGGATTTGAGCTTGGACATACCGGTCGGTTCCTGCTTGTGTTTAATGGGCCGCAACGGCGTCGGCAAGACCACCCTGCTTAAAAGCATTATGGGGCTTATCGCAGTGCGCGACGGCGCTATCGACTACAACGGCGAGGCGCTCACCCTAGCCAAACCGGAACACCGCGCCGAGTTGGGCATCGGTTTTGTGCCGCAGGGCCGGGAGATTTTTCCGTTGCTGACGGTTGAGGAGAACCTGGAAATCGGCCTGTGCGCGGTGCGCAAACAAGGCATAAAAAAAGTCCCGGAACATATCTATGAGCTTTTCCCGGTGCTGAAACAAATGCTGAAACGGCGCGGCGGCGACTTGTCCGGCGGCCAGCAACAGCAACTGGCTATCGGCCGGGCCTTGGTGCTGAATCCCAAACTGCTGATTCTGGACGAACCGACCGAAGGCATACAGCCGAATATCGTCAGCGAAATCGGCGACGTGATTATTCGTCTGAACCGCGCCAAAGGAATAAGCACGCCTTTGTTGAAACAAGGCGACGAAGCGAAAGACGAGGTGCGCGAAGGCATTATCAAGATCAAAAACGAATTGGGTGTGACCGTGTTGCTGGTCGAACAGAAACTGCCGTTTGCGCGAAAAGTGGCGGATCGGTTTTATATCATGGATCGCGGTCGCGGCGTGGCAGCCGGGGCGATGGATCAATTGAGCGATGACATGGTTAAGCGGTATTTGACGGTTTAATGGATATGATATTGACGTTTATTTGGGATCGTTGTGCTTGTGCGCGTTCCCAGGCTGGAGCTTGAGAACCAGCGGGACACAGTGACTGCAAATACACCAACAAATGGCTGGCAGGCGGAACTAGAACTGGGATTCGCCCACCAGCACGGCAAAACGCTACTTATGCACCGTCACCATAAGGGCCCTTTAACCGTACAGCGGCCGTTTTACCCGGAAGGCGGCGTGTGCCATGTGTACATCCTGCATCCGCCGGGCGGTATTGTCGGTGGAGACCGGTTAGACCTTTGCATTAATGCCGAGCAACACAGTCACGCCCTGATTACCACGCCGGCTGCCGGAAAACTTTATCGCAGCAACGGTGAGCTGGCCGTTCAAACAGTATCGATAAAAGTGGAGGAAGGCGCGGCTGTCGAATGGCTGCCGCAGGAAACCATTATTTATCAAGGCGCACAGTTAAGATCGTCGGTTAATGTCGAATTGGCACAAGGTGCGCGCTTCATCGGCTGGGAAATTCTGTCGCTGGGACGACCTGCTTGTAGGGAGCGTTTCGATGCCGGTTTGGCGGATATGTGTTGGCAGATTTATTGCCGAGACCAGCCGTTATTTTTGGAACGTTTGCATCTGGACGCCCAGGCTTTTGCGGCGCGCTGGGGATTGCAGGGCTTATCGGCTTGCGGAACCTTGTTTGCCAGCCCTGCCGGGGCTGAAAGTTTGGCCGCAGTGCAACAATTAATCGGCGATGCGAAAGGCTGCGGAGTGACACTTATTGATGAGCTATTAATCTGTAGGGCTATCGATAGCCGAAGCGATAGACTGCGCGGTTTTTTCGAACAGGTTTGGGCCATTGTGCGGCCGGACGCGGTACAACGCAAAGCCTGTGCGCCGCGTATTTGGGCAACCTGATTGGAATGATGACAAGAGAAGACTATGCAATTAACACCGCGCGAAAAAGACAAACTGCTGATATTTACCGCAGGCCTGCTGGCCGAGCGCCGTAAAGCCAGAGGTCTGAAGCTTAATTACCCGGAAGCCGTGGCTTTTATCAGCGCCGCGATCATGGAAGGCGCGCGCGACGGTCGCACTGTCGCCGAACTGATGGAATTCGGCCGCACCTTGCTTTACCGCGATGATGTGATGGAAGGCGTGGCGGAAATGCTGCCTGATGTGCAGGTTGAAGCGACATTTCCGGACGGCACCAAGCTGGTCACGGTCCATAACCCGATCGAATAACAAGTAGGGCGTGCCGTGCGCGCCGATGAGCAGCAGAACAGGCGCGCACGGCACGCTCTACGCTAAATATATGCATTAGGAGTAGTCATGATACCCGGAGAAATCATCCCCGCCGATGGCGACATCGAACTGAACGCAGGCCGCGCGACGATTAGCGTGGTGGTTGCGAACAGCGGCGACCGGCCTATTCAAGTCGGCTCGCACTATCATTTTTTCGAAACCAATCCGGCTTTGCAGTTCGATCGTGCAGCGGCGCGCGGATTCAGGCCGGATATTCCGGCCGGTACCGCGGTGCGTTTCGAGCCCGGCCAGCAACGCGAAATACAATTGGTGGCTTTTGACGGACTGCGCCGGATTTACGGTTTCCGCCAGGACGTAATGGGCGAATTGGAGAATAATCTATGAGCCGGATCAGCAGGCAAGCCTATGCCGATATGTTCGGACCGACCACCGGCGACCGGGTGCGTTTGGGCGACAGCGGCGTGTTTCTCGAAGTCGAAGCGGACCGCACGGTGTATGGCGACGAGGTCAAATTCGGCGGCGGCAAGGTCATCCGCGACGGCATGGGCCAAAGCCAGGTTGACTCCACGGTAGCGATGGATCTGGTCATTACCAACGCGCTGATCGTCGACCACTGGGGCATTATTAAAGCCGATGTCGGCATCAAAAACGGCCGCATTGCAGGAATCGGCAAGGCCGGAAATCCCGATACCCAACAAGGCGTCGATATCGTCATCGGCCCCGGCACCGAAATTATCGCCGGAGAAGGACAAATCCTGACCGCTGGCGGTATCGATGCGCATATCCATTTCATCTGTCCGCAGCAAATCGATGAAGCGTTGATGTCGGGCGTGACTACGATGATCGGCGGCGGCACCGGGCCTGCGACCGGCACCAATGCGACGACCTGCACGCCGGGGCCGTGGAATATTCACAGCATGCTGCAATCTCTGGACGGGTTTCCGATGAACTTCGGCTTGCTCGGCAAAGGTAATGCCAGTCTGCCGGTAGCTTTGGAAGAGCAGGTTCGCGCCGGTGCGATGGGCTTGAAGCTGCATGAAGACTGGGGTACCACACCGGCGGCTATCGATTGCTGCCTTTCGGTAGCCGACCGCTTCGATGTACAGGTCGCCATTCATACAGATACCTTGAACGAATCCGGTTTTGTTGAAGATACCTTTGCCGCGTTCAAGGGCCGCACTATCCACACCTATCATACCGAAGGCGCAGGCGGCGGCCATGCGCCGGATATTATCAGGGCTTGCGGCGAGGCTAACGTGCTGCCGTCGTCAACCAACCCGACCCGGCCTTATACGATCAATACCGTCGACGAACACCTGGACATGCTGATGGTTTGCCACCACCTTGATCCGGGTATTGCCGAAGACGTGGCGTTTGCCGAATCGCGGATTCGCCGCGAAACCATTGCGGCCGAGGATATTCTGCATGACTTGGGCGCGTTTTCGATGATTTCTTCGGATTCGCAAGCGATGGGCCGGGTCGGCGAAGTGATTATCCGCACCTGGCAGACCGCGCATAAAATGAAGGCGCAACGCGGCAGCTTGGCCGAGGATTCGCCGGGCAACGACAATTTCCGCATCAAGCGTTATATCGCCAAGTACACGATTAATCCGGCCATCAGCCACGGCATCGCGCATGAAGTCGGCTCGGTCGAGGTCGGCAAACTGGCCGACTTGGTGTTGTGGAATCCGGCCTTTTTCGCGGTCAAGCCCAGCCTGATTCTTAAAGGCGGGTTTATTGCCGCCGCGCCGATGGGCGACCCGAATGCCTCGATTCCAACGCCGCAGCCCGTGCATTACCGGCCGATGTTCGGCTCGTTCGGAAGAACCGCTTCGGCGACTTCAATGTTCTTTTTGCCCAAAGTCGCCGTCGAGTCCGATGTGTCGGGAGCTTTAGGGCTTAACAAAAGAATTGGCATCGTTGCGGGGACGCGCACGATCGGCAAGAAGGATTTGATCCATAACCACTACCAACCGCATATCGAAGTCGATCCGCAAACCTATTCGGTTCGCGCCGACGGCCTGCTGCTGACTTGCGAACCGGCCGATGCGCTGCCTTTTGCCCAACGTTATTTTCTGTTTTGACTATGCTGAAACTTACTGAACTGGCTCCGCTGGAGACCGCTACCGACGACGTGGTCACATTGCCGTATGAATCGCGCCAGAAAAGCCGCCTGCTGCTTAAAACCGATGGCGGCACCAAAATCGGGCTGTTTTTGCCGCGCGGCCAAGTGTTGCGCAAAGGCTCCGTGCTGACCGGTCCCGATCATTACCGGGTGCTGGTCGATGCGGCGCCGGAGTCGCTATCGGTGGTGCGCACCGGCGACCCGCTGCAATTCGCCAAGGCCTGTTATCACTTGGGTAACCGCCATGTCGCGTTGCAGATTCTGCCGGGCGAGCTTCGCTTCCTGACCGATCATGTGCTGGATCATATGCTGGAAGGGCTGGGTTTGACGGTTACCCATGAAGTTTTGCCTTTTGAACCGGAGCAAGGCGCGTATCACGGCCATGGTCACTGATCTGGCCTTATTGCGTTTGCTGCAACTGGTCAGCCCCGGCCTGCCGATAGGCATGTACTGTTATTCGCAAGGCCTGGAGCGCGCGGTCGACGACGGCTGGATAAGCAACGCAAGCGATGCCGATGAATGGCTTAACGGCTTGATGGCCATTTGTTTGACCCGCATCGATTTGCCGGTTCTGGCGCGGCTTTACGACGCCTGGGAATGCGGCGATGTTGAACGGGTTGAATATTGGAGCAAAACACTGATTGCCTGCCGGGAGACTTCCGAATTAAGGGCCGAAGACCGGCACACCGGCCAAGCCTTGGCGCGGCTGCTGGATTCATTGGCGATTGCCGAGATGCAACCCTGGATACGCAAACCCGAAACCACGCTGGCTACGGTATTCGCTTTTGCCGCTGTGAACTGGGGCGTTCCCAAACGCGAAACAGTCATCGGTTATTTGTGGAGCTGGCTGGAGAATCAGGTGTTATGCGCGGTCAAGCTGGTGCCGTTAGGACAAGTCGCCGGGCAACGGTTGTTGGCCGATTTGGCCGGTAAAATTCCGGCTTTAGCCGACGAGGCGTTCAGCATTGCCGATCATGACATCGGCGGCAGCGCGTTCGGCTTGGCTTTAGCCGGCAGCCGACATGAAATGCAGTATTCCAGATTATTTCGTTCTTGAGGAGTTGTATGAATGCTAAACAGGTATTAAGAGTAGGTATCGGCGGCCCGGTCGGTTCCGGTAAAACGGCTTTGGTTGACGCGTTGTGCAAGCAGATGCGCGACCAGTTCGAAATCGGCGTGGTGACTAATGATATTTATACCAAGGAAGACCAACAGTTCTTGATTCGCAGCCAGGCGCTGCCGGAGGAACGCATCTTGGGCGTCGAAACCGGCGGCTGCCCTCATACCGCAATCAGGGAGGATGCGTCGATGAATCTGGCGGCGGTGGATGAGTTGAGCCTGCGCTTTGAAAATCTCGACTTCATCATGGTCGAAAGCGGCGGCGATAATCTCAGCGCCACATTCAGCCCTGAACTGGCCGATCTGACTATTTACGTGATTGACGTGTCGGCAGGCGACAAGATACCGCGCAAAGGCGGCCCCGGAATTACCCGCTCGGATTTACTGGTCATCAACAAGATCGATTTAGCCCCTTATGTCGGCGCATCGCTTGAAATTATGAATCGCGATGCGCGAAAAATGCGCGGGGAACGGCCGTTTGTTTTTACCAATTTGAAGACTCAGGAGGGTCTTAAAGCCGTTGCTGATTTTATTATCCAAGCAGGGATGTTGGGCTAGATGCAGCCTATTTCAAAATAAGCGCCATTGTTGTGCATGGTTAAGGCTGAATGCACCAATTCATGTCAATGATTTTACGTCCGCCCGGCTCCCGAGGCATTAGCCCTGATAAAGGCGTTTGGTGTGTTTATTGCTTCTGTCTGACCGAAGTTTGGGCAAATGAATACTATAAAATCAATCGAAGGAATCGCTATCCAACTCAGTATCTCAAAAATTCGTCGCGACTATAACGCTTGGGTTGCCAACGAAACATTGGAAGACTATGCGCTTAGATTTGCGCCGCGCACGTTTCGCAAATGGTCTGAGTTTCAGGTAGCCAATACCGCATTCGGCTCAACCTCGTTTCTGGTTCTGGAAGCGATAGGCGGTTTTTTATCAGTCAATTACGGATTTACCAATGCGTTTTGGGCCATTCTGACGGTTGGTTTGATTATCTTTATCATCAGTTTTCCGATCAGTTATTACGCGGCCCGTTATAACATCGATATAGACTTGATGACCCGTAGCGCAGGTTTCGGCTACATCGGTTCAACCATTACCTCATTGATTTATGCTTCGTTTACCTTTACGTTGTTTGCGCTCGAAGCATCTATCATGTCTTTGGCTATCGAGCTGTATTTCCACATCCCAATTGCCATAGCGCATATTATCAGCGCAGTTACAGTCATTCCGCTGGTGACTTTTGGGATTACGACCATCAGCCGATTGCAGATGTGGACACAGCCGTTTTGGTTGGTTCTGTTGATTATTCCGTATATTGCTGTGTTCGTTCGCGAACCGGATTCGATGGTGACTCTGCAAACATACTTCTGGATTGCGGGCAGTGGTCAGGGATTTAATTGGCTGCTGTTCGGCAGCGCGACCACCATTGCCTTTTCAATGGTGGCTCAAATCGGCGAACAGGTCGATTTTCTGCGCTTTATGCCGGAACTGACCGAGAAAAACCGGCTGCGTTGGTGGCTGGCCACCATTACTGCCGGCCCCGGCTGGATTCTGTTCGGCATGGTCAGGCAACTGGGTGGAGCATTGCTCGCCCATCTTGCCATCCGTCATGGCATAGCGCCGATACATGCGCATGAACCCACGCAAATGTATTTAGTCGCTTACGGGGAATTATTCGGCAGTGCTGAATTGGCATTGGCGGTCACTTGCCTTTTTGTGGTGATTTCCCAAATAAAAATCAATGTCACCAACGCCTATGCGGGCTCACTGGCTTGGTCGAATTTTTTTTCGCGCCTCACGCACAGTCATCCCGGACGGGTCGTATGGTTGCTATTTAATGTTTCCATCGCCCTTTTGCTGATGGAATTCGGTGTATTCGGCACTTTGGAAAAAGTATTGGGCTTGTTTTCCAATATGTCGATAGCTTGGATCAGCGCTGTGGCTGCGGAATTACTGATTAACAAATCTCTAGGCTTAAGCACTAAAACGGTTGAGTTCAAACGCGCTTACCTGCCCGATCTAAATCCGGTCGGTACCTTGTCGACCTTATGTGCCTCGATAGTTTCCATATTAGCCTATTTGGGCTTATTCGGCGCTTTCGCACAGGCATTTTCGGCGTTTATTTCTCTGGGTTTGGCGTTTCTGCTAGTTCCGTGCATTGCTTTACTGTACGGCGGCGAACGTTATCTTGCCAGAGACATTAATCATAATAATCAAGCCAAAATCAGCCGGTGCAGCATTTGCGAAAACAATTTCGAGCGGGAAGATATGGCTTGTTGCCCCCTCTATGAGGGCAGTATTTGCTCACTTTGCTGCACTCTGGACTCGCGTTGTATGGATGCCTGCAAGCCGGGCATGCGACTGGACGATTATCTGCAAAGCTTTGCGGAATCCTGTTTGCCGAATTGGCTAAATCTGAGCGCCAGATTGCGTTTAATACGCTTTAGTTTACTGTTTTTGTTCCTGACCGTTTTAACCACGGTATTTGTCGGGATTATTTACTACCAAGATTTATTGGCTGCCGAACAGTATCTGCCTTCCTTCGATCTGTTGCTGTCGAATTTTGTTAAGGTTTACGCTTCGTTACTGGTATTTATCGGTTTATGTACCTGGTGGCTGATTTTGAACGACGAAAGCCGACGCGTTGCGAATGAAGAAGTCGCCAAACAAACCCAGCGTTTGTTAATGGAAATTGCCGAACATAAAAAGACCGATGGCAAGTTGCAGCAAGCAATCAAAATGGCTGATCGGGCCAACAGCGCGAAAAGCCGTTTTCTAAGCAGTATGAGCCACGAAATACGTACACCGCTAAACAGCATTGTCGGATACGCCTATATTCTACAAAAAGATCCGACGATTCCGACCCACAGGCGGCAGGCTGTGGATATTTTAAAGCGTAACGGCGAACATTTATCCGCGCTCATCGAAGACATTCTGGATATTGCCCGTATCGAGGCGCGTAAATTTGAACTGCGTCAGGAGTCTATTGATTTTCCAGAATTTATTGAACACATGGTCAGTATTTTTAAGCCGCAAGCCGAAGATAAGGGGCTGTCTTTTTATTGTCAAATTATCAACACGCTGCCCCAAAGAGTTCGCGGTGATGAAAAGCGAGTTGGGCAGATACTGATCAATCTGCTCGGCAATGCGATCAAATTCACCTCGACCGGAGAGATCATATTTCGTATCAGCTACAGCTGCGGGGTAATAACTTTTCAGGTCGTCGATACTGGAGTAGGCATACATAAAGATCAACTGCAAAATATTTTCCAGCCTTTTACCCAGTTACCGAATGAAAATTTCGACTCAGGCAGTGGCCTGGGGCTCACCATCAGCAAAATTCTTTGCGAAATCATGGGCGGTGAATTGGCTGTTATCAGTGAGCAGGACAAAGGTTCAACCTTTACCGTGCGGCTATTGCTGCCCAATTTGGGAGGTGAACAGCAATATATTCAAGAAGAAGACATCAGCGGTTACCAAGGGAGATGCCAAACAATTCTAATAGTCGATGATCAACCGGAACATCGTCAGTTGGTTATATCTATTTTGGAACCGCTGGGTTTTAGTTTGATTGAGGCTACGTGCGGTGAAGAATGCCTGAATAAAGTTGAACTAAGATCGCCAGACCTTATCCTTTTGGATTTATCCATGCCGGGGCTTGATGGCGCGGAAACAGCGCATCGACTTCGCCAAAAAGGCTGTGCAATGCCCATTGTGGTTTTAAGCGCCAACGCTTATCCTTCTGATCGGCTCAATGCAATCAATGCAGGATGCAACGACTTTCTGACCAAACCTATACAAGTCAGCAAGCTACTCTATAAACTTAAACTGCATTTGGCTGTGAACTGGCTTTATCAGGAACAACATCAGGAAGATGTCGCTGAACTGCAAGCTGCCAATCGATTACCCCCACTGGAAGTTATTCAGGAATTAACCGGTTATGTCCGGATAGGTGATTTACTAGGGCTGAATCAACAACTGAATGAGTTAATTCGGCAACATCAAGAACATGCCCATTTTGCCCAGAGTATTATGACGCTGAGCAACGAATTTAGATTGGTTGAAATCAAAAAAATTTTACAACATGCCTGTGAGGAATTAACCGGCAATGACGAGTAGATTTCCCCATACTAACGGCATCGTAATGATTGTCGATGATACTCCCGGCAATCTGGCTTTACTGTCGGATACACTCTCAGAAGCCGGTTATAGAGTACTGGTTGCCACTGACGGGCTATCGGCATTAGAACAAATTGCTTACCTGAAACCGGATATTATTTTACTGGATGTTATGATGCCGGGAATCGACGGTTTTGAAACCTGTAGCCGTCTAAAATCATCACCCGAAACGGTCGATATTCCAATTCTGTTTATGACTGCGTTAAACGAACTGAGCGACCTGTTGCGAGGTTTTGGTGAAGGCGCTGTCGATTACATCGTAAAACCGATACGCCCGCCTGAAGTTCTGGTCCGCGTGGATGTGCAACTGACTCAAATTAGAAACCTGCAACGTGCAGAAAGGGCTTTAACTAATAGCCCATTTTCCGCTTTGGCTACCGACCCATACGGCAACATCACATGGTTAACTCCATGCGGAGCCCTCTGGTTGGACGAGTTTCTCCACAAACACGCATTAACCGGCAAACCTGAAGTGGGTTTGCCGCTACCCAAACCAATGCTCGAATGGTTCAGACTACGTTTGGAACTCGCTGAAAAATCCGACGGGAAAACCTTTGAAAGCTACCGGGCAGGAGCCGGTTTTTCTGCAAAGATAACGCCATGCCATAACACAGGAGAATATCTTTTAGTGCTGGAAAAACATTCAGGCGAATGGGATCTTGATTCGGTGAGAAACTCCTTGGGCCTGACATTTCGCGAAGCAGAAATTCTTATGTGGATCTCCAGAGGTAAAACCAATAAAGAAGTGGGCCTTATTTTGAACAGCAGCCCACGTACAATCAACAAACACCTCGAACATATTTTTGAAAAACTCGGTGTTGTTACCCGTGCAGCTGCGGTATCAATAGTATTGCAACGAGCTTGATTTAACTCAGTTCCTGTCTGTAAGAGCTGATTATTTAAAACTCTTCCCACTCATCAGCACTTGCTGTCGTTATTTGAGGTTTCGGCTTGGCGGCAGCGCTTGCCGAAACATTGAAATCTTTTTTCAAGCGCATAATTGCAACCCCGACTGCCGTTGACGCGGCAACGAACGCCGATCCATTACCCAGCATTGTCTCCGCCTCGCTGTATTTTTTTGCATTGATCGTATTGGCTATTCTTCCAGCCTCGATATGAAAGGCTGCATGTTTGGACACACAATCTGAATAACTCGCCTGACGAGCAAGGTGAGACTTAACGTCGTGGTGCAGCCATTTACCGAAATCACAACAATCATCCCTTGAAATCGTTGCCGCATCCATTTCTTCGCGTTTTGATATGGCGGTACGAAGCTTCACCTTCCACTCAGAATGTTTCTCAAGCGCCTTATCCAAATCTATGCCGACATGACTGGGTAAAGAGGGTTGATAAGACTCCTTTTTAGTAGGAGCGCTTTTTGTGCTGGTTTGGCTGGCAGCACGCACCGGCTCAGCATTGACAACTTCAGTTAAATCGTGCGAATTGCTGTTCAATTTAAAATGCGCCACGGTAACCGCCAGACTTTGCGTTTGCTCTTCCAAAGATTCCGCTGAGGCGGCGGCCTGTTCTACCAAAGCAGCATTTTGCTGGGTTACATCGTCCATTTGACCTATAGCCTGATTGACTTGCTCGATGCCGGATGTTTGCTCCATTGACGCCGAGCTGATCTCGGACATGATGACTGTCACTCCGCGGATTGCGCTAACAATTTCTTCCATGGTTTTGCCAGCCTGGGCAACCAGTTTGGTGCCGTCTTCAACTTTTTCCACCGAATCGCCAATCAGCCCTTTGATTTCGGCTGCTGCGGCTGCGGCGCGTTGCGCCAGATTTCGCACCTCGACGGCCACAACCGCAAAGCCTCGGCCTTGTTCACCGGCACGAGCCGCTTCTACTGCGGCATTGAGCGCAAGAATATTGGTTTGGAATGCAATGCCGTCTATCACCGAGATGATATCCACAACCTTGCGCGAAGATTCATTAATTTCTTCCATGGTCGATACGACCTGACCAACCACTTTAACGCCTTTACCCGCTATGTCGGTTGCGCCGACGGCAAGTTGATTGGCATGCTTGGCGTTTTGGCTATTAGCCTGCACGGTAGAAGTCAACTCTTCCATACTGGCGGCAGTTTCTTCAAGACTAGCCGCCTGCTCCTCGGTACGATGCGACAGATCATTGTTGCCTGAGGCAATTTCTTTCGCGGCGGCATTAATCGTATCTGAAGCATCCTTTATTTGATTGACAATAAATTTTAGTGTTCCCACTGTGTAATTGGAGTCATCTTTAAGCTGCTTAAAAATCCCCGAATAGTTACTCTTGATGGTTTCGGTCAGGTCGCCACGAGACAGTGCGCCAAGTACGCGCACCACTTCATTCAGGCCGGTAGAACTGGTCTCCATGAGTTCATTAACGCCCTGCGCCAATTGCAGAATAAAGCCTTCTTTATCCTGCTCGTTAATGCGCTGGTTGAAATCGCCCAATACCGCACCACTGACCACTTTGGCGACTTCCTGCTCGATCGCCACTTCAGCGGTTCGGTCTTTCCACTCCACCACCGAACCGATACGCTGCCCATGCTCGTCACTAATAGGGTTGACTATCAAATCAAAAGTACATCCTCCAACGTGAATCTCGCTACGAAAAGTCGAACTTAACGCACCCAACAATTGTTGTTGGTGCGCAGGATTCTTATGAAAAACATCCATATTCGTCCCCAACAATTTACCGGCGTCAAACTTGGGTAAAGCCTTGCGTATGTCGGATTCGGCGTGCTTCATCATAGCGAGTACAGCCGGATTTATATAAATAATGTTACGCTGATTATCCGCCACCATCACGTTGGACGTAATGCCATCCAAAGCAATCTTGAGACGCAGGGCTTCATCATGCTCGTTGTGCTCTTTGGTTATACGGGACAGCAATTGTTTCTGCATAGTATTCATGGAGCGGAACAGTTCCCCCAACTCATCCTTTTGCGAAAGGTCGATGCTGGAACTCAAATCGCCATTTTCGATGGCGCTGGCCACCTGCTGCAGGGTGTTAATCGAGCGTAAAATCCCCCGGCTGATAAGAAAGGCCAATACGACAGTTATTAGGATAGACAAAACGGTTAGCGCAATGAAGAATATCGCCATGCGTTGGGCATCGCTCTTGAGTTTGCTCGCAGCATCGAGCAGATCGCCGGAAAGCTTATTTTCAACTTCCTTGATCAGGTCAATTTTTTCGGTCACCGTTTTGAACCA
>Ga0079306_1000823_pt1 | contig 24384 bp, 19 predicted proteins | sample Methanotroph_Enr_FD_79181 | JGI IMG/M metagenome (GOLD analysis project Ga0079306, IMG submission 79181) | Enriched soil microbial communities from Old Woman Creek wetland in Ohio, USA - Methanotroph_Enrichment_5 | ecosystem: Environmental > Terrestrial > Soil > Wetlands | place: USA: Ohio...
GAAGCCGAGCCGGACCAGGTTCCAGTTGTGCTCGCTCTGCTCCTTTCCAACGACGAGCGCAACCAGACGGCAGGCGGAGCAGCAATAGATTACCTCGGAACGGGAATTGGCGGAGACGGCTATGGGGAGGCCGCAGTGGGCGCAGCAGAGTCGCGGTGCGCTAGTTGCCGCTGACTGTTCCATGTATCCCACCTTGGCAACACGGTTTTTCGGGGGAGCCGGCGGCTTGGTCAAGCGAAGGCGCCTCGGGACAGCCGAGCAGATGATGGAACACGGCCGTGCCCCGGAGTGCGGTGACCAGACCGAGCAGAATGAGGATGATACCGCTTGCCCGGGGAGCCCAGCTGCGCATGTGGATGCCGGGAAAACGGGTAAGGCCGCCAACGAGCAGCAGAGGGAGACCGGTTCCGATCCCCAAAGCGCCCATGGTTACCATGCCCGTAGCCACTGACCCGGATTGCAGCGCATAGGCGAGAAAGGCGAGAACGATGGGGCAGGGGAGGAACCCGGTGCCGAGTCCCAAGACCAGGGCCGCACTGGGACCGGGTGCTACGAAGAGTTTGGCCAACAGCGAGGTCACGAAGTTTTCACCAGGCATCGAACCGCGCCCGCTGCCACGGGAGTTGCGCAGACCGACCGGCAATAATCCGAGCAGGCTCAGCCCGGCGCTCAGGATCAGCGCCCCGGCCAGGTAGCTCAGCAGGTTTTGCAGCACCGCCAGTTGGGCGAGCTCCTTTGCGGCGAACGCGCCGGCAAAACCAGCCAGAGCGCCCAGGAACAGGTAGCTGAAAAGTTTCCCGACGAACCAGAACAGCGGCCTGAGCAAGGCCCGGGTCCCCCGCGCTCCCTGGGAGAGCTGCAGGACGAACCCGCCGCACATCCCCACGCAGTGCGCAAAGCCGAGCAGTCCGCCGGCGAAGCCGATCCAGATCTGATGGTGAAGAGTGGCCATGGGGAAACCTCAGGAACATCCGAGCGAACGTACGAAGAGCACCAGGTACCAGCGATGCTCGGGAGCGACCACCCGTTCGAGTACCGGCTCGTGCCCTGTCCCGGTGAGCAGGGCGCGCAACAACTGACCATCCGAATAGCCGGCGACCTTGCGGGTGCGGAGGTCGGCGGGGCGCGGAACATAGCTTTGTCCGACGGGTCCGTCGCCGGCGCCTTGGTCGCCATGGCAAAAGACGCAGTAGTAGGCGTAATAGACGCGGGCACTGGCGAGGTTGTCCTCGCTGGCTGGCAGCGGATTGGCGGCTTGGACGGCTTGGGCGGAGGCGAGCCGGTCGGTTGGCTGGACCGGCCGGGTGCCGGCCGGAATGTTGGGCAACGTCATCTGGAAGTCGCGGATGTGGTGCTGGATCCTCATGCGGGGCCCCTCGTAGAGCACCAATCCGAACAGAGCCGCGACCAAAAGCGGTGGAATCACCAGCAGGGGGATCAGGATCTTGATCTTCTTCATCGTTTAGGTCCCCCCGGCCGTGCCGTCGGCGTTTCGGCAGGCAACGGCTGCGCCTCGGGAAGCCTCAAAAGCTGCCGTTGCGGCACCTGGCGCGTCCGCGGCTCTTCAGTGGAATACACCGATTCCGCGGGGGTGTCCGGCAGCTGCCCGAAGTCCCACTGACGTGTGCCATCGGGGACCAGGCAGTAGACCAGCCAGCCGAAGCCCGCGATGCAGGCGCTGAACGCGACGATGAGCACCCAGCTCCAAAGGGCGGAAATTTCATGATCCTCGGAATACCACTTAGATCCTGACATAGAAGCCTCACCAGTTGGGCGGCCGAAAGGCCTGCAGAGCCAGCATTACGACGGTGAAGACGGCGCTCCCCAGGGCCAGCAGGACGAGCACCCAGGGCACCACGCTCAGGAAGGCCTTGCCGAAGGAGATCGGGCCGGTCACCTTGATGGTCTCGCTTTTCTTCTCTTCTTCCCGGGGGCGCCACATGGCGGCATAGATCAGGCAGAATAGGAGCATAAGCGCCACGGCGCACAAAAGGGTGATGACGATCCACTGGTTTTGCAGGACGTACAGGTTGAACATCATGATGGCCGCCTCCCTACTGCTGCCGGCTCCCGGGGCCCGATCCTTCCGCGGGCGGTATCCCGCTGGTCAGCGGCAGATAGCGAGCCCGGTCCTGATCCGAGAACTGGCCGCTACGCACCGCCCAGAGGAAAAAGGCGGCGATGACGCAGATCATCAGCACCAAAAACCCGAGCCACATGAACAAAAAGGTGGTTCCTTCCATCGGGCTGTCCATAACTACTCCTCAATCACCTGCCGGTGTCGTTCGCCTCGTTGCCGGGTGGCTGGTACGGGTTCTGCCAGTTGTCCTCGTAGGAAGCGTCGATCCCGCGCGGTTCGAGGTTGGCATCGGTGTAGCCCAGGAAGGAGACGCCGAGATAGTTGGCGAGGTCCCAGATCTTTTCCGATTCGAGGTGCTTTTTGAAGTACGGCATGCCGGTCCCGGTGATGCCGTTCATGATCTGGTAGTAGAAGATCCCGCCGATGTACCTGTTCTCCACCAGGTGCCGTCGCAGCGTGGTGAAGTTGAGCGGGGGCGGGCTCACCTGGCGCGCCGCCGGCCCCTTGCCGTCGCCGATCGGCCCGTGGCAGTTGATGCAGAATTCCTGGTAGATGCGCTTGCCCCGCTGGAGCGCCGCCTCGCTGGCCGGGTAGGGGTTGGGCATGCGCCGCCAGACTTCGGGCACCTGGCTGTGCAGCCACTCGACGTTGGCGTCCGGCCCCGCCGCGTACGCCGCCGCAGCCAAGGCCTTCCACTTCTGCTGCCGGGCCACGCGGGTATCGGCCATTTTCCCGCCCAGCGCCTGGACATAGGAGGTCAGTTGTCGGATCTCCTGCTGGCCCAGGAACTCCCAGGACGGCATGAGCGAAATGGGGCTGGTGAACCTCGGGTTTACGAAGTGGGCCAGGTGCCAGTCGTCGGGGTGCTCGCCTCCCTCTTGCGACAGGTCGGGACCGGTCCGCTCGCTTCCCAGGATGGCCGGTTCCTGCCCGACGTAATCGCCGGCCTTGGCGATCCGCTCGGCGCCGATGTCCCAGTCGCTGGTGCGGATAAAGAGCGAATGGCAGTAGCTACAACCGTTTCTCACGTAGAGCCGGTGCCCCGCCTCCTCTTCGGCCGTAAGCGGGCGCCAGATTTCGGAAGGGGTCTCCTTCATGGTGAGCGAGGGGATCCCGACGATGATGAAGGCCGAGGCCCAGAACACCAGCATGGCACCGATTATGAGCAGCGCCGGGGTCATTTTCATGCCGCTTCCTCCGCCCGTTGCAGTTCGACCGGGTCGAGCTCTCGCCCCTGGCGCAGGGTCTGCAACAGGTTGTACACGCCCACCAGGGATGCGGTGAGGATGAAGATCCCCAGGGCCGCCCGGGAGACCATGAAGGGGGCCAGTTCGGGCAGCACGCGGTACACGGTCTCGCCGTTATGCCACGCGCTCCCCTGGATCAGGCCGGCCATGGTGAGCACCAGGAAGAACCCGGTAAGACCGAAGGTGAGCAGGCCGAACTGCAGGCTCACCAGCCGCTGAGAGTAGATCTCCCGTCCTGAAACCAGCGGGACGATGTGCCACATGGCGCCCAGCGCGATATAGCCGCCGAAGCCGAGCATGGCGATGTGGGCGTGGCCGACGGTCCAGTTGTTGAAATGGGTGACGCGCTGCAGGTAGGGAAGCGACTGCAGCGGCCCCTGGATGCAGGTGACCAGGTACCAGGCGATCCCTCCCATCACCAGCCGCGCCGCGGGGTCGCCCCAGATGCGCGCCCCCATCCCCCGCACGGTCATCCAGAGGTTGAGCACCACGATGGAGACCGGGATCACCATGGCGATGGAATCGACCACCGAGACGGTTTTCAGCCAGTTCGGGATGGGGGACTGGAGTACGTGATGCCCGCCGATGTGGGTGTAGAGCGCCACCAGGAACCAGAAGCCCGCCAGCGACAGGGTGTGCGAGTTGAGCGGAGTCCGGGAGACGCGCGGGATCACGAAGTAGGCTGCGCCGGTGGCGAGTGGGGTGATCAAAAGCCCCGGCAGGTTGTGCCCCCAGAACCAGAGGAAGATGGAATCGATCAGCCCGGGCATGGCGCCGGTCGCCGGGTGCCAGATCACGTTGGATATCGGGTAGTTGCCGGCGGTCCAGAGAAAGGAAGCCATGAAGTACCACACCGAGACGTAGAGCTGCTTCTCGGTGCGCTGTGCGATGGTCATCACCAGGTTGTAGATGAGGCAGAGCACGGCGAAGATGAGGGAGAGGTCGGCCGCCCAGACGTACTCGTTGTATTCGCGCCCCTGGGTGTAGGCGAAGGAAAAGCAGAGCGGCCCGCTGGCGACCGTCAGGTTCCAGAACAGGAAGCTCACCCAGCCCAGCGGCTCGGACCAGAGCCGGGTCCTGAGCAGCGCCGGCAGGTAGTAGAGCCCGCAGCCGATCAGCATGGTGCCGGTGAAGCCGTAGAGCATGGTGTTCACATGAATGGGGCGCTCGCGCCCGAAGACGAGCCAGGGGATGTTGGAGAAGAACTCCGGAGCGACCAGGTGGATCGCCGACACCATGCCGTAGAGGGCCCCGACGACGAACCAGGCGGCGCCGGCCACCAGGAAGGCAAGGGCGGCACTCTGGGGCTTATTGATGAACTTGATCATGTGGATTCCCGTTTTTCTGTGAGATCCCTAGCGGTGGCAGGTGAAGCAGTCATGGGTGACGCGGTTTTTTTTGTGGCACCCGATGCAGAAGCCCATCTGGAACTTGTGCGCGGCCACCACGCGGTCCATAAGCGATACCTCACCGTGGCACAGGCTGCAGTCGAGGCCCCTTTGGATGTGCACCGAGTGGTTGAAGTAGACGAATTCGGGGACCCAGTTCACCCGCTGCCAGACCACGGGGCGGTTATCCCGGAAGTGCTCCCTCAGCTGTGCGATGAACGGGTAGCTCCTGATGATGCGCTGGTGGCACAACATGCAGGTCTCAAGCGGCGGGATTCCGGCCCGCGAGGAGCGCGCCACCTCGGAATGGCAAACCAGGCAACTGAGCCTCTTGGTGGTCACGTGGACGCGATGGCTGAAGGGAATCGGCTGCCGCGGCCCGAGCCCGACCGGGTACGGCAGGTCGAAAAGGAGCAGGGCGGCTGCCAATGCGAGCAGCAGCACCGCCAGTGCGGCCAGCGTCGGCCAGCGCGGTGCCCTTGTCTCCTGCCCGGAACTCTCCGGTGCATCGTGTCTTGCCATATCCGTTACTCTCCGGCCTGCTGCGACAGCCTGCGCTGGTACTGCTCCATGCCGAGCCCCAGCATGCCGACGAAGGCGACCGCCAGGGATAGTTCGCTTAGGCCAAGCCTGATGGTCGCCGCGAAGGTCGGCGCCACCAGCCACCAGCGCTCGATCCACATGCCGACCAGGACCAGAAGGGAAATTCCCCCCAGGATGGGCCGGCTCCGCTTGGAGTGCTCGGTAAGAAGCAGCACCAAGGGGCCGAAGTACACCAGGCAGAGCAGCAGGTAGCTCACCGACCGCCAGGGGGGGAAGTTCATGCGCGGCACCAGGAAGCGGACCTCGTGCGGGAGGTTCTCGTACCAGAAGGGAAGCAGGTCGGCGAACATCAGGTAGGTGGTCATCAGGCTGAACGCCACCATCAGTTTTCCCAGGTCGTGGAGCTGGTCGGGGCTAGCCTCGGGCGCGCGGACAGCCAGGACGGCCCAGGCGGTGATGCCGATATAGAGCCCGGACATGAAGAAGTACCCTCCGGCGAGGTTGCTGTGCCAGTCCGGGTCGAGCGCCATGACCAGGTCGAAGCCGAGGAGGGAAAACACCAGGGCGTAGACCAGGAGGAGTATTGCGCCCCAGGGCTGTCCTTTTCCCAGGTCGCGCTGGCGCAGGTAGAAGAAGGCGAGGCCCCAGAAGATAAGGAGCGCCGCCAAATCGCGGCCGAAGAGGAAGGTATTGTCCAGCCAGAGTCCCTGGTGCAACTCGACGCCGTACCAGGGCGCCCAGTCCGGGCTGCCGACCCAAAGGACGATGAGGGCGATCAGGGAGGGAAGGGAAAAGGCGATTCCGGCAGAGGCAACTTGCTCCAGTTCCAGATGCCAGGTGCCGTTGCAGGTGCGCACCAACGCCGGCCAGACCACGAGTCCCCCGGCGAGCGAGCTGAAGAACAGGAAGTTGATCAGGAGAGAGCGCCACGCCCGCGCGTGGTCGCCGGCCTGCAGCAGGAACACCCATAGTAGGGAGCCGCCCACCGCCAGAAGCAGCCAGAGCATGGTCGACGAGGTGAGCTTGCGATCCGGCAGGTTACTGGTGGACATGGATTTCCTCCGGATCGGCCGGTTCCAGAAGTTCCCGGAGCCGGGTCACCTGGTCCGCCTTGCAGCCGATCAACAGGCCGAACTTGTCGCGGCTGAAGCGCCGGTCGTAGTAGGGTGCCGTTTTCCTCCGGTACAGGCGCGCGCAGAGGACCAGCCCGAGGAGGTCGGCGAGGCTTCCCAGCAGGATGGTCCCTTCGAAACCGATCACGCAGAAGGGTATCAGCGAGACCGGAGGCTTGCCGCCGACGATGAGGCTGTTTACGTTCGCGGTTCCGATGGCGAGCCAGAAACCGCCGAAGAGTCCGGCCAGCGCGCCCGCCAGCGTGAAAAGGCGCACCGGGCTTTTGGGCTGGCGCAGCACCGCCGGGAGTTTCTCCAGCTTCACCGGCGAGAAGGTCTCCATCTGCCGATACCCGGCGTCGCAGGCGATCTTGGCCGCCTCCACGAGCCGCCCCGCGTTGGAGAAGACCGCCAGCACGTTCGGGTGGCCACTGTCGATCTTTTGCCGGATACGCGTGTCGCAGCAGCCGGGCGCTTCGATCTCGTGGTCGGCAACCTTCTCCTTAAGCTCGCTCAGGGGAACCGTGGGCAGCACCTTGGTGAAACCGAAGAACCAGAGGAAAAAGAAGGCGAAGGAGCCGAGGGTGATGCTGAGCTCGACCCAGGTGGGGAGGTAGCTGCCCCAGTTGTGCGGCAGGAAATCGTGGGCCAGCGAGGTGAAGATGATCATGAGCCTCTCGAACCACATCCCGACGTTCACCAGGAGCGAGATGACGAAGAGCCCGACGATGCTGCGGCGCACCTTCTGGAAGACGAAGAGCCACGGGATCAGCACGTTGCAGACCACGCAGAGCCAGTACATCCAGGCGGCCGGCCCCAGGGTACGCCATTGGTGGAACTGCCACTCCACCCGGTCGCCGGAGTACCAGGCGATGAAGGCCTCGACCCCGTAGGCATAGCCGACGATGGTGGCGGTGAGGATGATCGTCTTCGCCAGCATCTCGAAATGGTACGGCTCGATCAGCCTTTCCAGGTGCAGCAGCTTGCGCATCGGGATGAGCAGGGTGAGCACCATGGCAAGCCCGGAGTGGATGGCGCCGGCCACGAAGTAGGGGGGGAAGATGGCGCTGTGCCATCCCGGCAGGAGGCTCATGGCGAAGTCCCAGGAAACCACCGAGTGCACCGAGATCACCAGGGGGGTGGCGAGGGCGGCGAAGAAGAGGTAGGAACGACCGTAGTGGCGCCACTGGCTGCCGGCACCCGACCAGCCGAGGGCCAGCACGCGGTAGATCCTGGCCCGCAGGCTGTCCGGGCCCAAGGTGTCCTCGTAGCGGTCGCGCGCCGCTGCCAGGTCGGGGATCATGCCGACCGACCAGAAGATGAGGCTCACGGTGAAATAGGTGCCGACGGCGCAGACGTCCCAGACCAGGGGGCTGACGAAGTTGGGCCAGAGCTGGCGTTGCGAAGGGTAGGGGATGATGTAATAGAAGACCCAGAGGCGTCCCAGGTGGACGAGCGGGAAAAGGCCGGCGGTCATCACGGCGAAGATGGTCATAGCCTCGGCCGAGCGGGAGACGGCGTCGCGCCAGTTGGCGCGCAAGAGGTAGAGGATGGCGGAGATGAGCGTGCCGGAGTGGGCGATCCCCACCCAGAAGACGAAGTTGGTGATATAGACGGCCCAGCCTACCGGGCGGTTCAGGCCGGTGACCCCCATGCCGAGCTGGGTTTGATAGGTCCAGCAGAGCGCAGCCCAACCGATCAGCAAGGCGAGGAAGGCGATGGCGAAGAAATACGGCGCCCGCGGTTTCTCCATCGCGTTCAGCACGTCGTCGTTTATGGCACCGTATCGAAGGTCTGCCACCGGATCTCCTTTCTTCCGCATTGCATAAGACACCTGCAGAGCACGGGGCGCATCACGATCCCGAGCGGTTAGCTGCATCTGCATCGGGATAAAACTCCCTCCACCTGGGGGGGAGGGTAAGTCGGCGCTGTAACGGGATTTTCGAGCATCGTGCTTCGTTGCGACTCCCTCACCCTGCCCCTCTCCCGGGGGGCGAGGGGTGCTTCGGACCTCCCTCTCCCTCCGGGAGAGGGTCGGGGTGAGGGAGGTGCCAGATGCCGTTCCGTTGCAAGGTGTCGCTCCGCAATGTCGCTCCGTTGCCAGATGCCGCTCCGTTGACGTTTCGCCCTACCCCTGCTCCACGTCGTTGTCCACCCGGCGCAGGAACGTCACGGCGGGCTTGGTGTTCAGCTCCTCCAGGACGTGGTAGCGGCGCGGGTCACTGCGCGTGAGCCTGGTGACCTGCGCCTCCGGGTCCAGCAGGTCCCCGAAGGTGAAGACCCGGGCCGGGCATGACTGGGCGCAGGCGGGCTGGATCTCGCCGTCCCGGATCTTTCTCCGCTCGCGCCGGGCCTGGTACTCGGCCTGGCGGATGCGCTGCACGCAGAAGGTACATTTTTCCATGACACCGCGGGTGCGCACCGTGACCTCGGGGTTCAGCTGCAGGTCGAGCGGCGCCTGCCACCTGATGTTCACCCAGTTGAACCGGCGCACCTTGTAGGGGCAGTTGTTGGAGCAGTAGCGCGTACCGATGCAGCGGTTGTAGATCTGCGCGTTCAGCCCTTCCTCGTTGTGCATTGCGGCGAACACCGGGCAGACCGGCTCGCACGGCGCGGCGTCGCAGTGCTGGCAGAGGAGCGGCAGCCAGCTCAGGCGCCCGGATCCCCCCGGCTTTTTGTAGGGGGCCACGCGCAACCAGGCCATCTCGCGTCCCTTGGCCACTCGCTGCGGGCCGACCACCGATATGTTGTTCTCGGCATAGCAGGCGACCGCGCAGGCGCCGCAGCCGATGCAGCGCTGCAGGTCGACCACCATCGTCCAACGGTGCTGGGTGTACTCCCGCTTCGGGTACATGTCCTTGTCGGGGCGGTACCCCTCGGGAAGGGGGAGGATGAGCGGATCACCCTCTCCCGGCTGCAGGCGCGCAAGTTTGCTGAGCGGCACCCACTGGACGATCTCCCGGCCGTGCTGGTCGCGGCTGGGAGCCGTATAGATCAGTTTGCCGCTGGAACCGTCGGCCACCTTGCGGATCCGGCACGAGCCGAACATGGAAGAGGTCTGCGCAGCGCCGAGCAGGCCAAAGACGTTGGCTCCCATGCCGCGGGCGCTTTGACCGAGCGCCTGGTGACCCTGCCCAAAGGAGATTGCCGCTGCCTGTTCGCTTACCTCGTAGGTGAGCCGGACCGGTGCGCGCAGGGAACCCGCTGCCGTGGCGAGTTCAACCAGGTCGCCATCCTCGATCCCGAGCTTTTGCGCCTTGACGGGATGCAGGTCGATCCAGTTCCCCCAGACCGCGAAGCTGATGGGATCCGGCGCCTCCTGAAGCCAGCCGCGATTGGCCACCCGCCCGTCGTGCAGCATGATCGAGGACCAGGGCCAGAGCTCCGCCCGCTCGGCCGCTGCCGGTTGCCGTGGGACGGGAACGAATTTGAGCGCGGAGAGCCGGACTGACGCCGTCGCTTGCGCCGCAGCACTCTCCTTGCCCCAGATGCCGCCGGTTCCGACCGCCGCCGACCAGGCAGTTTCCGCCGCAGCGGATCCTGCCGCCTCACCGGTAAGACCGCTCCAGCGTGCCTTCAGCCAGCTTTGGAAATCTGCCGCCGGAGCCGACGAGCCCAACCGGGTCAACGGCCTGGCCGCGCGCCGCGCCAGTTCAAGAAAAACATCGCCGGCCGCGCGGGAGTCGTACAGCCTGGCCAGGGTCGGCTGCATGAGGCCGTGGATCCCCGCGGAGGGCTCGTAGTCGCCCCAGGATTCAAGCGGCGAGTCGACCGGCAAGACCCAGTGCGCCTGCTTGGCGGTCTCGTCCATCATGGTGCCGAGGTAGACCAGGAGCCCGGCTTTACTCAACTGGGCGGCGGCGCCGGGGCGGCTGTAGGCGGGGTTCGTATCGTGGACGAAGAGCACATCCTCGGGGCCGAGCGACGCGAGGAACGCCTGCAGTTCCGCCTCGCGTGCCGCGCCGGTCAGCGCGTGGGTTTGGGAAAAATCGACGGTCTGGCCGATGCGGCCGGCGGCGTAATTAAGGAGGGCGCTGCAAAGCGCCGTGTCGGTAGCCAGCGGCGTATGGGCCCCCACCGGACCGCCGAGGGCGACGCTGGTCCGGGCAGTGCTAAACGCTTTGGTGAGCCGCACCAGCAGGTCCTGAGAGACGCCGGGGACGGGGCCCGCTTCGCCAACCAGGCGCTCGATGGCACCGCGCGCCGCAGTGATATCGTTCTTCTGCCAGCCTCGCTCCAGCATGGTCTTCAGCATCGACGCCGCCACCACGCGCTCCCAGCCCGGCGGCACCAGCAGAAAATCATCTGCGTTGGCGGCCGTCATGGAGAGGCGGGGACCGACGTACACCATACGGCCCATCGCGGAGCCCATCCGGTAAGCGCGCATATTGGCAAACTGGTGGGCATAGGAGACCGGCGAGATCCACCCTTCCAGGAAGTCCGCCCCGAAACTGATGATGAAGTCGCATTCCTCCAGCCGGTAATTGGGGACGACCGGCTGACCGAAGAGTTGCTGGTGGGCGGCCTTCAAGGGCTCGTAATCGAAGGCTTCGTAGAAAACGACGCGTTCGGAGCCGAAAGTTCCCGCGAAGCTTTTCAGCACCTCGGCAAGCGCTCCGGTCTGCAGGCTGGAAAGTACCGCCACCTTCCCGCCCGCCGACAAGCGCCGGGAGATCTCGGTAAACGCCTCGTCCCAGAGCCGCGGCTGCTCGGCCACCCCTTTGTTGGCGCGCTGCATCACCTGCCGCACACGGTCGGGGTCGTACAGCCCCTGCAGAGCCGATTGGCCGCGCGGGCAGAGACCGCCCCGGTTGACCGGGTGATCCGGGTTCCCTTCGGCCTTGGTGACGCGCCCATCCCGGTGCCACAGGTGCATGCCGCAGCCAGCCGGGCACTCGCGGCAGGTGGTCGCGTAGAACTGCCATGTGCCGGGGCGGATATCCTCGGGCGGTATGATCTGGGGGATCAGCTTGTTCACCAGCTTGCGCGGCGGGTTGGTGGCGATCGCGATGCTGCTGCCTCCGGTGATCCACAGGAATGTGCGTCTGGATATATCGGGCATCGACGGTCCCTCGGGGAGCAGTTTCAGGGTGTAGCCTGGCACAAGAGCTGCGAGTGGCTTATTAGAAAAAACCAATTATTGTTGTACCAAGGCAGTGAGCAAAGTCAAGGCGGGGGAAATGGCACTGCCCGGGGTGACTGCCTGGGCATGTTGACAAAGGACGCGGCTGACCTAGACTTCGATGCAGCAGATCTATTGCAGTGAGAAGGGGTGGCAGAGTGAAGATAGACATCGACGAGTTCAGGGTTGAGGAAGGGGAAAAGGTCTCTCTCAAGAAGCGTCCCACGCTGGTAAAGCCAATCTACCAGTCGAAACAGCACTACCAGTCACTTCTGGAGGAGCATACCCAGAAGATGAATGTCCTCCAGGGACTGCTCTATGCCCACAACCGCTACTCGTTGCTGTTGATCTTCCAGGCAATGGACGCTGCCGGAAAGGACGGCGCTATCAAGCACGTCATGTCGGGGATCAATCCCCAAGGTTGTGAGGTGTACAGTTTCAAACAGCCGAGCACGGAAGAACTCGACCACGACTTCCTCTGGCGCACCACCTGTCATCTTCCCGAGCGCGGTCGGATCGGCATCTTCAACCGCTCCTATTACGAAGAGGTGCTGATCGTCCGGGTGCACCCCGAGATCCTCCAGGCCGAGAACCTTCCCGAGGAATTGCTGAAGGACAAAGACATCTGGAATGAACGGTACCGTTCCATAAGCGACATGGAAGACCATCTGCACCGAAACGGCACTCGGGTCATCAAGTTTTTCCTCCACATCTCGAAGGACGAGCAGCGCAAGCGCCTGCTGGAGAGGATCGACAACCCTGAGAAAAACTGGAAGTTCAGCGCCGCTGACCTGAAGGAGCGGGCTCTCTGGAAGGAGTACCAGACGGCCTACGAGAAATGTCTGAGCGCCACCAGCAGCAAGGGTGCGCCGTGGTACGTGGTGCCGGCAAACGACAAGAAGAACGCCAGGTTGATCGTCTCCCAGATCATAGTGGATACGCTGCGGGGTTTGGACATGAAGTATCCCGAAAGCTCACAGGAGCGGCGCAAGGAGCTAACGGAGATCCGCACGCAGTTGGAGCAGGAAGCGGACTAGCCCGGCACCGGGGACAAAAAAAGCGGCCAAAAGGCCGCTTTTCAGTGTGGAGAACATGTTTTTCGGCAGCTATCGTGTGATGTTCCGGCCCACGGAAAGGCCAACGATGAGCATGATGACCGCTACGGCCAGGAAGAGGTAAAACAACAACTTAGCTATGCCAGCTGCTGCAGAGGCAATTCCGGCAAAACCGAAGATTGCCGCCACGATCGATATGATGAAAAATATCAGGGCCCATCTTAGCATAGAGTCCACCTCCCAAATTGCCGTGACCGCTTAGCGAGCTTTCCCGGGCTGAAGCACCATTGCAGAAGGGAAAGCCGTTTGCGAACACGGACTTGCCCGTCAGGAACCGGCTTCTTTCAGTTCCATGGGCTCTTTGCAGCAGGTTGCCTCGATTTCGCAGGCCTCGCCGCAGGTTTTAGACATGCACTCTTTGGTTACGGTCAGCTCAACTCTGCAATCCTCAGTGCCGCACACCAGCACGTCTCCTTCACGGACTTTCATCGCGTCACCTCCGAAAAAGTGTGTCTCTTCTAACAGTTCGAGTATAGCTTTTTCAAAAAATCGGCGCAATACACGTGGCCGGAAGCCCGACAGACCTGGCAGGCCGGGCCACCGGTTAACGCGGGGGCTTGAGGAGGTTTTCCAGGCAGAGTTCCAGGTCTATGCCGGGTCCCAGCACCGGTTGGAAGAGGTCGCCGAAACGCTCGATTCGATCGAGTATCGTCCTGATGGTGAAAGCGCGCGGGTCCAGCCCGAGGCGCACCTCGTCCCAGGCCAGGGGTGTCGAGACGGTGGCACCCGGCCGGGGCCGCACGCTGTAGGGCGCAGCCAGCGTCTGCCCGCCGCGGTTTTGGAGGAAATCCAGATAGACCTTTTGTTGCCGTTTGCGCGGGTCGCGCACCAGGCTGGTGAAATCGGGAACCTCGCCGTGTGCCAGCGTCGCCACGACCTGGGCGAACTTGACGGCGGCATCGTAATCGTACTTGGCACCGAGCGGGACGTAGATGTGGATGCCGGTGGCGCCTGAGGTCTTCGGGTAGCCGACGGCGCCGGCGCGGTCCAGCACCCTGCGAACCGCCAGTGCCGCTTCCACCACCCGGTCGAAGGAGATGTCCTCGGGGTCCAGATCGATGACGAAGTAGTCGGGAAAATCGAGGGCCTGCAGGCGCGACAGCCAGGGGTTTATTTCGATACAGCCGAGGTTGGCCAGGTACACCAGGGTCGCTTCATCCTGGCAGATGAAAAACCGGATGTTTTTCTGGTTGGAGTCGGAGTAGATCTCCTTGGTTGCCATCCATTCGGGCGGCAGCTCGCCGGCCTCCTTCTGAAAGAAGCCTTTCTCGAGGATTCCGTTCGGCGTGCGGTAGAGTGACTCCGGGCGGTCCTTCAGGTGCGGCAAGAGCACCGGGGCGACGTGCCGGTAGTAATCGATCAGGTCACCTTTGCGATAGCCTTCTTCGGGCCAAAACACCTTGTCCAGATTCCTGAGCTTCAACCTGTGGCCGTCGATGACCACTTCCTGGTCTTTGCCGGTACCGGAACTCCTCCAGGTGGGTGCGCCTTTTTCCCTGACCAGTTCGGGCCTAGGTGTTACGGGCGCCGGCAGCTCCCTGATCACGGCTTCCGGATCCTTGTCCTCCCGCAGTCCCAGAAAAACAGGCTGACGCATGAGTCGCTCGTCGGTCCACTCGGAAAAGGAAACCTCGCAGACCAAGACCGGTTTTACCCAGGTGATCGGCATGTCCGCCTTCACCTTCGTGCCAAAGGGCGAGTCGGGCTGAGCCAACTCCTGCAGCTTGGCCGAAATTTCCCTGAGCAGCTTGTCGTCGAACCCGCCTCCGCTGAAACCAATGTGAATCAGCTCGTTGTTCTCGTAGGCCCCAAGTACCAGAGAGCCGAAGAGCTTCCGGCTCCCCCTGGGCTCGGTGAACCCGCAGATGATGGCCTCCTGTTGCTGGCGAATCTTGATCTTCAGCCAGTCCCTGCTCCTGCGTCCGGTTTGGTAGGTACTGTCGGCTCGCTTGGCGACGATCCCCTCCAGGTTGTTTTGCCGCGCCAGCTCGAAGAAATCGCTGCCGGCCTCAGGTATGTGATCGTTGTACCTGAGTTCGGGAAGTTGCGGCAGCATATCACGCAAGAGCTCCTTGCGCTGTACCAGCGGCAGGCTGCGCAGGTCTTTGCCGTTGAGATAAAGGAGGTCGAAGGCGAAATAGGTGATCGAGCCTTGGCCGCTGCGCAGGTGATTCTGCAACAGCTGAAAATAGGAGCGGCCCTGGTCGTCGAGCGCCACCACCTCGCCATCCAAAACCGCATCGGCTCGCAGGGACTGCAAAGAGTGCGCGATGGAAGGGAACTTGCGGTTGAAGGAGAGGTTGTTGCGCGAGTAGAGCTGCACGACACCCTGGCGCAGCTCAGCGATGGCGCGGTAACCATCCTGCTTGATCTCGAAAACCCACTCCGGCCCGTCGAACGGCTCCTCTACCAGAGTAGCGAGCATGGGCTTCACGTCTCGAGGCATAGGGTCCGGGTGGCCCGACCTGCCCACGTCGGTGGAAGCCGCGGGAGGCAGGTCGGCAGCAGGAGCCGCCCGGTGGACGGGCGCGACAGAGGTTGCAGCCGTCGTGGGAGCAGCGGGGGATGCAGTATGAGGCCCGGAGCTGGATGAAGCGCCACTGGTGGCGACCGGTTCGCCGCCCCTCCGCACATCGCCCAGAGTCGCCTCGCTCAACACCGAACTGTCGTCACGGGTAACGTCCTCAGAAGTAGCCCACTGGTCCTTCTTCTTGATGAGCAGCCAGGAATTGCCCTTATCCGACTTGATGCGCACCAGTGCGAATTCACCTTTCAGCTTGTGCCCGTCCAGTACGAACTTTAAATCTCCTTTTTGCAGCCCGGCCCGAAGCTTCTCCTCGCTTTCAGGACCATGGGACAAACCAGGGGCGTGATAGATCCCTTCATCCCAAACGATGACCTCGCCGGCGCCGTAGTTCCCCTTCGGGATGGTCCCCTCGAAGGTCCGGTAGTCATAAGGGTGGTCCTCAACCATCATGGCGAGGCGCTTTAGGCTGGGGTCGAGGGATGGCCCCTTGGGAATCGCCCAGCTTTTCAATACTCCGTCCAGCTCGAGCCGGAAATCGTAGTGCAGATGGGACGCGGCGTGCTTTTGGACCACAAACCTGAGTGTGGGGCCGGCCGGAGCGGTACTGGCGTCAGGTTCGGGAGTTTTACCCAGGTCCCTTTTTTTTCGATAGGTGTCGAGGCTCATACGGACAGCTCCTCTTGGCAGGCCGGCCACAGCGCTGGCCCCATGGTAACGCTACCTATAGGGGCATTTTACCACGTCGTGCCGGCTGCAGTCTTTGATCTACTCAGGGAGTGCGTCGTCGACAGTTTGACAACAAACAACATTGGACTAGAATTACAAGCCGTTACCCATCCAAGTTCAGCAACGACCAAATCTGAACTTAGGCAGTTGCAGAACGGGACCCTCTCGTCGGACCACACTAAAAAGGAGACCAGGTATGAAACTGCAAGAGATTAAGGAGATCGCTCAGAGAATGGAGATAGCGCCGAAGAAGATGACGAAGGTAGAACTGATCCGCGCCATCCAGAAGAAAGAGGAGAATATCCAGTGCTTCGAGACAGGCAAGGCCACGACCTGCGGCCAAGTCAATTGCACGTGGATGAGCGACTGCAAGTAGCTGGAGCGCGGGAGGAGCGAATTCGGCCCTAAGGCCAACCGGCCGGCTCCTCCCGAATCTCCTACATCAGGGACTTCCTCAGCTTCGGCCTGCGCCAGGCTTCCGCTTCGATAAACACCTTCTTCACGTCGGGCACCCGCCGCCTGATCTCCGATTCGAGCACCAGCACGGTGCGCTCGATCTCGCCTGCCGGCACGTCATCGACAAAATCCAGGCTGATCGTCGCCACGATGTATTCCGGGCCCATGTGCAGGGTGAGCACCTCGTTGACATGCTCGACATGCTCGCCCCTCGCCACAATCTCTCGTATCGTCTGCACCACTTCCTTCAGCGCAGCTTCCCCTACCAGTAGTCCCTTCGTTTCCAGTGCGATCAGCACGGCAGTGCCCGCCAGAATGAGTCCGATGACCACCGAGGCCGACCCGTCGTAGACGGGGTTTCCGGTTCGGCTGGTAAGGAAGATCCCTGCCAGGGCCACCAGCAATCCCAGCAGTGCCGCGGTATCTTCCAGCACGACCAAAAACATCGTCGGATCCTTCCCCTTGCGGATCGCCTGCAGGAATCCGTACTGGGGAGGTTTTTCCCGGGAGAACTCGCGAAACGAGACGATCCAGGAGATCCCTTCGAAAGTAAGGGACGCGAGGATGATCAGATAGCTGATCTGGACGTCCTTGATCAGGTTGGGCCGCAACAGGTGGCTGATCCCCTCGAAAAGTGACAGACCCGCCCCGAGTGAAAATACCAGGATGGATACGACGAAGCTCCAGAAGTAAATCTCCTTGCCGTGGCCGAAAGGGAACTCCTCGTCGGGCGGGAGGGCGGCGCGCTGTTGCCCGTGGTACAAGCAGCACCTGGTTCCCGGAGTCGACCAACGAATGGATGCCTTCGGAGAGGATGGCCGAACTCCCGGTGACCCAGGCGGCAAAGAACTTCACTATAGCGATCAGGAGGTTGGCAGCGAAGGCGGCCGCAATGACTTTCTTTGCCGCAGGTTTCATTGGACGCTCCAGTGAACGGAAAAAACCATGCCGTCACGCCTGCAACAAATAGCATAGCGCCCCTGGATGTCAACGAGCAGGCCCGGCAACCTTCATGCAAACATGCCTTCTCCTCCGGTCTTGTAAGTATCAGAAAGTGCGCGTGATCACGAGCGTGAGACAGTCCGAGGAGCCTTATGAAAGTTAGTAGCAATCCATTGACAAGGTATAACGATAAAGTATGTTTGATAATGCTTTTGAGCCTAGGCAAAAGGACGCACAAGGGCATCGCAGGAGGGCAGTATGGAAGCGACCGCATGGCAGTTCGATCTCGGGGCCAATCTGCTATCCGATGGCGCAGGGACCAGATTCAGGGTCTGGGCCCCGAAGGTGGAAACGGTTGCGGTGCACCTGATGTCGGGAAGAGCGGCCGGGACAGTCGTGATGCAGAAGGAGGAGAAAGGGTACTTCTCCGCGACGGTCCCTGGGGCGGCTGATGGAGACCGATACTTCTACCAGCCGGGCGCTGCGCCGCTGCGCCCGGATCCGGTCTCCCGCTACCAGCCAGATGGCGTTCACGAGGCGTCCCAGGTGGTCGACCCGAAGCTTTTCAGCTGGCAGGATGAGGGCTGGAGCGGCATCCCGCTGGAGCAGTACGTGATCTACGAGCTGCACGTCGGGACCTTCACCAGGGAAGGGACCTTCGAGGCGGTCATCCCCCACCTGGACTATCTGGTGCAACTGGGCGTAACGGCAGTGGAACTGATGCCGGTGGCCCAGTTCGCCGGAGACCGTGGCTGGGGCTACGACGGCGTCTGCCTTTTCGCCCCGCACAACAGTTACGGCGGCCCCGGCGGTCTGAAGCAGTTGGTGAACGCCTGCCACCGGAAGGGGCTCGCCTTCATCCTGGACGTGGTCTACAACCACCTCGGTCCGGAAGGAAACCACCTCGGGGATTTCGGACACTACTTCACCGACAAATACCATACGCCCTGGGGCCGCGCCATGAATTTCGACGGCCCCCACAGCGACCCGGTACGGGAGTTCTTCATCGGCAACGCGCTCTACTGGCTCGACGAGTTCCATGTGGATGCCTTGCGCATGGACGCGGTGGACTGGATTCTTGATTCCCGCGCGCAGCATTTCCTGCAGCAGGTGGCCGAGGAGGTGCACCGCTACCGGGTAAAACAGCAGCGTCACGTCTTCCTCTTTGCCGAGAACGACACCAACGACATGCGCCTCATCAACCCGGTCAAGTACGGCGGTTACGGCCTCGACGCCCAGTGGTGCGACAACTTCCACCACGCCCTGCGCACCCTGCTTACCGGAGAGACCACGGGGTACTACGAGGATTTCGGCCAGTTCGGCCAGATGGTGAAGGCCTACACCGATGGTTTCGTCTACACCGGCGAATACTCGGAGTACCGCAGGCGCAGCCACGGCGGGCCGATAGGGGAGCGCCCAACGTCGCAACTGGTGGTCTTTTGCCAGAACCACGACCAGGTCGGCAACCGCAAGTGCGGCGACCGGCTGAGCGCGGTGCAGTCCCTGGAGAAGCTCCTGCTGGCTGCCAGTGTGGTGCTGCTGTCCCCGTACCTGCCGCTTTTGTTCATGGGCGAGGAGTACGGAGAGCGAGCCCCCTTCCACTACTTCGTTGGCTTCACCGATCCGGAGCTGGTCGAGGCGGTGCGCCGGGGCAAGTATGAAGAACATGCCTCGGGAGTCTGCGAGGGGGAAATTCCCGATCCCGTGGCGGATGCGACCTTCCTGGAGTCGAAGATCGACGTGAGCCTGCCCAGGGAAGGTGAACAGGCACTGATCCAGGAGTTTTACCGGCTTCTGCTCGGGCTGCGCAAGAGACTGCCGGCCCTGCAGGTGTTCGACCGACATCGGATGGAGATCGGCGCCGCCCCGCAGCAGAAGGTACTGAGCATCGTCAGGCGTGCCGGCAACAATGCCGTGGCCTGCATCTTCAGTTTCAGCAACACCCAGGAGCAGGTGACACCCTGCCTGCCGGCCGGCAGCTGGGAGAAGCTCCTCGACTCGTCGGTGCAGCACTGGCGCGGGCAAGGCGAGATGGCACCGAAAACTGTGGAGGTTGCCGGTGCCGATGCCACCCCGGCCATCACGGTCAATCCCTTTAGCGTGCTGGTGTATTCCAGCCACACATGACGGAGGAGAACATGGCTCAAGATCAGCGTTATCTCTGTGTCCACGGTCATTTTTACCAGCCGCCGCGTGAAAACCCCTGGCTGGAAGCGGTGGAGATCCAGGATTCGGCATCCCCTTACCACGACTGGAACGAGCGGATCACCGCGGAGTGCTACGCCTCGAACTCCGCCTCGCGGGTCCTGGACGGCGAGGGGCACGTGGTGGACATTGTCAGCAACTACGCGAAGATGAGTTTCAACTTTGGGCCCACCGTGCTGTCCTGGATGGAGCAGGGGGCTCCCGAGGTGTACCAGGCGATTCTGGAGGCGGACCGGCGAAGCCTGGAGTGGCGCTCGGGTCACGGCGCCGCAATAGCACAGGTTTACAACCACATCATCATGCCCCTGGCGAATCGCCGCGACAAGCTCACCCAGATAGTCTGGGGCATCAAGGACTTCGAATCCCGCTTCAAGCGATCCCCGGAGGCGATGTGGCTCGCAGAGACGGCCGTAGACCTGGAAACCCTCGACCTCCTGGCCGAGCAGGGGATGAAGTACGCGATTTTGGCGCCCCATCAGGCGGCACGCTCCCGCAAAATCGGGGATAAGGAATGGAACGAGGAGGCCGTTGACCCCTCCCGGCCCTATCTCTGCACGCTCCCCTCCGGGCGCACCATTGCACTTTTTTTCTACGACGGGCCCGTCTCTCAGGCTCTTGCCTTCGAGAATCTGCTGTCCAACGGCGATCTGCTGGCCGAGCGGCTCATGGCGGGCTTCTCCGATGACAGGGAGGGGCCGCAGTTGATGCACATCGCGACCGACGGCGAAACCTACGGGCATCACCAGAAGTTCGGGGACATGGCGCTTGCCTCGGCCTTAGCCAAGATCGAGTCCAATAACTGGGCGCGCATCACCAATTACGGCGAATTCCTCGAACTACATCCGCCCACCTATGAGGCGGAGATACAGGAGAAGACGGCCTGGAGCTGCGTGCATGGCGTGGAACGCTGGAACAGCGACTGCGGCTGTAACTCGGGTGGACACACGGACTGGAACCAGAAGTGGCGTGCCCCGTTGCGCGCGGCACTGGACTGGCTGAGAGACCGTCTGGCAGTGGGGTTCGAACAGAGGGGGCAGGCCTTTTTCAAGGATCCCTGGCAGGCGCGGGACGCCTACATCGAGGTGGTCCTGAACCGGGGCATGGAGCAGGCGGAGCGTTTCCTGGCGCAGCATGCCCTGCGGGAACTCAATACAGGCGAGAAGGTGGCCGCATTGAAACTGCTGGAGATGCAGCGTCATGCCCTGCTCATGTACACGAGTTGCGGCTGGTTCTTCGACGAGTTGTCGGGACTGGAGACGGTTCAGGTCATCGACTATGCTGCCCGGGCGCTGCAACTGTCGCAGGGGATGGTGGAGCAGGGGGTCGAAGAGGCCTTCAAGAAGAGGCTGCAGGCGGCCAAGTGCAACGTGACGGAGCACCAGGACGGCGCCTGGATCTACGAGAATTTCGTGCTTCCCACCCGTCTGGACCTGGTTAGGGTAGGCGCCCACTACGCCTTCAGCTCCCTTTTCGAGGAATACCAGGAGCGCGCCCAGATCTTCTGTTACGCGGTCGCAAGGGAGGATTACCGAAAGATCACATCCAACGACGCTTCCATCGCCATCGGGCGCATTCATGTGGCGTCGGAAATCACCGAGGAATCGCAGATTATGCACTTCACCGTGGTTCGCATAGGCAGCCACGATTTCAAAGGCGGGGTGTCGACGGTAAGCGAGGACGGGGAAGCCTACGCCAGGATGAAGGATGAGATGAGCGCCGCCTTCGACAAGGGGCTCTACACGGAACTGATCGGGCTGATGGACAAGCACTTCGGCACCCACAGCTACTCCCTTTCCAACTTGTTCTGGGACGAGAGGCGCAGGATCATCAACCTGATCATCCAGGCCAACTTGTCGGATAGTATAGAAGACCTCCAAAACCTGTATGAACACGGACGCCCGCTGATGGAATTCATACAGGAGACCGGCATACCGGTGCCAGGTGTATTCTACGTGGCGGCACAACCAGTACTGAGCAACCTGCTAAAGAGCGCCCTCACGCAGGAGGAGGTCGACGCAGATGCGGTGCAAAGGATCAACGAACAGATCAGAAAATGGCAGGTCGAGATAGATCGGACCAATACGGAGTACTTCATCAGGCGGCACATGGAGAAGATGACACGCGCGCTGGCAGAGGACCCAGAGAACGTACAGTTAATTTCGAAAATCGACAAGCTGATGGGACTCATCAGATCAATTCCACTCCAAATCGTGCTGTGGCAGGTCCAAAACGACTACTACGTGCTGGCCAAAACAACCTATCCTGAGTTTCTCAAGAGGGAACGTTCCGGGGAGGCCGGCGCCTCCATCTGGCTGGAAGCTTTCAGAAAACTGGGCGAAACGTTCCGGTTCAACCTGGGCGCCGTGCTGCCGACGGAATAACGTGGGGGAGGCATGAACCCGGAAAGGATTCCACAGGCGCGCGTGCCCACCGCCACCTACCGGCTCCAGTTCAATGCGCAGTTCACCTTTGCTGACGCGCAGAGGATCGTGGGCTATCTGCAGGACCTGGGCATCAGCGACCTCTACGCCTCCTCCTATCTGCAGGCAAAGCTGGGGAGCATCCACGGCTACGACGTGGTGAACCAGACGGTTTTGAACCGCGAAGTGGGAGACCAGGCGAGCTACCAGGGGCTGGTCGAGGAACTGCAGCAACGCGGCATGGGGCACATCCTCGACTTCGTTCCGAACCACATGTGCGTCGAGAGCGAGGAAAACCTCTGGTGGATGGACGTGCTGGAAAACGGTCCGAGCTCTCCCCATGCGCTTTTTTTCGACATCGATTGGGCACCGGTGAAAAAGGAACTGACCAACAAGGTGCTGCTTCCTTGTCTGGGAGACCAGTACGGACGCGTGCTCGAAAAGGGCGATCTGCATCTTTGCTTTTGCAACGGCGCCTTCACAGTTGATTGCTACGGATTGCACATCCCGGTGGAGCCGAAAAGCTACCTGCAGATCCTGGGGCTGCGCCCCGAACGCCTCCATGAGCTCTTTGCCGCAGAGGCCACGCCCTTGTTGGAATACTTCAGCATCATGACCTCGCTGCAGCACCTCCCCGGCCCCACCGAGCAGGATCCGCAACAAAAGGAAGAGCGTAACCGCGAGAAGGAGATCATCAAGAAGCGGCTCGCTCGCCTGTGCCAGGAAAACCAGGCAATTGCCGACTTCATAGTCGAAAACCTCGCACTCTTCAACGGGACCAAGGGGGAACCGCACAGCTTCGACCTGCTCGATCGGCTCCTGCAGGACCAGGTCTACCGTCTCTCTTACTGGAGAGTCGCCACGGAGGAGATAAACTACCGGCGTTTTTTCGACATAAACGCCTTGGCTGCCATCAGGATGGAGGACCCGGCGGTCTTCGACCAGACCCACCAGCTGCTCTTTCAACTGGTACGAGAGAAAAAGGTGACCGGGGTGCGGATCGACCATGTGGATGGCCTGTACGACCCGCTGGGCTACCTGGAGAAGTTGCAGCAGAGTTGCTACGGGTTGCTGGTCGGCAACCAGGGAGCGCAGAGTGTGGCAGATGCCGTCGAGGGTGCCGTCACGGGGGCGGATTGCGCGGCAGGAGAGTCCGGAGAACAGGCAGGAGAGGGTACCGGAGATGACTCCGGGGAGGATGCCGGCGAAGATGCCGGCGAGCAGACGGCGGCGGGAGAGTACGATGGAAAGGTGGAACCCGGCCCGAGCCAGGAAGACTATCGCCGGATTCTGGAAAAGGATCCCTCCTACCGCCCGTTTTACGCGGTGGTGGAAAAGATCCTCATGAAAGGCGAGCAGCTCCCGAAGGAGTGGCCGGTCTTCGGCAGTACCGGGTACGACTTCCTGAACCAGCTGAACGGCATCTTTGTCGATACCGAAAACGCCAAGGCCTTCGACCGCATCTACTTCCGTTACCTGGGCTACCGCTCCGACTTCTCCGAACTCATGTACGAGAACAAGAAGCTGGTGTTGCAGGTCTCCCTCTCCGGCGAAGCCAACATGCTGGGGCATCGCCTGAACAACATTTCCGAGCGGGACCGGCTCACCCGCGACTTCACCCTGAACAGCCTGGTGCGGGCCATCAGCGAGGTGATTGCCTGCTTCCCGGTGTACCGCACCTACGTGATCCCCGTGACCGTGCGGGAGAAGGACGTTCAGTACATCGAGGCGGCGGTGGGGCGGGCCAAGCGGAAGAACCCGGCGATGAACAGCTCGGTCTTCGATTTCCTGCGCGACGTGCTGCTGCTCAAGTTCCCGGAGCAGGCAAGCGAGGGCGATCGCGACGCTTGGTTGGATTTTGCCATGCATTTCCAGCAGATCACCGGGCCGGTCATGGCCAAGGGGCTGGAGGATACCACCTTCTACGTCTACAACCGATTGATCTCGTTGAACGAAGTGGGCGGCATGCCGGGACGTTTCGGCACCAGCATGGAGGCATTTCACGGCCAGAGCCTGGAACGGCTCAAGACCTTTCCCCACGCCATGATCGCATCGGCGACCCACGACACCAAGCGCGGCGAGGACGTACGGACGCGCATCGACGCCCTTTCCGAGATTCCCGAGGAGTGGCAGCGGGCTCTGATGAGGTGGAGCAGACTGAACCGCAAAAACGGCCAGCTTGTGGAAGGTCTCCGCGTCCCCAGCCGGAACAAGGAGTACCTCCTGTACCAGACGCTCTTGGGCGCCTGGCCGTTGGCCGAGATGGACCCGCAGGGCTACCAGACGTTCCAGGGAAGGATGAGGGAGTACCTGATCAAGGCGGCGCGCGAGGCCAAGACCAACACCAGTTGGATCAGCCCCAACGTGGCCTACGAGACGGCGCTGATCGCTTTTTTCGACGCCATCATGGCACAGGGGCGCCCCAACGCTTTCCTGGACGATTTCATCCCTTTCCAGAAGAGGATTGCCCGCTTCGGCCTCTTCAACTCGCTTTCCCAGAC
>Ga0079306_1000824_pt1 | contig 24376 bp, 18 predicted proteins | sample Methanotroph_Enr_FD_79181 | JGI IMG/M metagenome (GOLD analysis project Ga0079306, IMG submission 79181) | Enriched soil microbial communities from Old Woman Creek wetland in Ohio, USA - Methanotroph_Enrichment_5 | ecosystem: Environmental > Terrestrial > Soil > Wetlands | place: USA: Ohio...
ATTCGGCGAAATGGGATTGTCGGCCGGGGTGGTCCGGTTCGTTGCACAGGCCTTGGGGCAGAACGATGGCAAGCGTGCCGCCGACATCATCCAGACGGTGGTCCTGACCATCGGGGTCAGCATGGCTGTCCTGCTGCTGGCCGGGTATCCCCTGTTCACGCGGGCCCTCCATTACGTCATGCCCGCGCGCAGCCTGCCTGTGGGGTTGTCGATCCTGCCCTATGCGTTGGCTTCCCTGTGGTCCCTTTTGGTGGTGGGCGTACTCAGCGGGGGGCTCGATGGGTGCATGCGGATGGACCTGCGCAGCCTCCTGATGGGGGGCTCTTCGGTGGTCTATCTGGGGTTCACGGTTCTGCTGGTTCCCAGAATGGGGCTGAGGGGAGTGGCCGTGGCCCAACTCATCCAGACTGCTGGCCTGATGGTGATCATGTGGGGAGTGCTCAGACGCCAGTTGCCTGATCTGCCATGGGTTCCCTGGCGTTGGCAGTACCGCGTGATCCGGCAGATGTTCAGCTACGGGGCCAATTACCAGGTGATCACCTTCGCCGGCATGCTGTTCGATCCGGTGGTGAAGGGGTTGATCAGCCGGTTCGCCGGGCTGGGGGCGCTGGGTTATTTCGAAATGGCGAACAAACTCATCTCGCAGGGACGATCCATCATCGTCGAGGCCACCCGGGTGCTTGTCCCGGCCATGGCCGCCCTGCAGGAGCGGGATCTGGACCAGGCCTCGGAACTGTTCATCAGGTCCCATCGGCTGACGTTCTATGTGTCGGCGGTCTTCTACGGCCTGCTGGGAGTGGGGCTCACGGTGGCCAACCTTCTCTGGATCGGGCATGCCGAAGTCCTGTTCGTGCAATTCGGGCTTCTGATGAACCTGGGGTGGTACGTCAATACGATCATGAAGCCGGCCTATTTCGCCAACATGGGGTCGGGGGACCTGAAATCGAACGTCGTCAGCCATCTGATCGTCCTCTTCCTCACCCCCATCCTGGGGGCAGGACTTGGCTTCTACTTTTCTGGCCTCGGAGTGGCGATGGGGACCGCGATCAGCCTGATCCTCGGGAGCCTGTACGTGCTGGTGTCGTATTTCCATCACGCAGGATTGAACTGGCGGAAGAACCTGATCCCAAAGGGGATGACCCTCCTTTTCCTGTCGAGTCTGGGCTTGCCGGTGTTGTCTAACCTTGGGGTGGGACAATCGGAAGGGTTGGCGAGGGCAGCCATCTTCGCGGGGATGGGCTGCCTGCCCCTCCTGGTCCTGGCCTGGGTGAATCCTGAGCGGTCTCTGCTTTTCCGAAGAGGAGAGCCGACATGAACATCGGGTGGATCAAGGCCTTGAGGTTTTCAGAAATCAGGTATGACCAGTGGCGCCGATCGGTCGGGGCCTTGCCCCAGGAGGACATGGATCGCCTTCGGAGGCGAGAGCGCATGTACCGGGCCCTGACCTTCCTGCGTGCGATGGTCAGGCTCCCCATCTCCATCATTAGGGGCGTCGGCCACGGGGTGGCGATCCTCGACGAATTCGACAGGCTGCATTTCTCTCCGCTTCGAAAGGTAAGGCGCGGCCTGGACTGTGTCATCGACCGCCAAACCTGGCTGGTGAACGGCCACAGCATCCGGATGGGGGACTTCGTCAAGGTGAGTGCCTTCTCGACCATCATGGCGGGAGAGAAGGCCAAGGTTGAGATCGGGGCCAACACGATCATCGGACCGGGCGTGGTGATCGTGGCCTTCAACCACGGCACGGAACCGAATGGAATTCCGATGCGCTATCAGGACTACAGGGACGAGGAATCCAATTCGATCGTGATTGGTGCGGATGTCTGGATCGGGGCGAATGTGGTGGTGCTCCCCGGCTCACGGATCGGAGATGGCAGCATCATCGGAGCCGGGACCGTCCTCAAGGGCACCCTTCCGCCGGGCACACTGGCCTATGGCGAGACCAAGGACCGATTGCGGATGGTCCCCCGACGTTGAGGTCGCAACCCGGCCCCTGCGGCGCCTGCCCCAAAACGCTTCCCCAGGACGGAAATTGGACATGACCCCACAACCATCATGTAGGATTTGCGGCAGTGCCTACGAGGAACGCGAGGCCATCGGCCCATTGACCGATCGACGGAAGGGCCTGGAAGGTTCCTGGAGGCTCCGGCCTTGCGGCGTCTGCCATGCGATCGCGATGGATCCCCTTCCCACAGACGAGGAACTCTCGGTCTATTACGCCTCCTATGACCAGGACGAGCGGGTCGACCTCTCCCGAAAGCGGACCTCGGACTATCCCCGGCTCAGGAGGGCCTTTCATTGGCTGAGCGGCGACGTCGATCCGAGAGACTTCGTGAAGGTTCCGGCCGGGGCCCGGGTGCTGGATTACGGCTGTGGCCATGCCGGCTATCTGCGTGATTTCCACGATCGCGGCGTGTCCATCACGGGGGCCGAGATCGCGGGTTACCTGGTCGCGGCCTGTCGCGAGGCCGGGTTCGATGTGCGCAAAGTCGAGGGATTCGCCGAGATTCCCTTTGCCGATGGCGAATTCGACATCGTCTATCTGATGCAGGTGTTCGAGCACCTGCGGGATCCCCATCAGTTCATGGAAGAACTGGCGAGAATCCTGAAGCCCGGGGGCAGCCTCTACCTCGCGCTGCCCAATGTGGCGAGTGCGTGGAGGAAGGTGTTCGGCCGGAACTGGGTGAGTGGCTGGTTCGCCCCCTTCCATCTCTTCCACTACGATCGGCAGGCCTTGGCCAGCCTCGCCCGTCAGCACCATTTCCAGGTGGTCGAAGGCTGGTCCCGCACGCCGTCTTCCTGGTTCCGCCTGAACCTCAAGGCCTGGATCCATGCGGAGGACAATCGCGTGGACTGGCGCAGGAGCTGGCTGGACAATCGCTTCGTGGCCTACCCTCTGATGCTGCTGTTGCGCCTGATTGAGATCCCCCTTCGGGAGCGGGACTGCCTAGTGGTCCACCTGAAGAAAAGTGGGATCGTCTGATATGGATCGCGGTAGGCCCAAGTTACTCCCTAGCTCCCCCTCGGGTCTTCCTACGGATAGCGGGGTCATCATCGCTTGTGCTATTGCCGCCCTGGTCTCTCCCATGCTTCTTCTATTGGTGGGGGTGTTTTGGTTGAAATCTCAGGCCGCTCCAATTCGGGGGCGATGGTTTGTGTTGCTAGGGGTGATTACCTTTTTGGCCCTTTTTAATGCAACCAAGCGCCCCGATGGCGACTGGTATTGGTACATAGAAGGATATTGGGAGTCCTTCCGCTCCGGGCTGGGAACCTATCTTGAGGCGGGAGGGCTTTCAATTCGGAGTACGGAACCCCTCTATTATTACTTTTCATACGTTGTATCGGTATTGAGTAGAGGTAGCGTGACGATCCTGGCCCTGGCCATTACCTACCTGATCTACCTCCCCTATGCGGTCGCCGTTGAACGATTGATGGAGAGACTTCGCCTGAAGGATGGCCTGGCATTGTCATGCCTGGTGTTTGCGCTGATCGCCGGATTGACATTCACCCAATCCCTACATTTGGTAAGGCAGTACCTCGCGGGAACAGTCCTTTTCCTGGTTTATCTGTGGATTTTGGAGGGTCAGACCCTCAAGGTGGTCCTCGGATTCACGGTCGGAATCCTCCTCCATAACTCGTTTTTGATTCCTGGGGGACTGCTTCTTGTCAGCGGGTTCCTTTGGACATCAAACGCAGTTCGGCGCCATGTTTTCAGGGTGGTCTTTGGGCTATTGCTTTTAAGCTTTGTGGTTGGAACCGTGGTTTCACGGTGGGTCCTGGATTCCGTCTTCGCCCTGGGGGCGATGAAGGATGATGGAGGTTTATCGTCGGTCATTTTCGTGATTGATGTGGGGCTATTCTTGGCAGCCATGGGTTGGCTCTGGGTCAAGCGGAGGCCGGATGGAACGATGGAGAAAGAAACAGCTATTGCGGTCCTCTTCCTGACCCTTTTTGGGGGGCTCTTGGTTGGAGCTCGGGACCTAACTCTGTTTCTTCTGAGGTTTTATTTCTACATCGAGTGGTTCCGGGTGATTGGGCTTATCGCGCTGTGCGGATTGGCTACCCGAGGTTCGCGGAAAGTCATGATTCCCGGGCTGATTGCTCTGATCTCGGTGATTCTGCTTCACCTTCGGATAGAGCGCTCCCCCTGGGACTACGGGGGTGGGTTGCTGGATCATCTGGTGGGTTCGATGCCCTGGTGGGTGCATCAGATGAGTCAGGCGTCATGGAGTGCCTCTTGAGTCCAAGGTTGTTCGTACTTCTCACCTGCCACAACCGCCGGGAGAAGACTCTGGCCGGTCTCCGGGCCCTGCTGGAACCTGCGCCAGCTTGTGCGCCGGACCTGTCGGTCATCCTCGTCGACGATGGCAGCACGGATGGTACCGCCGAAGCCGTTGGGGAAGCTTTCCCGGGGGTGCACATCCTGCGGGGGGACGGGACGCTCTACTGGGCCGGTGGCATGCGCCTGGCCATGGCCGAAGCCGATCGCGGGGGTGCGGATCTGGTGGTCTGGTTGAACGACGACACGATCCTGTTTCCGGGGGCCCTGGACCGGTTGCTGCAGGCATGGAAGGACCATGGCCGATCAGGGGTGAGCCCCATCGTGGTCGGTGCGACCTGCGACCGTGACCGGCAGCGCACCACCTACGGCGGCGTCCGTCGCGGACCGAGCTGGCGGCGTCTGAAGTTCTCCACGCTGTCCGTTCCCGAGGCTGGACCCTGCCTCTGCGACACGATGAACGGCAACTGCACCCTGATCCCCATGGAACATGTCCGCCGGCTCGGAGGCATTCATCCGGTCTACCGGCATGCCCTGGGAGATTTCGATTTCGGGTTGAGGGCGAAGGCCGCGGGGATCCCGGTCCTGCTGATCCCTGGATGGGTCGGGACCTGCGACTGGAACAGTCCAGCCCATTCCATGCATGACACCAGCCTTCCGGTGCGCCGGCGTTGGCGATTGGCCATGGGGATCAAGGGCCTTCCCCCGCGGCAATGGTGGCATTTCGTCCGCACCCATGGGGGGGCCCTTTCACCTCTGCTCTTTGTCTGGCCCTATGTCCGCCTGTTGAGTTCGGGCGCCTGGGCGGATCTTCGCCATGGGCTCGGGAAGCTCACGAACGGCACCAGGCGGCACCCTCCTGTGGATGAGCCATGACGAAGCGTGAAGACCGAGATCCCCTGGTCATGGACCCCGCGCCCATCGCCCTGTTCTGCTTCAACCGGCCCGCCCACCTGCAGCGGGTGCTCGAAGCCCTCCGGGCCAATGCCCTGGCTTCCGCCTCCACGCTCTACGTGTTCTGCGACGGCCCCCGGCGCGCCGAGGACGAAGCGCTCGTCTCGGAGGTCCGCCACGTGGCCCAGGCGGCCGCGGGTTTCGCCAGGGTGGAGGTCCGGTGTTCGGCGGTGAATCTGGGACTGGCGGGTTCCATCATCTCCGGGGTGACCGAGGTGGTCGCGCGGCATGGCCGGATCATCGTGCTCGAGGATGATCTGGTCACGTCCCCGTTCTTCCTGACCTACATGAACGAGGCCCTGCGGGAGTACGAGCCGGTCGATGCGGTGGCAAGCATCCATGGCTACCTGTATCCCGTATCCCGTCCGCTTCCGGAGACCTTTTTCCTGCGGGGGGCCGACTGCTGGGGGTGGGCGACCTGGTCCAGGGCCTGGTCCCAGTTCGAGGCCGATGGTTCGAAGCTCCTTCGGCGACTGGATGAATCCGGCGACGGGAAGGCGTTCGACTACGGGGGGACCTACCCCTACCGGCGGATGCTGGAGGACCAGATCGCGGGACGCAACGATTCCTGGGCGATCCGCTGGCATGCCTCCGTGTTCCTGAACCATGGCTTGACCCTCTACCCCGGACGCAGCCTGGTGTTGAACATCGGGAACGATGCCACCGGGACCCACTCCAGGAAGACCCGTTCCTTTGATGGGGGGCTCTCCTCCTCCCCGATCGGGGTCGAGCCCGTGCCGGTCACGGCTTGCCGTGAAGCCGAGCAGGCGTTTGCCGATTTCTTCCGGGGTCAACGGGGGGGCCTGCTGAAGCGCCTGGCGAGGCATGTCCTCGGGCGATGGGGGTCGTGATGCGTGCCTGGATCAAGCAATACGTCCCCCCGGCGCTGCTTCCCCCCCTCCGGAGGATCGCTTCCGAGGGGGTCTGGTTCACCGGACAGTACGCCACCTGGCCGGAGGCCTCAGCGTGCGCGGAAGGGTATGACTCCGACAGCATCCTGGAGCGCGTCAGCCAGGCCACCGAAAAGGTCGCGGTGGGCGAGGCGGCCTGCGAGCGGGATTCCTTCCTGTTCTCCCGGATGATCTTCCCCTTCCCGATCCTGTCGGTGCTCCTCCGGGCGGCGATCGAGGGCGGAGGAAGGCTGTCAGTGCTGGATTTCGGCGGTTCTCTCGGCAGCACCTTCCGCCAGTGCGCCCCCTTCCTGGAGGGGGTCCAGGTGGATTGGCGGGTGGTGGAACAGCCTCATTTCGTTGAACGCGGCAAGGCCCGGTTCGAGACAGAGGCCCTCCGTTTCTTCCCTTCGATCGAGGAGGCGGTGGCGGCTGGGCCTGTGGACGTCATTCTCCTCTCGAGCGTGCTGCAGTACCTGGAGCGGCCGATGGAAATCCTGGGGAGGCTGGAGGCGGTTCCATCGCGGTTCCTGCTGATGGACCGGACGCCCTTCAGCGACCGGAAGGACGATTTCCTGGTCGTCCAGCACGTGTCCCCTCGGCTCTATCCAGCAAGCTATCCGTGCTGGGTATTCTCCCGGGAAAGGATGCTCGACTATTTTTCGAGGCGCTGGGGGAGGCCCGAGGAATTCGAAACGGAGGAGGGGCAGGTCCGCGGCGGTAGGACGCCGATCGTGTTCCGGGGCTGCTTCATCCAGCGGCGGATGAGCGAGGCCGGCGCACCGGAATCCGCTCTGGGCCCCGCCGGTCCCGGGCCGGGTGCCCGCGATCGAGCGCCAGGCGGAAGGGCGGATGGCGAGGATGGCGTATGAATGCGATTGAAACAGGCCTCCCGGCAACGATCCGGACAGAGCACTTCGTAACCCTTTTCGATCACAAGTTTCTCCCTTATGGAGTGGCCCTGCATTCCTCGCTCGGGGAGCACGTGCCGGACTTCGTCTTGTGGATCCTGTGCATGGATGCGGAGGTGGAGGATTCGCTGAAGCGGCTCGCCCTCCCCCACGTTCGGCTCATCCCTCTGCGGGAAGTCGAAACCGAAGGCCTTCGCGCGGTGAAGGCGGGCCGGTCCCGAGGCGAGTATTGCTGGACCCTGACGCCGTTCACTCCGTCCTTTGTTTTCGCGCGGGATCCTGGGGTCGAACGGGTGACCTACCTGGATGCGGACCTCTTCTTCTTCTCGAGTCCGAAGCCGCTGTTCGACGAATTCGATGCTAGCGGCGCGCAGGTGCTTATCACCGACCACGGTTTCGCACCGGAGTACGACACCTCGGAAAAATACGGGAAGTATTGCGTGCAGTTCATGACCTTCCAGAATTCCCAGGGTGGGCGGCGGGTCCTGGACTGGTGGCAGGCGCGCTGCCTGGAATGGTGCTTCGATCGGGTGGAGGAAGGGAAATTCGGTGACCAGAAGTACCTGGACGACTGGTCCGTGCGGTTCGCACAGGACGTTCATGTCCTGGCCCAGAAGGAGCTGGCCTTGGCCCCCTGGAATGCGCGGATGTTCCTGGAGGGGAAACGGGAAGCACCGACTCCGGCCTTCTTCCACTTCCACCGGTTCCGCATCGTCTCGCCCAACCGGATGATGGTCTACCGGGGGTATCGGGTCGGACAGGAAGCGGAGCGTCTGTACGAGCGGTATGTCGAACGGATGAAGGGGGCCCTGTCGCTGCTCGCCAAGGAGGGCATTCCGGTTCCCGTGCTTCCGCTGGGCAGGAATGGGTTCGAAAGGGTCAAGCAGCTCATCCTCTTCCTGATGAGAAGCATCCGATTCCACCCCTTTCAACTCGACCCCGGAACCACCGCTCTGCAGCCGAGGAAGGACTGAAGGCTGGCTCATCTTCCCTTTTTTATTATCTTAAATAATCTATTTACTGTGCTTAGGAATTCGCCCCGGATGCGGAGGGATTGGGCCTGGATCGTGACCGTTGGGCCAAATTCTTCTGATACCATTCCCTTTCCGAGGAGCGTTGCGAGGCAACCCGGTTGCCCCAGGCTCGGAGCCGGCTGATCCGGAAGCAACAACGGCGCTCACCCGACAAATCAAACGGATTTGAAGGGTGAGTGGAGGGGGTCTGCTGTTCCGACCGTTTCCGCCCCCATCCCCGTGCTCCTGCCCCCACCCTTGGATCGCGAGTTGGGGCGCTTCTTGAACCTGCCCTCTTTCTGCCTCTCGGAGCCGCCATGAGCCTGCTCGTCGTAGGGAGCGTCGCCTTCGATGACCTGGCGACGCCCTTTGGTTGCAGGGAGAACATCCTGGGCGGTTCCGCCAGCTATTTCTCCCTGAGTGCCAGCCACTTCCGGCCCGTCGAGATCGTGGCGGTGGTGGGGCAGGATTTCGGGCCGGAACACTTCAAGGTCTTCGAGGGCCGTCCCATCGGCATGGAGGGGCTCGTCCAGGTTCCCGGACGGAGTTTCCGGTGGAAGGGGGCGTATGGCCAGGATCTCAATGAAGCCCAGACCCTTGAGACTCATCTCAACGTCTTCGCCGGCTTCCGCCCCGTCCTCCCCGAAGGCTGCCGGACGGCTTCCTTCCTGTTCCTGGGCAACATCGACCCCACCCTCCAGCTGGACGTGGTGCGACAGATGGCCCAGCGTCCCCAATGGATCGCCCTGGACACCATGAACTTCTGGATCGAGGGCTCCCATGCCGCGCTGCTGGACGTCCTGAAGACCATCGACATCCTGCTGGTGAACGAGTCCGAAGCGCGCAGCCTCAGTGGTGAGCGGAACCTGGTGAAGGCCTACCGGAAGATCCAGGCCCTGGGACCGCGCATTCTGGTCGTCAAGCGGGGCGAACACGGTGTCTCGCTGTTCACGCCCGAGGGCTATTTCATGGCTCCGGCGTTCCCCCTGGAGGAGGTCCAGGATCCCACCGGTGCCGGAGATACCTTCGCGGGCGGTTTCCTGGGCTACCTGGCGTCCGCGCAGACCTTCGATCTTCAGAGCCTGAAGCGAGCTGCTCTCGCCGGCACCGTCATGGCCAGTTTCACGGTGGAGGCCTTCGGCACCGCCCGTCTCCAAGAGCTGACCACCGAGAGCATCCAGGAACGCATGCGCCTGTTCTCGGACATGATCCACGTCTCCTACCACTAATCCTCAACGATCAAACGGAGAAAGCACGATGAAGACCGGCAAGCACCTCTTCACCTCTGAAAGCGTCACCGAGGGCCATCCCGACAAGATGGCCGACCAGATCTCCGACGCGGTCCTCGACGCCGCCCTCAAGGACGACTCCCACAGCCGCGTGGCCTGCGAGACCCTCCTGACGACGGGCCTGGTGCTCGTCGCCGGCGAGATCACCACCGACACCTACATCCCCGTGGCCCAGCTGGTGCGCGACGTGGTCCGCGACATCGGCTACGACCACCACGACAAGGGATTCGACTACAACACCTGCGCCGTGATGACCACCATCGACCGGCAGAGCCCGGACATCGCCATGGGCGTGGACACCGGCGGGGCCGGGGACCAGGGCCTCATGTTCGGCTACGCCTGCCGCGAGACGCCCGAGCTCATGCCCGCCCCCATCCACTACGCCCACCTGCTCACCCGGAAGCTGGCCGAGGTCCGCAAGAACGGCCAGCTCCCCTGGCTCCGGCCCGACGGGAAGTCCCAGATCACCGTGGAGTTCGACGGCGACCAGGTGCGCCGCATCCACACCGTCGTCATCTCCACCCAGCACGACGAGCACATCACCAACGCCACCATCCGGGATTGCGTCCTGAAGGACGTGATCAAGGCGGCCCTCCCGGCCGACCTGCTGGATGACCACACCATCTACCACGTGAACCCCACCGGCCGGTTCGTGGTGGGCGGCCCCATGGGCGACACGGGCCTCACGGGCCGGAAGATCATCGTGGACACCTACGGGGGCAGCGGCCACCACGGCGGCGGGGCCTTCTCGGGGAAGGACCCCAGCAAGGTGGACCGCAGCGCCGCCTACATGGGCCGCTACATCGCGAAGAACATCGTGGCCGCGGGGCTGGCGGACCGCTGCGAGATCCAGCTGGCCTACGCCATCGGCGTGGCCGAGCCCGTGTCCATCGCCGTGGACACCTTCGGCAGGGGGCAGGTCTCGGACGAGGCGATCGTGAAGGCCGTGCGCGAGGTCTTCAGCTGCACGCCCAAGGCCATGATCGAGGCCCTGGACCTGCGCCGGCCCATCTACCGCGCCACCGCCGCCTACGGCCACTTCGGCCGCGACGAGTTCAGCTGGGAGCGCACGGACAAGATCGAGGCCCTCCGCCGGGCGGCAAGATAGGGCTCTCGGCTTTCCAGAAGATGAAGGCGGCCCGACGGGGCCGCTTTCTCTTCCTGGCGTCGGACAGCTGATCGCCGAGCGCTAACCTTCCGCCGCTTCCACGCGGTTCCGGCCGCCCTCCTTGGCGCGGTAGAGGGCCTCGTCGGCGTGCTTGAGAAGATCCTCGGCATCGGGCACCTCGCCCTGGCCGTCCCGGGCGGCCACGCCCATGCTGGCGGTCTTGCGGATGGTGACCCCGTCGTGGGTGTGATCCAGTTCCGCGAACTTCTGGCGGAGGGTATCGGCCACCCGGACGGCGGCGGCCAGATCCGTGTGCGGCAGCACGAGGGTCAGCTCCTCGCCCCCGTACCGGGCGGCGAGATCCGTGGTGCGGACACCGGCCTTGAGCATCTTCCCGATGCCGCGCAGCACCTCGTCGCCCATGGCGTGACCGTAGGTATCGTTCACCTGCTTGAAGTGGTCGATATCGATCATGACCACGGACAGTGGCGTCTTGTAGCGCCGCGCCCGCTGGACTTCCTGCTCCAGCTTGGTCATGAGATGCCGCCGGTTGGCGAGGCCCGTGAGGACATCGGTCACGGACAGGGCCTCGAGCTGGGCGTTCTTCTCCCACAGTTCGTCCTGCAGGAGCTTCAGTTTGGTGTGGATGCGCACCCGGGCCAGCAGCTCCTTCTCGTGGAAGGGCTTGGTGACGTAGTCCGAGGCGCCGCGTTCCAGGATCTCCGCCTTGCGGTCCAGGTCGTCCTCTGCGGTGAGGATGATGACGGGGATCTGCTCCAGCTCCTTGCGGCTGGCTTTCAGGCCCAGGAACTTCAGCCCGTCGAAGCCCGGCATCACCAGATCGCAAAGCACCACGTCAGGCGGCTGGTCCATGATCATCTTGAAGGCGGTGAGACCGTCCCCGGCCTCCATGAAATGCGTGAAGATCCCGTCCTTCATGAGCACGGCCTTGATCTCCGCCCGGATCATGGTGTTGTCGTCGACGATGAGGATGCGACCGGCCATGTCAGATCCCCTCGCTGGCCGTACGGACCCGCTGGACCCAGTCCGCCCAGGTGGCGCGATCCAGGGGGCCCGGTTGCGGGACCGGCAGATGCCGTCGCAGGGCGCGGTTGCGTGCCAGGGCGGGGGCCGCGATTCCGGCCGGCAGGGCGTCCACGGCCTCCGTGCAGGCCCGGGTCCCCTCGGCCGTCTGGCAGACCAGCAGCCAGTCGTGTCCGGCCTCCAAGGAGAGCCGCACCCGGTCGGCCCAGCTCCAGTCCGCGCAGCCGCCCATCTCCAGGTCGTCGGGCAGGAAGCGTCCCGCCACGCCCCAGGGATTCTCGGCCACGGAGCCCCGATGCAGGCTGGCGGGCAGGCTCCCGGAGGCCGGCGTGCGCAGGTGGGCCACCATCACCAGGCGGTCCGTGTGGGACAGGGGCACGAAGACGGAGGCGTTGCGGTGCACCCGGGCGGCATCGGCGAGTTCGGGCAGGCCCTGGTGGCTGTCCAGGACCGTGCCACCCAGGCCCGGGAAGTGCTTGAGGCAGCCGCGGACCCCCGTGGATTCCAGGCCGTGGAGGAAGGCTCCCGCCGCCGCGGTGGCCTCCCCGGGCTCGGGACTGGCGGCCCGGTCTCCGATGCCGGCCTCCGGATGGCCATCCCAAAGGTCCAGCACCGGCGCGAAGTCCACGTTGAAGCCCAGCATCCGGAGCCCCTCGCCCCAGAGCCGTCCCCAGGCGGAGCAGGCGGTGGCGCCGCCACGGAGCCAGATGCGCCGGAGGGGCGGGGTGTCGCCTACCCAGGGCCGCAGGCGGCTCACGGGGCCGCCCTCCTGGTCCAGGGCCGCGGTCAGGGGGAGTTCTGCGCCGAACCGGTCCTGGAGGCCGTCCAGCAGCGCCTTGCAGCGGCCCGGGCCGATGCCGGGATCGGGGTCCAGATTGCGGGCGAACAGGATGAGGCCCCCAGGGGCGAAATCGAGATCCACCGCCGGGGCCTCGAGGCCCCTGAATCCGGTCCAGAGAAGCTGCCGTGCCGACGTCATGGCTCCTACCTTACCCGGAGGGCCAGTTCCAGGTGCCGCACCAGAAGCTGGAAGGCGGGGTCCGTGGCCGTGAAGGCCGACCTTTCGACGAATCCGAGGTAGAGCCAGGCCGACGCGCCCAGGGGGATCCCGTGTTCCTCCAGGTAGCCCAGGCCGGGGCGGGGACCGGGCGCCGGGGCCAGGTGCGCTGGCAGGGTCCGGGCCCCGCGCTGGAGGAGGCAGACCATCTCTTCTGCGCCCTCCCGGCGGTAGCAGGCCATCCCATCCGGCGCCCAGCGGGAGGCCAGGCGGTCCAGGAAGGGGGCCACCGCGGCCTCCAGGGTGGCGGCATCCTGGGCCCGGGCCGTGAGGTCGCAGAGCTCCAGCGCCTCCCGCTGGACGTCCCTGAGCTCCCGGGTTCGCGTGTAGATCCGGGCCTCCAGCTCCTCCCGGTAGGCCGCAAGCTTCTTCAGGAGCCGCGCATGATCCAGGGCGCGGTCCAGGATCACCTCGATCTCCTCCATCCGGAAGGGTTTCTGGATGAGGTCATAGGCGCCCTGCTTGAGGGCCTGGATGCTGGTGTCCAGGGTGGCGAACCCGGTGACCAGGATGTACAGGGTCTCCGGGAACCGCTGGCGGATGGCGGCCATGAGGTCGAGGCCCGAGGCCCCGCCTGGCATGTTCAGGTCGGTGACCACCACGGAGAACTCCCGCTGGGCCATCCGTTCCAGGGCTGCCTCGGCGCTGTCCGCCGTTTCGGTGGTGTAGCCGCGCTGCCCCAGGGCCTCCTCGAGGGTTTCCCGCAGGATGAGGTCGTCATCGACGAGGAGAACGGGCTCGGGGATCACAGGCTTCCCCACGGGCGGCTGACAATGCGCTCATAGATCCGCGCCTCGATGAAGATGCGCAGTACCTCCTGGTCCAGCAGGTTGACCGAGGCCTCCTGCTCCAGGATCTCCAGGCTGCGCTCCACGCTCACCGCCGCCTTGTAGGGCCGGTCGGCCGCCGACAGGGCATCGAACACGTCCGACACGGCCATCAGCTTGCTCTGGACCGGGATCTCGGAGTCCTTGAGCTGGCGGGGATAGCCCTTGCCGTTGAGCCTCTCGTGGTGGGCATAAGCGATGTCCGGGACGCCGGCCAGTTCGCTGGTCCAGGGGATCTGCCGGAGGAACCGGTAGGTGTGCGTGACGTGACTCTGGATCTCCTCGCGCTCCTGGACCGAGAGGCTGCCCTTGGGGATCTTGAGGAGGCTCAGGTCCTCCGCCTCGATGAGTGCCCGACGCTCCCCCGTCCAGTGCTGGTAGCTGAGGCCCTCCATGAGATCCAGCTCCTGGGCCACCGCCTGGGGCAGCACCGTGGGCTCGTTGCACCGCTTGACCAGGTCCAGGAGACGCAGCCGCTCTTCATCCTGCTGGCGCAGGAGGTCGCTCACCTTGGCGGCGTCGAAGGGGATGCCCCGGCTCCAGGCGTCGAGCATCCGGTCCCGCATGGCCTCCAGGGTCCGCTGGTGCAGCCGCTGGAAAATGCTCTCCAGGCGCTCGCCCTCGATCTTCTTCGCCTTCACGAGCACCTGCTCCCGCACGCCCACCTTGCCGAAGTCGTGCAGCAGGCTGGCGTAGCGGATCTCGCGGAGCTGGACGGGATTGAAGAAGAGGCCGCCGTAGGGCCCGTTGGGGGTCTGGTTGACGGCCTCGGCCAATCCCACCGTGAGGTCGGCCACCCGGCTGGAGTGGCCGGAGGTGCTGGGGTCCCGGGCCTCGATGGCGGTCACGGAGGCGTTCACGAAGCCCTCGAAGAGGCGCTCGATGTCGTTCTTCAGGCCCAGGATCTCCTGGGTGCGGGCCTCCACCATGCGCTCCAGGTTCAGCTGGTATTCCTCGTTCTCCTTGCGCAGGCGGTAGTGCTCCAGGGCCCGCTCCAGGCTGGCCTCGATCTCCGCCAGCTTGAAGGGTTTCTGGATGAAGTCGTAGGCGCCACGCTTGAGGGCCTGGATGGCCGCCTCGGTGGTGGCGTAACCCGTCATCAGGATCCCCATGGTCTTGGGATCCTCTTCGTGGACAGCCCGCAGCAGTTCCAGTCCGGACAGGCCGCCCGGCATGTTCAGGTCCGTGAACACCACGGGGAAGTGCTTTTCCCGGACCCGGGCCAGGGCCTGGTTGCCGCCCTCGGCGCCCTCGGCGGCATAGCCCTGCTCGGCCAGCGCTTCCACCAGGAGATTCCGGAGGTCGGCCTCGTCGTCCACGATGAGGATGGGGATGGGGGAGGTCAGGGGCACACCGTCTCCAGGGACACCCCGGCTCATCGGCAGAGGGATGGCGGGAGGCAAGTTTCAGGGGGGAGCCCGGGATCTGAACCTTTCTCCCCTACTGGACGGCCTGGGCCTCCACGGCCAAGTGGCCATCGCGGACCTCAAGGCGGGCGAGGCCGCCGGGCTGAAGGATGCCCTGGAGGATGAGGCGGGAGAGGGGGTTGACCACGGCCTGCTGGACCAGTCGCTTGAGGGGGCGGGCGCCGAGCTGGGGATCGTAGCCCTCCTCCGCCAGCCAGGCCAGGGCGGCCTCCGGAACCTCGAGTTCCAGCCGCTGGCCCTGGAGGAGCTCCTGGAGCCGTTTCAGCTGGATGCCGGCCACCGCCTTCATGTTCTCCCGGCTCAGGGGGCGGAAGATCACCACCTCGTCCAGCCGGTTCAGGAACTCGGGGCGGAAGGCGCCGTGGAGGGCGGTCTGAACCGCCGCCTGGGCCTGGTCGGGGTCTCCCCCGGCCTCGAAGATGGCCTGACTGCCCAGGTTGGAGGTCATGAGCACCACCGTGTTGCGGAAGCTCACCGTGCGGCCGTGGCCATCCGTGAGCCGGCCGTCCTCCAGCACCTGCAGGAAGAGGTCGAAGATCCGCGGGTGGGCCTTCTCCATCTCGTCCAGGAGGATCACGGCGTAGGGCCGGCGGCGGACGGCCTCGGTGAGGCGTCCGCCCTCCTCGTAGCCCACGTAGCCGGGTGCCGAGCCGATGAGCCGGGTGGCGTCCGCCTCGTGGGTGAACTCGCTCATGTCGATGCGGACCATGGCCGCCTCGTCGTCGAAGAGGAACTCCGCCAGGGCCCGGGCCACCTCGGTCTTGCCCACGCCCGTGGGCCCCAGGAAGAGGAAGCCGCCGATGGGGCGTTTCGGGTCTCCCAGGCCGGCGCGGTTGCGCCGCAGGGCATCGCTGATGGCCGTCAGGGCCGGGTCCTGGCCCACCACTCGGGCGCGGAGGCGCTCCTCCATGTGCATCAGCTTCTGGACCTCGCCTTCCATCAGGCGGCTCACGGGGATGCCCGTCCAGCGGCTCACCACGGCGGCCACGTCGGGCTCTGCCACCTCCAGGCGGAGCATGGCGCTCTCGCTGGGGCTGGCCGCCGCCAGCTGCTTCTCCAGGGCCGGGATCTCGCCGTACTCCAGGCGTGAGGCACGCTCGTACTCGCCCCTGGTCTTGGCCTGATCCAGCTCGATGCGCAGGTCGTCCAACTTCTTCTGGACCCCCCGCGCTCCTTCGATCACCTTCTTCTCGTTCTCCCACTGAGCCCGGAATCGGCCCAGCTCCTCGTTCAATTCGGCTGACTCCTTCTCGATATCAGCCAGCCGGGCACGGCTGGCTGCGTCCTTCTCCTTCGTCAGGGAGTGCCGCTCCAGCTGCAGCTGCATCTCCCGGCGTTCGCGGACGTCGATCTCCGTGGGCCGGCTGTCGATCTGCATGCGCACGGCGCTGGCGGCCTCGTCCATGAGGTCCACGGCCTTGTCGGGCAGGAAGCGGTCGGCAATGTAGCGGTGGCTCAGCTGGGCGGCGGCTACCAGGGCGGCGTCCTGGATGCGCACGCCGTGGTGCAGCTCGTAGCGCTCCTTCAGCCCCCGGAGGATGGAGATGGTGTCCTCCACGGAGGGCTCCTCCACGAAGACGGGCTGGAAGCGCCGCTCCAGGGCGGCGTCCTTCTCGATGTGCTTGCGGTACTCGTCCAGGGTGGTGGCCCCGATGCAGCGCAGCTCGCCCCGGGCCAGGGCGGGCTTCAGGAGGTTGGCGGCGTCCATGCCGCCTTCCACGGCCCCGGCGCCCACCAGCAGATGCAGTTCGTCGATGAAAAGGACGACCTGGCCTTCGGCCTTCTCCACCTCCTGGATGACGCCCTTGAGGCGCTCCTCGAACTGGCCCCGGTACTGGGTGCCGGCCACCAGGGCGCCCATGTCGAGGCCCATGACCCGCAGGCCCTTCAGGCTCTCGGGCACGTCGTTCCGGGCGATGCGCTGGGCCAGCCCCTCCACGATGGCGGTCTTGCCCACGCCCGGCTCGCCGATGAGGACGGGGTTGTTCTTGGTGCGCCGGGACAGCACCTGCAACACCCGGCGGATCTCCTCATCGCGACCGATGACGGGGTCGAGCTTCCCGGCTACTGCCTGGGCCGTGTAGTCCTTGGCGTACTTCTCCAGGCTGGCGAACTTCTCCTCGGCCTTCTCGTCCTCCACCTTCGAGCCCTTGCGGACCTCGCGGATGGCGTCCTCCAGCTTCTTCCGGTCCATGCCGAAGCGGTCCAGCACCTTCCGCGCGTCCGTGTGGGCGTTGGCGAAGGCCAGCAGGAGCGCGTCCGTGGCCAGGAAGCGGTCGCCCAGGCCCCGGCCCGTATCGCTGGCCACCTCCAGGAAGTGCCGGAAGCCCGCGCCGATCTGGGGATCCGCCCCGCCCACGGCCCGGGGCAGCTTCGCGACCAGGTCCTCGGCGGCGTCTGCCAGGCCCTGGATGGCCTCGGGGGCGAGGCCGGCCCGCTCCAGCAGAGGACGCAGCCCGGACTCCGTGGCCATGAGGGCGAGGAACAGGTGCGGAGGCACCAGTTCCGGGTGCTGGTCGGCCACGGCCCGTTCGCGGGCGGCCACCAGGACATCGTTGGCTTTCTGGGTGAAGGGGAGGAGGGACATGAAACACCTCGGATCCATGATGGAATAGATATGACTCTAACGAACTAAAATTTTCTTCAAAAATTTAAGACATCACGTTGAAAGCCACAATCCAATCAAGGGATCTTGACGGGGTTTGATGACGGTGTATTTTCTGATGAGGTTAATTAACCGAAAGGTTTCATGACCACCCCCGATCCCCTCAGCGCCACCTTCGCCGCCCTGTCCGACCCCACCCGCCGGGCCATCCTCGCCCGGCTGTCCGCGGGGGAGGCCACCGTCAAGGTCCTGGCGGAACCCTTCCAGATGAGCCTTCCCGCCATCTCCAAGCATCTGCGCGTGCTGGAGCGGGCTGGCCTCGTGGCCCGGGGGCGGGAGGCCCAGTGGCGCCCCTGCCGCCTGGAGGCGAAGCCCCTGCAGGAGGCCTCCGCCTGGCTCGGGCAGTACCGCGCCTTCTGGGAGGCCCGGCTGGACCGCCTGGAGGCCTACCTCCAGGAACTCCAGTCCCAGGGGCCCCTCGAGGATCCCCCCCACCTTTGAACTCGCGGCCTTCCGCCGCCCATCGGGCCTCGGGGCCCGCCCCCTTTCCCCTGGAGACACGCCATGAGCGTACCGACCGAACTCCTCCTGAACCGCCTCCTCGACGCCCCGCGGGAGCGCGTCTTCGCGGCCTGGACCGACCCGGCGCACCTGCAGAAATGGTGGGGCCCGGAAGCCTTCAGCAACCCGCGCTGCGAGTGGGAATCGCGAGCGGGCGGCGGGATCCACGTGGACATGCGCGGCCCGGACGGCAGCGTGTATCCCATGGGGGGTGAGGTGGTGGAGGTGGTGCCGCCGGAGCGGATCGTCTTCCTGAGCCGCGCCCTGGATGCCGCGGGGGAGGCCCTCTTCGAATCCCGCAACGTGGTGACCCTCTCGGAGGAGGGCGCGAGAACCCGCCTCAGGCTGCAGGTCAGCGTGTCGAAGATCCGGCCCGAGGCGGCGCGCCACCTGGCCGGCATGGAGACGGGCTGGGCCCAGAGCCTTCTCCGCCTGGACGCCCTGGTGTGGGAGCCCCTCTCGGACCGCGAACTCGTGGCCCAGCGCTGGGTGCCCGCCACGCCCGCCCAGGTGCGGGCCGCCTGGACGGATCCCCGGCGGCTGGCCCGCTTCTGGGGTCCGCATGGCTTCCGCAACACCTTCGAGGTCTGCGAGCCCAAGGCCGGTGGGGCCTGGCGATTCGTGATGCACGGGCCGGACGGCAAGGACTATCCGAACGAGTGCGCCTTCATCGAGGTGGGGGAGGACCGGATCATCATCGACCACCTGTCGGGGCCCCGGTTCCGCATCACAGCCACCTTCACGGCGGAGGGCGCCGGGACCCGGGTCGTCTTCCGCCAGGCCTTCGAGGACGCCGCCACCTGCCGCCTGATCGCGAAATTCGCGCTGCAGGGCAACGAGGAGAACATGGACCGCCTGGCTGCGGAGGTCGCGGGCTGAGTCTCGGCGGGCGTCTCAGGCCAGGCCCCTCCGTGCCGCTTCGCGCGCCAGCGCGGGGTTGAGCCGGAGGGCCCGGTCCGCCTGGGCCCGAGCCTCGCCGGCGCGGCCGGACCTCAGCAGGAGCTCCGCGGCCAGCAGCTGGGCCCAGCCGTCCCATGGGCGGGCCATGACGGCAGCCCGGAGGGCGACCGCGGCACCAGGATCCACCGGCTGTCGCAGCTCCCGCGCGGCCTCCAGGGCCAGGGCACCCCAGGCGAGCTGGAGGTTGAGGTTCCCGGGGGCGGCCGCGACGGCGCGCTTCTGGAGGGCCAGGGCCCTGCGGGCCAGGGCGGGATTCCGGGTCGCGCGGGCGGAGAGCATGCGCTCGCGGGCGCCGGCCGCCAGAGCCTCCGCATTGCCGGGCCCCTGGGCCAGGAGGCCCTCGATCTCCTTCCGCGCCTCGGCGAGATCGGCGGCGGCATCGAGGCCGTGGTCGAGGTCCGCGGCCGCGCGGTCCAGGAGGGTGGTGGCCAGGCCGAGGCGGGCCTGGCGCGAGGAGGGCTGGAGGGCCAGGCCCCTCCGGTGGCTCCGCAAGGCTGCTTCCAGGACGGGGCGCGGATCGGCCCCGGTCCAGACCTGGTACTGGGCCAGGGACTGGAAGGCAGCGCCCTCGCTGAAGTCGTGGCCGACCCAGCGGCGGAGGGTGGAGGCGGTCTCCAGAAGGTCGGCCGCGGCCTTGACCTCCGCGGCGGGATCCTTCCCGGTTGCGAGCTGGCGTTCGGCCCGCAGGGCGTGGATGTTGCCGAGGGCGTCCAGGAGGTAGTCGTGCAGGCGAGGCTGCTGGAGCGATTTCTGGAGTCCTGCCTCCGCCCGCTGGAGGAAGGGTTCGGGGTCCCGGCCCTGGGCCATCTCCTGCTCGGCTCGGTTGCGCAGCACGGTGGCCCAGTTCACCCAGAGGGCGGCCTCCGAGGGCCGAAGCAGGAGGGCCTTTTCTGCGTCGGATGCGGCGGCGTCAAGCTCAGCGCTGGGATCCTCGCCAAGGCCCAGGAGGTGGGTGGCCCAGCGCCGGTGAATGGCCGTGCTGAAGCTGCGGGCCCGCCAGCTGTCCGGATCCACCTCCAGGGCCGCCCGGACGGGCTGGAGCGCCCAGTCGCGGTCCGAGGGCGTGGCGCGGCCCTGGTCCAGCCTGAGACCGAGCAGCGCGAAGCGACGCTGGGCCTCCTCCACCAGCGGCTCAGGCGCGCTGCGCGCCCGGTCCTGGGCCGCGGCGAGGCAGGCGCCCTCGAGGTCCATCTGGGCCATGGCCTCGTCCCGCTCCCCAGTGGAGAGGAGGCCGACGGCCATCTCCTTGCGGGCTTCGGCCTCCAGCAGCCACGGCTCCGGGAACCAGGGTTGGCGGGCTTGGGCCTCCCGGGCCTTCAACAGCGCCTCGGCGAACCGGCCCTGGACGAGGGCGAGGAGGCCCTCGGCGTAGGCGGATCCCTCCGGACTGGGGCCCTGCGCTTCGCGCAGGAGGGCCAGGGCCGGGCCGCGGAGGGTGGGCTCCAGGTCCCGGCGGCGCTCGTCCAGGGCTTGGCCATGGAGGCCTTCGAGTTCGGCCACGTAGAGGCGAGCCAGCGTAGTGCCCAGGGCCTGCGCGGCATCGGGATCCCTCGGCGCGGCCTTCCGCGCCGCCTCGAGCTGGGTCCGGGCCTTCTCCAGGTCGCCGAGGGCGAGGTAGCCGCGGCCCAGGGCCAGCCGGGCGGGACCCTGGGCCCACCGTCCCTGCCGCTCGGTCTCCTCCTGGAGCCGGGCCAGCTCGGCCCGCACCTCCCGGAGCTCCCCGCTCGCGTTGTGCCGGGGCAGGCTGCGCACCTGGAAGATGCGGCTGTCGAGCCGTTCCACCTCCTGGGCCAGCTGCTGGGCGAAGCGCACCTGGGAGCGGGCCCGCAGGGCGGAGAAGAGGCCGTAGCCAGCGGACAGGAGGAGGAGGGCCAGAAGGGCGGCCACCAGACGGTTCTTGCGCAGGAGCTTGCCCGTGCGATAGACGATGGAGGGGCGCCGCGCGAGGATCGGATCGCCATCGAGGAACCGGCGGAGGTCCTCGCCGAAGGCCCGGGCGGAGTCGTAGCGCCGCACGGGATCCTTCTCCAGGGCCTTGAGGATGATGGTCTGGAGGTCCCGCGGCACCTCAGGCGCGAGGCGGGAGGGCGGCACGGGATCCTCCTCCGCGATGCTCCGCATGAGGGCCAACGGTGTCTCGCCCCGGAAAGGCGGCGCGCCCGTCAGGGACTCGTAGAGCAGGGTGCCGAGGGCGTAGACATCCGTGCGACGGTCAACCCTGTCCGCGCGGCCCAGGGCCTGTTCGGGGCTCAGGTACATGGGCGTGCCCATGATGGCGTGGGCATGGGTGCGCGAGACATCGTCCAGGTCCCGGGCCACCCCGAAGTCCATGACGTAGGGGTGCCAGCCTCCGTCCTCCTTCTGCAGCATGACGTTGCCGGGCTTCACGTCGCGGTGGACGATGCCGGCGCGGTGGCACGCGTGCAGCGCCTCCGCGGTCTGGAGAAGGACTTCGACCTTCGTCCGGAGATCAAGGCTTTCGCGGGCCTCGCGCAGGGTCGGACCATCCACGAACTGCATGACGAGGTAGGGGTGGCCCTGGGCCTCGCCGGCCTCGAAGATGTGGCAGACGTTCGGATGCTCCACCTGGGCCTGGGCCCTGGCCTCCTGGAGGAAGCGCGCGGTGTCCTCCGGCTCCAGCCGCTTGAGGAACTTGAGGGCCACGGTCCGCTGCAACTGCCGGTCGAAGACCTTGTAGACCACGCCCATGCCGCCTTCGCCGACGACCTCCAGGGCCTCGTACCGGCCCCCCTCGCGCAAGGGGAAGCGGGCCAGAAGCTCCGCTCGGCTCAGGCCGGGGGCCGGGGAGCCGGAGTCGCGGAAGGATCCATCGGCCCGCCAGAGCCCGGTCGCCTCCTGTCCCGAATCGGGCACCGCGGCCGTCCAATCACCTCCGGCTCGGCTGGAGTCGGAAGGGGGGGTCGGAGGATCCGGGACGCGGTCGGCCATGGGGCTGGCCCAAGGATAGTCGGCCCGGATGGGTTGGCCATGGCCGATCCATCCGGCCCGGACCCCGGGCTATCCGAGGGCCGCAGGGGCGATACCGGCCTGGGCCACGATCTCCCCCGCGAGGGCCAGGCTGGCCGTGAGGCCTGGGGATTCGATGCCGTAGAGGTTCACCAGGCCGGGGACGCCGTGAACGGCCTCGGTCTGGAGGATGAAGTCCGGGGCCGCTTCGCTGGGGCCATGGATCTTGGGCCGGATGCCGGCATAGGCCGGCTGCAGGGCGCCGTCCGGCAGGCCCGGCCAGTATCTGCGGACCTCGGCATAGAAGCCGTCGGCGCGCCGGGGATCCACGTCGTAGTTCTCGCGGTCGATCCACTCCACGTCCGGGCCGAAGCGGGCCTGGCCCGCCAGGTCCAGGGTGAGATGCACGCCCAGGGCGCCCTGGCTGGGAATGGGGTAGATGAGCCGGGAGAAGGGTGCGGGACCCGACAGGCCGTAGTAGTTCCCCTTGGAGAGGAACTGCGGAGGCACCGTCTCCGGCCGCAGGCCTTCCAGGGCCCGAGCCACGCGCTGGGCGCCGAGGCCGGCGGCGTTGAAGGCCCGCTCGGCCTGGAGGGTCATGGGCTCCTCGCCGCCCACGCGCAGTTCGATCCCGTCTGTCCCCACCCGTCCGCCCACCACCGGGCTGCGCAGCACCACCGTGGCGCCGTGGGCCTCGGCATCCAGGGCCAGGGCCCGCATGAGGCCGTGGCTGTCCACGATGCCCGTGGTGGGCGAATGCAGGGCGGCGGCGCAGCGGAGGTCCGGCTCCAGCGCGTGGACGGCATCGGCCTCCAGCCAGTCCAGGCTCACGCCGTTGGCCGCGGCACGGGCCTGCAGGTCCCGCAGGGCATCCAGCTGGTCGGCCATGGCCACGATGAGCTTGCCCAGGCGGCGGTGGGCCACGCCGTGGGCTTCGCAGAAGGCATAGAGGGCGCGGTTCCCCGCTACACAGGCGCGGGCCTTGAGGGAGCCCGCCGGGTAGTAGATCCCCGCGTGGACCACCTCGCTGTTCCGGGAGCTGATGCCCGTGCCGATGCGGTCCTCCGCCTCCAGCACCAGCACCTCCTGGCCGGCGAGGGCCAGCGTCTGCGCCAAGGCGAGGCCCACGACGCCGGCCCCGATGACGACGCACTGGACGCGTTCCATGGCGGCCTCCCGGGGGGATTATGGCCGGAGGGTCCTGTGACCGGGGCCTCCGTTGGGGATCGCTGCCTTCAGGGATGAAGGGAATCCACGAAGGGGAGAAGCAAGGGCACGAATGAAGGTGCCTGGGTATCGAGGAATGGTCATCAGGGCCTAGAAAGGGACGGCCCGGGATGAACCAGGTTCCCTTCGTGGTCCTCGCGCGCCCGCAGGGTGGCTTGGTGTCCTTCGTGGAGATCCCATCTTTTCCGTGGACTCAACCCACCCTCGGCCCCGCGGCGGCGACCTCGGGCGACACGTCCGTCTCGAATTTCTTGAAGTTCTCGATGAAGCGGGCGGCCAGGGAGCGGTATCGGGCCTCGTACTGGGCCCGGTCGGGCCAGCTCTCGGCGGGGTACATCACGCCGTCGGGCACGTCGGGGCAGTGCCTGGGCACGTCGAAGCCGAAGACGGGATCCCGATAGCACTCGGCGCCGTCCAGCTTCCCCTCCAGGGCGGCGTTCAGCAGAGCCCGGGTGTGCTTGATGCTGATGCGCTTGCCCACGCCGTAGGGGCCGCCGGTCCAGCCGGTGTTCACCAGCCAGCAGGTGGCCCCGTGGCGCAGCATCTTCCGCCGCAGCAGCTCGGCGTAGACCGCCGGGTGGTGGACCATGAAGGGCCCGCCGAAGCAGGGGCTGAAGGTGATCTCCGGCTCCCGCCCCAGGCCCGCCTCCGTGCCCGCGAGCTTCGACGTGTAGCCGCTGATGAAGTGGTAGAGGGCCTGCTCGGGGCTCAGCCGGGCCAGGGGCGGCATGACGCCGCTGGCGTCGCAGGTGAGCAGCACGATGTGCTTCGGGTGCGGCCCCATCTTGGACAGGACGGCGTTCTCGATGAAGTCCAGGGGGTAGCTGGCGCGGGTGTTCTCGGTCTTGACGTCGCTGTCCAGGTCGATCCGCCGCGAGGCCGGATCGTAGACCACGTTCTCCAGGATGGTGCCGAAGCGGCGGGTGCAGGCGTGGATCTGGGGCTCGGCCTGGGCGTTCAGGCCGATCACTTTGGCGTAGCAGCCGTCCTCGATGTTGAAGACGCCGTTGTCGCTCCAGCCGTGCTCGTCGTCGCCGATGAGGCCCCGGGCCGGGTCGGCGGAGAGGGTGGTCTTGCCCGTGCCCGAGAGGCCGAAGAAGAGGGCCGAGGTGCCGTCCTTGCCCACGTTGGCGCTGCAGTGCATGGAGAGCACGCCCTGCAGCGGCAGCAGGTGGTTCATGACGGTGAAGACCGACTTCTTGATCTCCCCGGCGTAGGCCGTGTTCCCGATGAGGCCCAGCTTCTGGTCGAAGTTCA
>Ga0079306_1000825_pt1 | contig 24369 bp, 21 predicted proteins | sample Methanotroph_Enr_FD_79181 | JGI IMG/M metagenome (GOLD analysis project Ga0079306, IMG submission 79181) | Enriched soil microbial communities from Old Woman Creek wetland in Ohio, USA - Methanotroph_Enrichment_5 | ecosystem: Environmental > Terrestrial > Soil > Wetlands | place: USA: Ohio...
AGGTCCCGGCCGATGGTCACCGTCTCGCGATAGGGAATACCATGGAAATATTCCAGCGCCTGGTCCACGTCGGCCATGGAATAGAGCGGCCGGATTACTTCAAGATGGTGCTCGCGCAGGAGTTTTTCGATGACTTCGTCTCTCAGGATATGATGATTGGACTTCAAGAGCTTCTTGATAGCCTGCATGTCCTCACCGGAGATGGCAGTCTTGCCGCCGCCGGTTTTCATCTTGGCGAGAAAGGACCGTGCCGTTTTGTAGTTGAGATAGGAGGCATCGCCTTCCTGTATCTTTGCGGTATCGCGGAGCAAGTAAGCGCTCGCCGCGGCGGTGGCCCGCGAACAGAACACCTGACCGGTGAAGCCGTCCTTGGTCAACATCGGCAGCCGGCCGGAATGGTCGATATGCGCGTGAGAAAGGACCATGTTGGTCAAGATCTTGGGATCCACCGGCAGAACCCGGTTCTTGGCCTCGGCCTCTTTGCGTTTGCCCTGGAAAAGACCACAATCCATCAGGATGGTATCGTGGTCGGTGGTCAGAGTGTGAAACGAACCGGTTACCTCACGCGTCGCGCCGTAAAATGAAACGTGCATGCCTGCTCCTTCTTGAGTTTTTTCTCTTCCGCGTTCACCGTCCGCAGATCCGCGCATCGATACATATCCGAAAGGTCCGCGGCGCAGAGTGGCCGCACCTGACTATTTCGGCAGAATCGACGACCCGCCCCTGCTGCCGGCAACCATCCGCTACCTTCTGCAGCGACAGCTCGAACAGCTCCGGTCGCTGCAGGTCATAAAAATGCAGCCAGCCCTGCGATTTGAGCACAGTCAGGGCAGGCGCTAAAAACGCCGCGGCCATGGTCGGCAGCGGCATGACCACCCGGTCGAAACGGCGGGCGGCGCAAAAGGCCGGCAAGTTCCGGGCATCGCCGAGATGCAGCTCGATATTCTTCAGTTTCCTGTTCAGGCGCAGGTTCTGCAGGGCATACTCGTGAGCCTTCGGATTCTTTTCAAGGCCGACAATGGTCCGGGCGCGGCTGAAACGGGAAATAACCAGAGGATACGGGGCAATCCCGGAGAATAACACCAGGATATCTTCACCTTCTCCGACCAGTGAGGCTATGCGCCGTCGCTCATGGCCGCTGCGCACCGAGTAATAAACGGTTTCCGGATTGACACGCAGCCGGATGCCGAACTCCGTGACCTCCGTCTCTTTTCGCTCTTCGCCGGCCAGGATGGTCAAGGGGATGGTCCTGAATTCGCCGCCGTAGTAGCCGGCTCTCTTGGCCACCACCTTGATCCTGGCGTTGCCGGCCAGCAGGGTCTCCGCGATGAGCTGTTCCTTTTCCTGCATTTCTTCGGGCACGATGATGATGGCGATATCCCCGACTACGTCATAGCTGCCTACCAGCGCCTGCATTTGCTCTTCGGTCAACATCCCCTGCAGGGCCTGTTTCAATCTCATCGCCACGATGCCCTTCGAATGCTTTGCAAAAAAAAGCGCCAGAGAAAGTTATCTTTCCCTGACGCAATAACGGACAAAACTAATCAGAAAATTGGAATAAGGAACGAGAAATCAAAGTTTCACAACATTTTCCGCCGCCGGACCCTTTTCTCCCTGGACGATATCGAACTTCACCCTCTGGCCTTCCTCAAGAGATTTAAAACCTTCCCCCTTGATCGCCGAGTGATGTACGAAGACATCCTTGCCGCCATCCTGCTCAATAAAACCAAACCCCTTAGAATTATTAAACCACTTGACTTTCCCTTCTGCCATGGCACGACTCCTTTGGCACATTATGCAATTTTGACTTCCCCGCTATCCAGCAAAAAAGTCACCCGAATCCCTCTATTTACTCGTATCCGGAAAAAAAATTCAAATAAAAAGTGCAATGACATGCAATTCCTTTTCGTATCCTGACAAACAGGACCTTTTTTCAGCCTGACATTATCACGCACCATACGGTTATCCGAAGGATTGTTGGGAAAAGCGCGGCTGAACACGTGGCAGGTTCGCAGGTGAAAAACCCGCCTTTTGTCTCGGTTTTACAATAGAGGTTGCGTAAATCACGACTTTATGATTACTTAAGCAGGCCAAATCGACGCAATATAAAATATTTTTACCTGTGAAATTGAATGGTTTCTACACCTGGAGGAAAAAATGTTTAAGATCGTTAGACGCGAAGAAATGTCTCAGGGCACGGTGATTCTCAATGAAATTGAGGCTCCACTGATCGCCAGAAAAGCCAGGCCCGGCCAGTTTGTCATCCTCAAGGCCAACGAGAATGGCGAACGCATTCCCCTGACCATGGCTGAAACCGACGCAGCCAAAGGCACCATCACCATCATCTATATGGTTGTTGGAAAATCGACGGCATTGTTCAAGGACCTCAAGGTCGGTGAGGGGTATCAGGATGTCATCGGTCCGTTGGGCAAGGCTACCCACCTGCAACGAGTCGGCAAAGTGGTCTGCGTCGGCGGCGGGACAGGGGTAGCCGTTCTCCATCCGATCACCCGCGGCCTGAAGGAAATCGGCAACGACGTCACCTGCATCGTTGGCGCCCGGAACAAGGGGCTTTTGATCATGGAAGAGCATATGAAAGCCGCCTCCCATGATCTGCGCATCTGCACCGACGACGGCTCCTACGGCCATCACGGTTTTGTCACCGATGTCCTGAAGGATGTCCTGAAGGCCGGCGACGTCAAGCTGGTGGTGGCGATCGGACCGGTGCCCATGATGAAGGCAGTCAGCAATATTACTAAGGAATTCAACGTCGAAACCATGGTCAGTCTCAATCCGATCATGGTCGACGGCACCGGCATGTGCGGCGGTTGTCGAGTGACTGTCGGCGGGCAGACCAAGTTTGCCTGTGTCGATGGCCCGGAATTCGACGGTCATAAGGTCGACTACGACGAGTTGATGATGAGACTGAGAGCATACCAGGCAGAAGAGCGAAAATGCCACGAGGCATACTGCACTATCCGCGACGCCCGCTGAGATACTGCTGCCCGGCAAGCCGGCAGCATCATAAGACCTGTAAATTGACAATATATCGTGGATCTGATTTCTACGGAGGACATACACATGGCTGAAGCAGCGAACAAAAAGGAGCAGAAATCCAGGACTCCCATGCCTGAGCAGGAGCCGAAGGTCAGGGCTCGCAATTTTCTCGAAGTCCCGACCGGCTATACCGTGAAAATGGCGCAACAGGAAGCGAGCAGGTGTCTGCAATGTAAGAAGCCCGGCTGTGTCGAAGGCTGCCCGGTCGGCGTGGACATTCCCGCCTTTATCGACCTCATCGCCCAGGGCGACATGACCGGCGCCATCCGCAATCTCTGGCGCAAAAATGCGTTGCCGGCCGTCTGCGGCCGGGTCTGCCCGCAGGAAAGCCAGTGTGAAGGGAAATGCATCGTCGGCAAGAAGGGAGAGCCGGTTGCCATCGGCAACCTGGAACGGTTCTGCGCCGATTACGAAAGGGCACACGGCACCGGCGAACTGCCGCCCAAGGCCCCGCCGACCGGCAAGAAGGTAGCGGTGGTCGGCTCCGGACCATCCGGCCTGACCGTGGCCGGCGACCTCATCGTCAAGGGCCACGACGTGACTATCTTCGAGGCCTTCCATAAGGCGGGCGGCGTTTTAGTCTACGGCATCCCCGAATTCCGTCTGCCGAAGGATATCGTCGCCCAGGAAGTGAATTTCCTCGAACGACTGGGGGTAAAGATTGAGTGCAATGCGGTTGTAGGCCGGACAGTTTCTTTGGACGAGCTTTTCGCCGAGGGCTTCGACGCCATCTATGTCGGCGTTGGCGCCGGTCTGCCGAAATTCATGAACATCCCCGGCGAGAACTACGTCGGCATCCTTTCCGCCAACGAGTACCTCACCCGGGCCAATCTCATGAAGGCCTATAAATATCCGGAAGTAGACACTCCGATTCCACTTGGCAAAAATGTCGTGGTGCTCGGCGCCGGCAACGTCGCCATGGACTCGGCCCGGACGGCCATGCGCCTGGGCGCCGACAGTGTCAAGATCGTCTATCGTCGCTCCCGCGATGAGATGCCTGCTCGGGCGGCAGAAATACACCATGCCGAGGAGGAGGGGATCGAGTTGTTCCTGCTCACCAACCCGACCCGTTACATCGGCGACGCCAACGGCCGTCTCACCGGCATGGAATGTCTGCGGATGGAACTTGGCGAACCCGATGCTTCCGGCAGGAGACGTCCCGTTCCGGTGAAAGGCTCTGAGTTCGAGATAGCCTGCGATCTGTGCATCGTCGCCGTAGGCTCCGGCGCCAACCCCCTGCTGACCAGTGAAACCCCGGATATGAAGTTGAATAAATGGGGAAATATCGCTGCCGATGAAAAGAACGGCAAGACCACCAAGCATGGCGTCTGGGCGGGGGGCGATATTGTCACCGGGGCAGCCACCGTTATTCTGGCCATGGGCGCCGGGCGGCAGGCCGCCAATTCCATCCATGACTACCTGACACTCGGCTGGTGAAATCTGCAGCGTAATCGCCAATTCGAGAACTGTCCGATCCACCCCGCCGGCCTGATGTCCGGCGGGGTTTTTTGTTGCACCACGCCGGGGTACCGAAACCCCTCGTTCCTCTCTTTTTATAACCATTCCTGATCATTGTGTTCAGTTTAATGAATAGCTCGTACTCCTTCACCAACTCCGCAATGTTCTGAAATAATAATGTATCGATGCGGGCAGGCGCCGCGCATAAAAAACCGGCAAAGCCACATAAGCTGTCCGCTTCATCACCTGCCTAGTTGTGCAATTTGGGCGTAGTGTGAATTGAAAGTATATCTCAACAAGGAAGTCTCCAAAGATGACTTGAAATATTGCTTGATATCTCGTTGTATTATGGGCTTTATTTAGCCGATGTCTCATTTATTGCGAACTGTGCAGGAGCCTCCGCACAAAACCTTCAGGCATAATTTACCGCCTGCTCAGCACAATGCGCACATCACGATTATTTTTTTTGCACAATTTCACCCGTCTAAATCATCCTAAGTAGCTGTTTGGTAAAGAAAAATATTTTCTTGACATAATTCTAAGACGCTTGTTAATGAATGGGTGTTCATAATTGTTCGGAGAGGTGTGTGCTGTTTACCGGCCACAGGGTATAGAAAAAAGCAGTAAAAGGGGAAATGATGTCTACAGAACTTGTTCTCTCGGCGACTACCTTAATCGGCATCGCCGCCCTTGTTCCCTGTCTGATGGTTCTCACCAAGGTTCTCGGACCGCGATCCAGGGGAGTTATCAAAAACGAGGCTTACGAAAGTGGCGTCGGCCCGGTCATCGGCGCGGTTGATCAAAAATTCAGTGTCAAGTTTTATCTGCTGGCAATTCTCTTCTTAATTTTCGACCTTGAGGCAGTTTTCATGTATCCGTGGGCCGTCAGCCTCCGTGAACTGGGCTGGTTCGGCTTTTTTGAAATGGTAGTTTTCATGCTGCTGCTTCTCACCGGACTCATCTACATTCTCAAGAAAGGGGTGCTCAATTGGCGTTAGGATTAGAAGCTAGTCTCGGCAACACAGTCATTACCACCAAACTTGATGAAATCATCAATTGGGGGCGGCAGTATTCACTGTGGCCATTCGTCTTTGGAACCGCCTGCTGCGCTATCGAATTTATGAGTGCCGCGGCAAGTCAGCACGACATTTCCCGTTTCGGGGCGGAAGTTGTCCGGTTTTCTCCCCGCCAGGCCGATCTTTTGCTGGTCTGCGGCACCATCAGCTATAAACAGGCGCCCATCCTGAAACGGATCTATGAGCAGATGCCCGATCCCAAGTGGGTGGTTGCCATGGGTGCCTGTGCCAGCTCCGGTGGAATATACGACAACTACTGCACGCTGCAGGGCATCGACGCCGTCATTCCCGTGGACATCTATATCGCGGGCTGTCCGCCACGACCGGAAGCAGTCCTGGATGCCTTGATAAAGATCCAGGAGCAGATAAAAACCGAAAGCGTTCTGAAAGACCGCCATAAAGACTTCAAAGGGATTCTCGACTGATATGAATGCGACGGCTCTAGAAAAAATCCAAGCCGCCTTTCCGGACGCGATCTGCAATGCTGTTCTGGATTCGGTGGTTATTGATGTTCAGCCTGAAAATCTGGAGAAGACTCTGTCCCGGCTGAAAAACGACCCGGCTTTCAACTGCGGCCTGATGGTCGATGTCACGGCAATCGATTATCTCGATTATCCGCAACAACGGCAGACTCGATTCTCCGTGGTCTATACGCTCCGTAACTGGCAGGAGGGTCTCCTGGTGCAAGTGCGCACGCCGGTCGCGGATCCGGATCAAGGCGTTGCCACCGCCACCCATCTGTGGGGCTCGGCAATGTGGGGGGAACGGGAGGTCTACGACCAGTACGGCATCAGATTTCAGGGACATCCCGACCTGCGGAGAATCCTCAATCACTGGCAGTTTGAAGGACATCCGCTACGCAAGGATTACCCGATCTTAAAAGGCCAGCCCTGCTACCAGACCGACAGTCTGGAGAAAGAAATCAGGGCAAGACTGGTGGAAAACGGTATCGATGAAACCACTATGCAGGACATCAATACCGAGATAATGTTTTTGAATATCGGCCCCTCGCACCCCGCGACCCATGGTGCTATCCGCATCCTGACCGCCCTCGATGGCGAGACTATTCTGGCCAATGTCAATGAAATCGGCTATCTCCACCGGGGATTCGAGAAGACGGCGGAAAACAGGACCTACAACCAGGTCATCCCGCTGACCGACCGGCTCAACTACTGCTCCTCGCTGATCAACAATATCGCCTATGCCAAGGCGGTCGAGTCGTGGCTGGGGGTCGAGATCACCGAGCGGGCCAAATTCATGCGGGTGGTTCTCACTGAGTTTTACCGGGTGCTCGACCATCTGGTCTGTCTCGCCGCCAACCTGGTGGATATGGGGGGCCTCACCAATTACTGGTACCTCTACAACGAAAAGGAAGCGGCCTACGATTTCATCAGCCGCCTCACCGGCGCCCGCCTCACCAGTTCCTTTACCCGAATCGGCGGCATGTACCGCGATTTTTATGAAGGATGGCAAGATGATCTGGAAAAACACCTGCGCGATATCGAAAAAGGCATCGGCGATTCTCTGAAACTGGTGGCTACCAACCGTATCGTTCACGACCGAACCCAGGGCGTTTGTGTCCTGCCCGCCGAGACCGCCCTCAGCTACGGCTTCACCGGCCCGACCTTGAGAGCGAGCGGCGTACCCTTCGATCTGCGCAAGGACGCGCCCTATTACAACTATGAGTCCTTCGACTTCACCGTGCCGGTGGGCACCAACGGCGATATCTACGATCGGTTCATGATCCGTTTCGAAGAGATGTTCCAGTCCATCCGCATCATCCGCCAGGCGATGAAGAACATCCCCGCAGGGCCGGTCAACGTCAAGGATTCACAGATCTGCCTGCCGCCGAAACAGCAGGTCTACAGCAATATCGAGGGCCTCGCTAATCACTTCAAGCTGATTTTTGAAGGGGTGAAGGTCCCGGCAGGCGAATGGTACGATTCCTATGAAGCCGCCAACGGCGAACTGGGCTTCCATTTTGTTGCCGACGGCTCCGGCCGCCCATACAAGTGCAAAGTGCGACCGCCCTGTTTCTACATCATGGGCGGCTTCCATAAAATGGTTGAAGGGTACATGATCGCGGATGCGGTCATCAACCTCGGATGTATCAATATAATCGGCGGGGAGTTGGACAGATGAGCGATCGTTCACAACTGATTTCTACTGGCAAACCATTCCAGTACGACCAGCAAAGGGATGCTGAATTCGAGAGGCTTATCAAACGCTATCCCACCAGGGAATCGATGATCCTCCCAGCCCTCTGGCTGATCCAGGAACAGGAAGGCTGGATAAGCCAGGAGGCCATCGCCTATGTGGCCGATCGTATCGGCACCTTCGCCAGTAAGGTCTACGAGGCGGTAACCTTTTACACCATGTACCAGCTGCAGCCGATGGGTAAAAACCATATCTGCGTCTGCCGCACTCTCTCCTGCTGGCTCCGGGGAAAACAGGAAATCGTCGATTACCTGAAAAACGAAATCGGCATCACTCCCGGCAAAGTCAGCGACGACGGCAGGTTCAGTCTGGAAGAAGTCGAATGCTTGGGTCACTGCGGTACCGCCCCGGTTGTCCAGGTCAATGGCGAATTCTACGAGAACATGGACGTAGACAAGCTGAAAGCGCTGCTGGCCACATTGAAATAAGGAGGCGAACGGACATGGAAGTAAAGTTACTCAGTGCCAAGTTCGACATAAAAAATTCCCACAAGCTGAAAACCGCTAAAAAGCATGGTGCTTACGGCACGCTTGACAAAATTTTTGCCATGAAGCCCGAGGATGTCATCGAAGAGGTGAAGAAAAGCGGCCTGCGCGGCCGTGGCGGAGCCGGTTTTCCAGCTGGTGTGAAATGGGGTTTCCTGCCCAAGAATACCGGTAAACCAGTCTATCTGGCGGTCAACTCCGACGAATCCGAACCGGCAACTTTCAAGGATCGCTATATTCTCGTCAAAGATCCGCATATGCTGATCGAAGGCATCATCATCTGCAGCTATGCCATCGGTTCCCATGATGCCTATATCTACATCCGCGGTGAATACACCACCCAGGTGAAAGCCCTGCAGGCCGCCATCGATGAGGCCTATGCGGCGGGTTATCTGGGCGAGAAAGTCGCCGAACACGATTATCGGGTGGATGTCACCGTGCATCGCGGTGCCGGCGCCTATGTCTGCGGCGAAGAAACCGCCCTGCTGGAATCCATCGAGGGCAAGAAAGGCCAGCCGCGCAGCAAGCCGCCGTTTCCCGCGGTGGCCGGCCTCTACGGCTGCCCAACCATCATCAACAACGTCCAGAGTATCGCCTCACTACCCTGGATAATAGAAAACGGCGCCGACGCGTACAAGGCCTACGGCACTGAGAAAAGCCCGGGCACCCATCTATTCGGCATCTCCGGTCATGTCGAAAAGCCGGGCATGTACGAACTCCCCCTCGGTCTGCCGCTGCTTGAGGTAGTGGAAAAAGTGGCCGGCGGGGTCTGGAAGGGCAGAAAACTTAAAGGCATCATCCCCGGCGGCAGTTCCACACCCGTACTGCTCCCCGAGGAGGCAAAAAGCGTAACGCTCGATTACGAGTCCATGGCCGCCCATAAGACCATGTTCGGTTCGGGCGGCATCGTGGTGCTGGATGAGACCGTCGATATCGTCCAGCTCGTCAAAAATCTCATTGATTTTTATCACCACGAATCCTGCGGCCAATGCACACCCTGCCGGGAAGGCCTGGGCTGGATGTTGAAGATTATCAAAAAAATTGTTCGCGGCGACGGCAGCATCGACGATGTCAAACTGCTGCGCGAACTCTGCGACAACATTGAAATGAAAACCGTCTGCGTCTTATCGGCAGCCTGCACGATGCCGGTGCGCAGCTACCTGGATAAGTTCAGGCACGAGTTTGAGGCGTACGTCAACAAGAATGCCTCTTCAGCAGTACAAGCGAATCAGGAATAGGTCACCTCATGGCTGATAAGATCAAACTTTTCGTAAACGGAGTCGAGGTCGAAGTCGAAGCGGGCAAAAACCTGATCGACGCCATCGGTGCCGTTGGCATCGAGATACCTCACTTATGCTACCATCCTGCCCTCGGCGCAGACGGTAACTGCCGGATGTGCCTGGTCGGCATCGAAGACGGCCGGCCCCCGTTGGTGCCGGCGTGCAAGACGCCGGCCCAGGCGGGCATGAAGGTATTGCTCAACGCCGACCATATCAAGAAGATCCAGCACGATGTCATGGAATTCGAGCTGATCAATCATCCCATCGACTGCCCGATTTGCGACCAGGCCGGGGAATGCAAGCTCCAGGACTATTACATGAGTTACGACCAGCGGGAGAGCAGAATGACCGTACCCCCGGTGGCCAAAAACAAAAAGATGGATTTCGGCTGCGGCGTCGTCCACGATCAAGAACGCTGTGTCTGCTGCGGCCGCTGCGTGCGCTTCTGCCGTCAGATCACCAAGACCGGCGAACTGGGCATCATCAACCGCACCGACGACGCCCGGGTCAACATCTTCCCCGGCCGGCCCCTGAACAACCGGTACGCTCTCAATGTGGTCGATCTCTGTCCGGTCGGCGCCATGACCAGCAAGGACTTCCGCTTCAAGCAGCGGGTCTGGTTCCTCAAGAAGGATCCCGGCATCTGTCACGGCTGCGCCAAAGGCTGCAATATCTTTATCGACCACAACCGGCCCAAATACCAGGACGATTCCATCTACCGCTTCCGGCCCCGTCTGAACAATCAGGTCAACGGCTACTTCATCTGCGACGAGGGGCGGCTCAGTTATACGAGTGAAAACGACGGCCGGTTGAACGATGGCCGGATCGGCGGCCAGGTACGGCCTCTTGTCGATGTTCTTGCCGCTGCCGGCAAGGAAATCGAGCGCGCGGCGAAAACCGCCATCCTGCTCTCGCCCAACTGCTCGGTCGAACAGATGGCGGGCGTCAAGGCCCTGGCCGAAAAGCTCGGTGCAACGCTCTCAGGCTTCAGCGACGGTTACATCAAAGCGGGCGATGGCGACGATTTCCTTATCCTCGATGACAAATCGGCCAACAGAGCCGGTCTTGCCCTGCTCGGCATCGACTGCAGCAGGGAATTCTTTGAAAAGGCGGTGCAGGAGGCACAGCTGCTCATCAATTTCAACAACAAACTCCAGCTTTCCTACAGTGCCGACGATTTGAAGAAACTGTTGAAGGATACCCGGATTATGGCGGTCACAACCCACGACGACCAGATGGCTGCAATGGCAGATCTGGCCATACCGGTTGCCTCATTTTCCGAATATCGCGGCTCGGTGGTGAACTGCGACAATATCCTGCAGTCGTTTGCCAAGGCAGTGACCAGGAATAACGATCTCGCCGAGATCGGGGCGATTGCCGCGCAACTCGGCAGCCCGTTGCAGACTGAGGCGGAACGGTTCGCCGATTTAGGCAAATACATCGGACCGTTGAAGAACATTGAACCGGATAATATCCCGGCCGAGGGATTGAACTTAAACGAGAGCGAGGCTACCAATGTCAAAGCTTGATATTTTCATGTTAGTCGTTCGAGTCGCCTTCAGCGCCTTCGTCCCGCTCTGCTTCATTGCAGTCTGCGTGTGGATGGAGAGGAGGGGTGCCGGCTTTTTCCAGGATCGATCCGGCCCGAACCGGGCCAACATCTTCGGCTTCAGAGCGGCCGGACTGGTCCAGAATCTGTCCGACGCCGTGAAACTCATTTTCAAGGAAGATGTTACCTCCGCCCATATCAAGCACAAATTCTATTTCGTCCTGGCCCCGGTCATCGTCTTCTTCACGGCCCTCGTTTCCTTTGCCGTCGTGCCCTTTGCCGATACCCTGGTAGTCGGCGGCAAAAGCTACATCATGCAGGGCATCCCTCTTGATCTCGGTATCTTATGGTTTCTCGCCCTGGCCGGTTTCAGCGTCTATGGCATCATCCTGGCCGGCTGGTCGTCGACCAACAAGTACGGCATCCTCGGGGGCTTACGCTCTGCGGCCCAGGTGATCAGCTACGAAATCCCCATGGGCCTGGCGGTGATCAGTCTGCTCGCGGTCTACGGAACGGTCAATCTCAACGAAATGGCCCAATTCCAGGGGAAGCTGCTGTTTGGCTTCATTCCCATGTGGGGTGCAATTCTCCAGCCGCTCGGGATGGTCATCTTCATCGTGGCCGCCTTTGCCGAGACTAACCGAACCCCGTTCGATCTGGCCGAGGGCGAGAGTGAACTGGTCGCCGGGTATCACGTCGAATACAGCGCCATGAAATTCGCGGTCTTTTTCATGGGAGAGTATGTCGCACTCTTTGCATCGAGCGCAATCATCGTGACACTTTTCTTCGGCGGCTACCAGATTCCCTTCCTTGCCACCGCCACCCTGGTCAAAGGTGCCAAACCGGTGGCCGTCCTGCTCCTGGTTCTCCTGCCGGTTGCCATGCACTACTTTGCCGGCTGGATCAGGAGAAACAATGTCAGTCACTATCCAAGGGAAAACGACCCCCGGGTTTTCGAAGCGAATATCTATATCAAATGCTTCTGGGCGCTGGTGATATTTCTTGAACTGGTCCTGCTGGCCATCCTTTTTAGTGAGTCCGGCGGATCGGCAGCTCACATCTTTGTGGCCCTGCTCCAGGTAGGTACTTTCTTGTTGAAAGTCACTATGATGCTCTTTGTCTATATCTGGGTTCGCTGGACCTTACCCCGTTTTCGCTATGACCAGCTCCAAAAATTAGGATGGCAGATGCTTCTCCCGTTGGCACTTCTGAACATCTTCATTACAAGCGCATTTGTCGTGGCGTTGAGCTAAAGGAGGATGAAATGGGTGCGAATGTAAAAACCGTCGAGCGAAAGGGATCGACTCCTCAGGAACGATTCTATCTCCTCGAAATATTCAAGGGAATGGCCACCACCTTCGGCCATTTCATCAGAAATCTTCTCGATACCCGGAATTTGTATGTCCGCCATTATCCGGAGGTGAAGCCGGAGATCCCGGTTCGCTGGCGCGGTCGGCATCGTCTGACCACCCATCCCGACGGCACGGTCAAGTGTGTCGCCTGTTTCATGTGTCAAACCAACTGTCCGGCCAACTGCATCATGATCGAGGCGGGGGAGCGTTATGACGGCAAGACGGAGAAAATGCCGGTGAAGTTCAATATCGACCTGCTGGAATGCATCTACTGCGGCTACTGCGTCGAGGCATGTCCCGTGGATGCCATCCGAATGGACACCGGGATCTACTCGGTTACCGACGACAACCGGGAGTCCTTCGTGATCGGGCTCGATGAGCTGCTGAAGACTCCGGGGGCTTTTTCCGAAGAAGAATATAAAAAAGGGGGCGCTTGATATCATGTTTGCCGAGGGTTTATTTATCGCGTTTTCAGCGCTGTCGGTTCTTGGCGCCTTGGGACTGGTGCTCTTTCGCCACCCGATGAACGGAGCGATGAGTCTGATCGTAACGATGATTTCATTGGCGGGGCTGTATGCACTGCTTTCCGCCAAGCTGATCTTCGTGCTGCAGCTCATCGTCTATGCGGGAGCCATCATGTCCCTCATCCTCTTCATCATCATGTTTCTGAATATTCAGGACAGCGATCTTCCCGAGGAAAAAGGCAGGTTCTACTATCTCCTCGGCGGCCTGGTTGCCATCATTCCTATCGCTTCCTTCCTGATAAAACTGGTGAAAAGCATCCCCGAAAGTGGAACAACAATAGTCGGCAACGGCTTTGGCGGAGTCAAGGAAGTGGGCCTGGTGCTCTTTCAGGACTGGCTGCTGCCTTTTGAAATCGTATCGATTCTCCTGCTGGTGGCCCTTATCGGAGCTGTCGTACTGGCAGGCAAAAGGAGGATGATCAAGTGATTCAGGATTATCTCATTCTCAGTGTCATTCTCTTTTCTCTGGGAATCCTCGGCGTCTTCTCCCGACGGAATGTGTTTGCGGTCTTTATGTCCATTGAGCTGATGCTCAATGCGGCAAACCTTGCCTTTCTCGCCTTCTCACGGCTGCACGAAAGTATGGACGGACATGTCCTGGCCATGATGGTGATGGCCGTCGCCGCCTCGGAAGCCGCCCTCGCGCTGGCAGTCGTCATTCTGCTGCACAAGCACAAAGGCAAGCTGGATACCAACGTTTTCAGTGTATTGAAGGGGTGATCTCATGGAACATACCGCAACATATCTGGGCTTGATACCCCTGTTTCCGCTCATTGGTGCTGTAGTCATCGGCCTGCTGCACATGCTTACCTGTAAAAACGACCCGCTGCCCGAGAAACTGTACGGCGCCCTGGCCTGCATCGGGCCGCTGCTGTCGTTCTTCCTGGCGGTCGTGGTCTTCGTTCACCTGAAAGGCATGCCGGCCGAGGATCGCTTTCTCGTCCATAACGTCTTCACCTGGTTTGCCGTGGGCGACCTGCATATCGACATGGGTTTCCTGGCGGATCCCCTCAGCTCGCTGATGCTGCTGTTCGTCACCTTTATCGGTTCGCTGATCCATATCTATTCGATCGGCTACATGGCCAAGGATCAGAATTTCGGCAAATTCTTCTCGTACATGAACCTCTTTCTCGGGTCGATGCTGATTCTGGTGCTGGGCAGCGGTCCGGTGGTCATGTTTGTCGGCTGGGAAGGTGTCGGCCTCTGTTCCTATCTGCTCATCAGTTTCTGGAGCGAAGACACCAATAATGTGCTGGCCGGCAACAAGGCCTTCATCGTCAACCGGATCGGCGACCTCGGTTTTGTGCTGGGCATGTCCTACTTATTCTGGGCCATCGGCACCAGCGGCTTTGATTATCTCTCCCTGAAAGCCAACGCCCCAAGCATAGACCCGGCCATCGGCATCGCCGTCTGTCTGCTGCTCTTTGTCGGCGCCTGCGGCAAGTCGGCGCAGATTCCGCTGTATGTCTGGCTGCCCGACGCGATGGCTGGTCCGACGCCGGTTTCCGCCCTGATCCACGCCGCGACCATGGTCACCGCCGGTGTCTATATGGTTGCCCGATTTAGTTTTCTTTATTCAGAATTCCCGATTGCCGGTTCCGTCGTTGCCTGGGTCGGTATCCTGACAGCTCTCTTATCCGCAATTTTTGGCATGTTCCAAAAGGATATCAAAAAGATACTCGCCTATTCGACGGTCAGTCAGCTTGGTTATATGTTTGCCGGAGTGGGCGTTGCCGCCTATTCCGCCGGTATCTTCCATGTTTTTACCCATGCCTTTTTCAAGGCCCTGCTCTTTCTCGGGGCCGGTTCCGTTATCTACGCCCTGCACCACGAACAGGATATCTGGAAGATGGGCGGCCTGAAGGAAAAGCTGCCGACGACGTATAAGACCATGCTGATCGGTGCCCTGGCACTCGCCGGTTTTCCACTCTTTTCAGGATTTTTCAGCAAGGATGAAATACTCTTCTCGGCACTTGCCACAGGCCATACCGGCATCTGGATGATCGGGGTTTTTGTTGCCGGAATGACCGCCTATTACACGTTCCGAATGATCTTTCTGGTATTTCATGGCAAACCGCGGGTGCAGGATTCCTTTGACCATGCCCATGAACCCCCTGCAGTGATGACCGTACCACTCATCATTCTCGCGGTCGGCGCCGCCCTTGCCGGTGTCCTCAATCTTCCGGCGATCTTTGGCGGCAATCTCAATGTTTCTCACTGGCTGGCGCCTAGTCTGATCGAACATCATCCGCATATGGGCATCGGCTCCGAGATTCTGGCAATGATCGCCAGTGTGGTTGCGGTGGTGATCGGCATATATATCGCCTTCAAGAAATTCGGCCAGGGTGCGGAAGAACCCGAATTTAAGGGTTTTGCTAAATGGGGCTATTATAAGTTTTATGTCGACGAAATCTACAATGCGGTCTTCGTCCAGCCCTACAAAGGTTTCGGCTCGGTTATTTCCCGATTCCTTGAACCGAATGTCACCGATAGCCATGTAAGGTTCTCATCCTGGATCTACCGCAAGGCCGGGACTGCCTTCAAGGTCTTTCAGGTCGGCTATGTCCGGGTCTACGCAATTTACATGGTCATAGGCTTAAGTCTTATGAGCCTGTTTATCTCTCAATCGATCAATTAGGTGAGGTGAAGGAATGTTCGAATATGCCCTCTCATTCATGATCTTTCTGCCGATCCTCGCCGGTCTGGCCCTGCTTCTCCTGCCTTTACGGAAGGAAGGGGCGCGGATTGTCGGCTTTATCGTCTCCGTAGCGGTACTTTTCCTCGGCATCGAGCTGTTTATCGGTTTTGCCGGGACCGGCGCAATGGAGTATGTGGAAAAAAGACCCTGGATCGAGTCCCTGGGAATCAGCTACAGCCTGGGTGTCGACGGGATCAGTCTCCTCGTGCTCATGGCCGGCTCGATCCTCTTCCCCATGGTTTTTACGCTCTTTGCGCCCCGGTCAAAAGGCTACTACGCCAACCTGCTGATCGCTCAGGGGGCTATGGCGGGGGCGATTCTCTCCACCGACCTGGTGCTCTTCTACATCTTCTGGGAAATCATGCTGCTGCCGATTTTTTTCATGATCGGCATCTACGGCGGACCGAACCGGCTGCCGGCCACCATCAAGATCACCATTTATACTATCGCCGGGTCCCTCCTTATGCTCGCCGCGCTGGTCTATGTGGGGGTTTCCTATCACAATCAGTTCGGCCAGTGGTCGTTCGATATCGTTCAGTTGAGCCAGCTCAATCTAAGTGGGGGCTTTGCCGTTCTAGCCTTTCTCATGTTCATGGTCGCTTTTGCCATCAAGATTCCGCTGTTCCCTTTTCACACCTGGCTGCCCGACGCCTATACCGAAGCGCCCAGCGCCACCACCTTCGTGTTATCGGCAATTATGGCTAAGATCGGGGTGTACGGCGTGATCCGCTTCGTCGTGCCGGTTTTTGAAGTCGAATTTGCCCGGTTCGCCATTCTTCTGTCGCTGGCCGGAGTCACCGGCATGATGTACTGCGGGCTTGCGGCCATTGCCCAGAAGGATATGAAGAGGATGCTCGCCTTTTCCTCCGCCTCCCATATGGGCATCATCGCCTTGGGCGTATTCTGCATGAATGTCCAGGCGTTGACCGGGGCGCTCTTTCAGATCGCCGCCCATGCGACCAGCACCGGAGTACTGTTCCTCTTTCTCGGCCTGATGGAGGAGAGGATGCAGACCAGGAATATCGAAGATCTCGGCGGCATTGCCTATCGGGCACCGATCTTCGCCACTTTTTTTGCCATTGCCATGCTTGCCTCAGTCGGACTGCCTGGTACCAGCGGCTTTATCGGCGAATTCCTCATAATCCTCGGCGCCATTAAATTCAGTGGCTTTATCGGCTTCCTCGCCGGCACCTCCCTGATCATCGGAGTCTGCTACATGCTCTGGATGTTCCAGCGGGTCTTCTTCGAGAAGTCCAACGCACGCACCGTTGAATTCCAGGATTTCAAGGTTTCCGAGGCCCTCACCTTCCTGCCGGTTATTCTGCTGATCCTGGGAATGGGCATCTTCCCGCAGCCTTTCCTCAAGAGGATCGAGCCGACCGCGCTGTTGCAGATCGCTCAAGTGACCAATCCATCGCACCAGCAGCTTGCCGATAAAACGGCTCTGAATTCAGATCAACATAATCAAAAGAATTAGGCAGGGTAACACTATGAATGATTTTGTGTCATTGCTCCCTCTTCTCACCATCTGCGCAGGTGCTATCCTGCTGATGCTCGTCTCTGCTTTTGACAAAGTAAAACTAGAGACTGGTTCGTATATCAGCCTGGGATTTTTTGCTGTCGCATTCTTCATCCAGCTTTTGGTCACCGGCGGCTCGGGAACCATCTTGTTCGAAACCTTGTTCAACGGGATGCTGGTCTCCAGCAGTTTTACGACCACCGCCGGACTCGTGATCCTCGCCTGCGGCTTTTTTACCGTGTTGAACACCAATAGTTACTTCAAGGTAAATACCTTCGGCAGCCTCGAATTTTATGCAATCATGTTGTTCGGAGTCTGCGGTATGCTGCTCCTGACGATGTCGCAGGAACTGATAACCACCTTCATTGCCATCGAAATCATGTCGCTGGCTATTTATATCCTGGTTGGTTATGACCGGGCAAGCGTCACCGGCACCGAGGCCATCCTCAAGTATCTGATGTTGGGTGCTTTTGCCGGAGCCTTTTTTACCATGGGAACCGCCCTCGTGTATGGCGGCGTCGGGAGTACCAAATTCGCCGCGATCGGCCGGTTTCTCGTCGCTCATCCGGCCGGCTCGCCATTGCTGATAGGCGGTGCATTGTTCATTTTCGTCGCCTTCTGCTTCAAGATTGCGGCCTTCCCCTTCCATGCCTGGGTGGTGGATGTTTATGACGGGGCTGCGACGCCTGTTACGGGATTTATGGCCACCGCACTCAAAGCCGCGGTTTTCACGGTCTTTGCCAACTTCCTCGCGATCAACGGCAACCTGCACGGCAGTTGGGTCACCTTCCTCTTCTATATCGCAGTCTTCACCATGTTCGGCGGCAATCTTATTGCCATCGGGCAGAATAACCTGAAAAGGATGTTGGCCGCATCCGGTATCGTGCATTCCGGCTATCTGCTCATTGCCCTGGTGGCGATCAGTTCGGAGAGTTTTACCGGCAGCGTCATCGGCTACTATCTGGCAGCCTATTCCGCAGGCACCTTAGGCATGTTTGCCGCCCTCTCCTATCTTGGCGGCGAAGGGGAAAAACGGGCTACCTTCGATGACTTCAAGGGGCTCGCCAAGGTGCGGCCGTATTCTGCCGCAGCAATCACGGTTTTCCTCCTCTCCATGGCAGGGATCCCGCCGACGGCAGGTTTTATGGGAAAATTCTATATCATAACCAGCGCGATTTCCGCGGGTCAGGTGGCGCTTGCGGTCCTGGGAGTGGTCAGCAGCATCCTTTCGATGTGGTATTATTTGCGATTAATAATTAACATGTATTTTCATGACGCCGTGGAAAGCTTTGAGACACAAGGATCGATATTGGCGACCGCCGGCACCTTTATCCTGGTGATCTGTGTATTCGCCATCGGTATCTATCCGATAGTTATTTAGTCCCTTAGAAATTCATTTTCGTGTTTTTTAGAAAAAACAAATTTCGGTAAGGTACTTATCTCACTTGTGGGGGGTCAGGCTGGATTCCATTTTCCAATAACTCATCTTGCACAGTTCGAATGTCCTCGTACTGTCGGATACTGAAATCCTGGAGCTACCATCATGAAAGTAAAAGACATTCTGGCGCAAAAAGGCAGCAGGGTTATCACAATCGAAAAAGATATTTCGGTTCTCGACGCGATGAAAATTTTTCCCGCCAATCGGGTCGGCTCCCTGATCGTGGTAGACAAGTTTAATGAGATCCTGGGGATAATCGCCGCCCGCGACGTGTTGATGGCGGTCATCAATCATCTCGAACGCATCAAAACCATGACCGTTGAAGAGATCATGACCACCAATCTTATCATCGGTACCGAAGAAGACAGCATCGAATATCTCCAGGCGATCATGACGGAGAACCGGATTCGTCATATCCCGATCCTCGAAGGGCGCAAACTGAAAGGACTGGTGTCCATCGGCGATGTGGTCAAAGCCCTCATGACGGAAAAGGATGTCGAGAACAGGTATCTCAAAGATTATATCGCCGATAAGTACCCGGGCTGATCACCGGGCACCGGACAGTACATTTTTTTATCGATTGTCCATCGCGATCCTGAGAACACTTAGAAAGCTTCCTCTATTTCCGCGTGCGGGAAGCTTTCTCCTTCGCGACCCAGATCGCATTCTTTCCCCGCTACTCCCAGTCGTCCGGCTGGCGGCTCAGATCCGTCTTGCTCCACTGGTTCGGTTTTCTGCCGCAGTGTAAATGGTATTTCTGGACCTTTTTCAACAAGGCGGTGTGGGACAGCCGCAGCTTTCTTGCCGCCTCCCGGATACTTGACGTGGCATTCAAGGTTCCGAGCAGAATCTCCATTTCATAACTGCCCAGCAATTCCTTCAGCGCAATGCTGCCGGTCTTGGCGATATCGAGATTCCGCTGATTGCCATGACCAGCCGTCTCATGGCCGAGGAGGATCGATTCGACGCCGATGTTTTCGGAATCGCTCAGGACAGCGGCTCGTTCGATAACATTTTTCAACTCTCGTACGTTCCCCGGCCACGAATAATCGTAGAGCTTGGCCATAGCCCCGCTGCTGATGGTCTGCTCCATCTTGCCGAGCTTCAGGTTGAATTGCCGCAGAAAATTCTGGACCATCAGCGGAATGTCCGATATCCGTTCTTTCAAGGGCGGGATCTGAATGGTCAGGACATTGATGCGATAGAAAAGATCCTCGCGAAACCGCTTTTCCCGGACCATGTCCTTAAGGTTTTTGTTGGTAGCGGTAATCACCCGGGCCTTGACCGGAATCTCTTCGAATCCGCCGATCCGCCGCACGTGATTGTCCTGAAGTACTCGGAGAATCTTCGCCTGGGTTCCCGGCGGCATGTCGCCTATCTCGTCGAGGAAGATGGTGCCGTCGCCGGCCGCCTCGAACAATCCGGCTTTCCCTTTTTTTCTGGCATCGGTGAAAGCCCCGTCGACATAGCCGAACAGCTCGCTTTCGATGAGCTGTTCCGGCAAGGCCGCGCAGTTGATGGGAATGAACGGTCCGGTCCGGCCGCTTTCAAAATGGATGGCCCTGGCGAACAGTTCCTTGCCGGTGCCACTCTCGCCGGTGATCGAGACGATGGTACTGGTTTCGGCAATTTTCCGGGCAAAGGTGATAAGATTTTTAATGGCCGGATTCTCGCCGACAAAATCGTCGAAGGTGACTGCCAGGGGGGTCGACACGGCATCGACCATTTCCTTCACTTCCCGGAGGTTTTTCATGATCAGCACGGCGCCGACGAAATTGCCCTGGGAATCATAGATCGGCTTGGCGGATCCGTAAAATTCCACCCTGCCCGTTCCGGTTACCGCCAGTTTGCGTCTGCTGACCGGAATGCGCTTTTCCACGCATTCAAGGAGAATAGAATCCTTGGGACTGATTTCGCTGATATGCCGACCGATAATATTTTCATAGACCTGATCGAGGGTGCGGCAGGCTACGCAATTGATGGTATTCACTATCCCGGCCGCATCGACCGATATAATCCCTTCGCTCATGCCGTCAAACAAGGTGCGGAACCATTTCTGCCGTTTTTCCTGCGGCAGTTTGGTCAGCTGGCTCAGGCTCACCAGTCCCGGCAGCGTCGAAAACAGCCCGAACAACGGCTGTTTGTCGAACTGGCGGTCCTTGATCTCGATCTCGATGGAGATCTTCGCCAAACCGTCTTTCGGCTCGACTTCCATGGTGACGATATTGAGCCCCTGGCTGGTCGTCAGTTTGGTTATATCGAAAACAATGCCTATTCGATCCTGAAAAAGCAGCTGGAGTTTCAGATTTTCGGCCACGTATTCACCTGAAGAAAATTACCGGGACATTCTCGCGGTCTTCTCACTACGGTAGTAAGACTTGCCGGTAAATTTACCCCCGCCGACCGGAAAAGACGAGGGTAATTACGCCCCGTGCAAGCTCTTGCCGGGAACACCTGCACCCTGCACCGGATCCTCCTGACACCCCTGAGTGAGCCGCTCATCAGACGAAGACGGGGAGCCCGATAAAGACTTCATGGCCCGCATCGTGCCGGACGATACCGAGGACATCCGGCAGCTTCTGTACCTGCTTGATTACCTGATCCAGTTTCTGCTCCTCGTTGACCTGCAGCCACATGCGGCTGGTTTCGCTATTCCCGATGGGCACACAAACTATCCCTTCAAGATTGTAGGCCCTCCGGGAGAACAAGCCGCAAATATGGGACATCACCCCGGGATGATTGTTGACCGTCAGCTCAAGAACCATCATGGCGCGTCCTGCCTTCACCTGCCCTCTCTCAACATCCGCATTTTTCTGCATTGCACCCTCCCAGCATGAAACTGTTCGACGCCCCCGGCGGAACCATCGGATAGACCTCTTCTTCCTTGGCGACGGGGACATTGACGAGGCACGGTCCCTTCACCGCCAGGACCTGTTCAAGAAGCAGCTCCAGCTTGCAGTCCGCGGCGGCATTGTATGCCTTCATACCGAACCCCTTGGCGATTGCCGCAAAATCGATATCGATCCGGAAGTCCGAGGCGAAAAATTGCCGCTCATAAAACAGATTCTGCTGCTGCCTGACTAGGCCGAGGGAGTTGTTGTTCATGACGATGATCTTGACGTTCACCTGCTGCTCGACCGCGGTCGCCAATTCCTGAATGTTCATCTGCAGGCTGCCGTCACCGGTAAACAAGATCACCGGCCGCTCCGGGTGGGCAAGCGATGCCCCGATCGCCGCCGGCAGACCGAAGCCCATGGTCCCCAGGCCACCGGAAGTCAGCAGCTGCCGAGGACGGTTGAAGGGATACACCTGGGCCGTCCACATCTGGTGCTTACCGACATCGGTGGCCACGAAACACTCCTCGCCGGCGATTTCCGCCACCTTGAGGATCAGGCCGTAGGGCTTATCGGGGATGGTCGCCTCAGGCGACGCCATCGGATAGAGTTCCTGCAATACGTCGAGCCGGTTGCACCAGATTTTCCGCTCATCTTTCCTGATCAGAGGCAACAGCCGCCTGAGAGATTCCTTAACATCGCCGACCAGGCCGACATGGGCGTTTTTAAGTTTCGAGACCTCGCTCGGATCGATATCCATGTGGATGATATGTGCCGCCGGGCAGAACTCGACGATCTTGCCGGTTGCCCGATCGTCGAACCTGGCCCCGGCGGCGATAAACAGGTCGCAATCCTGCAGAGCCATGTTGGTTGACCGGGCTGCGTGCATGCCGAGCATGCCGAGGGACAGGGGATGCCCCGCCGGCAGACTGCCCAGGCCCATCAGCGTCATCGCTGTCGGCAGAGATCCCTTTTCGAGAACGGCCCTGGCCTCCTCGGCCGCCCCGGCATGGATGATACCGCCACCGAGGCAGAGGATCGGGCGTCTGGCCCGGTTGATCAATGCCGCCGCTTCCTGGAGCAGCGCCTGATCCGCCGCGGGCGGCTCCTGCCTGCCACCTGGCTCCGGCCATTCCGAAAAAGATATCATGGCGGTCTGGACATCTTTCGGCACGTCAATCAGCACCGGCCCTGGCCGGCCGGAGAGGGCCAGCTCGAATGCCTTGGGAATGATCCGCAGCAGCTCGCCCGCCGATCGAACCAGATAATTATGCTTGGTGATCGGGATGGACATCCCGTAGGTATCGACTTCCTGGAAGGCGTCGGTGCCGATCAGCGCGGCAGGCACCTGGCCGGTAATGCAGACGATGGGGATGGAGTCGAGATAGGCGTCGGCCACGGCGGTAAGAATATTCGTTGCCCCCGGGCCGGAGGTGGCAAAGCAGACTCCGGCCGCACCTGTCGAGCGGGCGATGCCCTGGGCCAGGAACCCCGCGCCCTGCTCGTGCCGGCAGAGCACATGCCGAATCCTGGTGGATTGATACAATGCATCGTACAGCGGCAGATTGGCGCCGCCGGGAATCCCGGCAATCGTCGTAATTCCCTGGCGTTCGAGCAGCCCTACGATGAGCTGCGCCCCATTCATGGTGAACATGGTTTTTCCTCCTGTCTGGTTGAGTTTTCTTGTCGGCGACAGGAGGGGGCATAAAAAAACCCCCGCCGGCGAAGCGCCGACAGGGGTTTTTATGAGCTATTTTATTATCTTATCCCCTTATGGCACTCCGCCTTCGACCTTTCGGACCACGACCACCACACTGAGAACTAGTGCCACGCTCAGAATGAAGCGAATGGTCGCTGAAGTAGATTGCATGCTGTAAGAGAGAAAAGATGATTGAATAATGGTAAAAAAATTAAACCCTTTTTTGCATGATTAGCAGAATCAATAAGGCGTGTCAAGCGGAAGAATCCGCTACTGTCATCGAGCCCCGGGCAATAATTGCCGGCGAAGACATGAAATTACTGTTCTTCCATCACGATCTGTTCAACGGCTGCAGTATCGGTTTCGCCAACCCGCACGACGGGGCGAAAACTCTTGTGGCCGAATTGCAGAATGCGCCCCTTGTGTTGACCTGCCAGATCGAGTTGTTCGCTGTCATGGACAAGCTGCAGAAATTCCGCCAGCTTCGGCATGGTGGGAAACGACATTTTGTCCGGGTGCAGGCTGTTGTCCCGATAGATGAACAACACAGCCAGCAGGGCGACGACTACGCCGCCATGATACAAGCCCTTGCGGAGCGACAGCAGCCTGTCCGCCGTAAACAGCAGAAAAAAGAGCCAGAAAAACTGGGCAATGACCAGGTAACACGGCAGGATGCGCAGAGAAATCATGTACTTCTTGCTCAAGAACAGGGCGGCAAGGCTGCTGTTGATGAGAACCAGCAGCAGGCAGGCGATCTTCAGATAAAAGCTGTCCCGGCGAAAAATCGCCAGCAGACCAAGGAAAAAGCCCAGGCAGAGCATGAGCTTTTTGACTGTGAAGGCCCCGCCCATCCCCATCAGGAATACCTTGTCGACCAGTGTCCCGAGCCACACTTCATGGATGGCCGGCTTCCAGAGATTACGCAGCAGAATCATATTGTTGGAAACCGACAGGGTATAGAGAACGACCACCACGGTGAGCGCCGCAAGAAGTGCGGTCTTGCCCCGGAAGAACAGAATGAAGCACAGGGAGAAAGGTGCCACCAGCACCGAATAGGGGCCGGACCAGACAAGCAGGGACAACAGGGCAAAGAGCAGGACACTGGCCCCATTGGACTTGAGCGGCTCCCAGAAGAGCAGGCAGATCAGCAGGATGACAAAGACATAGATCTGATAGGTCAGCG
>Ga0079306_1000829_pt1 | contig 24318 bp, 22 predicted proteins | sample Methanotroph_Enr_FD_79181 | JGI IMG/M metagenome (GOLD analysis project Ga0079306, IMG submission 79181) | Enriched soil microbial communities from Old Woman Creek wetland in Ohio, USA - Methanotroph_Enrichment_5 | ecosystem: Environmental > Terrestrial > Soil > Wetlands | place: USA: Ohio...
ATCCGAACGACATGCTCAACCCGGGCAAGGTCGTCGGGAGCGGTCTGATCAACACGATCATGGGTCTGGCCACCGCGTTCGAGCCGGTCGTTCGCCCCATCGCCAACGCCGCGAAACCGCCGAGCGGTCCAGGCGACCTGAGCCGGGACGTCAACGGCATCCCTGGCGACGTCGCCTTCATGGCGTACGCGTGTGCGCGCTGCGGCTACTGCGTTCCCACCTGCGAGCAGTACTCGGGCCGTGGCTGGGAGAGCCAGTCACCGCGTGGCAAGTACGCCTACATTCGTGAGGTCATCGCCGGTCGCGAGAAATGGGACCGCAAGGCCATCGACACCATTCTCGTCTGTACCACCTGTGAGGTCTGCAACACTCGATGCCAGCTGCAGCTTCCCATCGAGCACAACTGGATGGAGATGCGCGGCAAGCTCATCAACGAGGAGAAGCGCGGCACTTTCCCACCCTTCGAGATGATGGCCGCGTCTCTGCGCGGAGAGAACGACATCTGGGCCGGCAAGGCCGAGAACCGTGACGCGTGGGTGCCCGCCGACGTCGCCGAGAAGATTCCCGAGCAGTCCGACATCCTGTACTTCGCCGGCTGCACCGCAAGCTTCGTCGAGACTGATATCGCTGAGGCCTCGATCCGGCTGCTGCAGGATTCGGGGTACTCGGTCGGCTATATGGGCAAGGACGAGGCGTGCTGCGGCATCCCCATGAAGGTCGCGGGCAAGTGGGACCTGTTCGAGGAGATCTATGAGCACAACGTCTCCGAGGCGAGGAAGCGCGGCGCCAAGACGATCGTCACTTCGTGCCCAGCGTGCGGGCTGGTCTGGAAGGAGCTCTACGCGAACCTGGCCGCGGAGCGGGGTGAGGAGTTCGAGTTCGAGATCAAGCACTACTCGGAGTTGGTGGCTCCCGCCCTTGCCGAGGGAAGGCTGGTGCTCAAGGAGAATCCGCTCGAAGGCCGGACGGTCACGTTCCACGACTCGTGCCACATGGGACGTGCGCAGGGCAACTACGAGCCGCCGCGCGATCTACTCAAGGCGATTCCGGGCGTCGCCTTCGTCGAGATGGAGCACAACCGGGAGGAAGGTCTGTGTTGTGGCTCCGTGCTCACGCTGGTCGGTGAGAAGCCGGTCGCCCCGACGCTGGGCGGCCACCGGCTCCAAGAAGCCGTCGACGCGGGCGCGGACACCGTCGTCGCGCTCTGCCCGTGCTGCCAGGTGCAGCTGCGAGACAGCAACATCAAGAAGGAGCTGGGACTTCATATCGACGACCTGTCGCGCGTTGTCGCTGCTGCGGCCGGCTACGACATTCCGGAGTCGACCGAGTACTCGATGTACATGTGGGGCTTCTTCGACAAGTTCATCGACCTGATGCAGCCCAAGAACATGGCGCTCTTCATGGTGCGGATCTTCCCGCAGATGATGGACAACATGCCCGCGGGCATGAAGCCCATGATGCTTGCGATGAAGCACGTGCCCGGCGGCTTGGCCATGATGGAGAAGATGATGCCGCTGATGTTCCCGGCGATGGCGCCCGGCATTCTCGGCAAGGTCATGCCCGACATGATTCGCGAGGTCGAGGACGTCATGGGCGAGATGCCGCCGGACATGGCGGAGCTCATGCCCGACTTGCTGCCGAAGACGATGGACTCGCTCATGCCGACGTACCTGCCGCAGCTCATCCCGCATCTCGTGCCACTGTTCATCAACTACATCCGCACGAGCGCGTAGCCAAGAAGACCACGGCCGATCAAACCAGCGCCGGTCCTGGGAGCCTCCGGGGCTGGCGCTGTTCGTAAGAGGAACCTGCTGGGAATTGTGTCTTAAGTCACACCAAATGACGCCGATAACAACGGTATGAATATGACTCCGTCCAAAGAACAGGTCATGGCGCGCCTCGGCGCGATGCCGATCTTCTCGGATCTGACACCCGAGAACCTCGACACGCTTGCGCATATGGTCCAGTACCGGCGCTTCCCGCGCGGCGCGTTCATCGTCGGCCAGGATGAGACTGGCTCCTCGATGTACCTGCTGTCGTCGGGCCGCGTGAAAGTCTCGCTCGCAAGCCCCGAGGGCAAGGAGCTCGTGCTGAACTACCTCGAGGCTCCGACGCACTTCGGCGAGATGGCGCTTGTCGACGCACAACGGCGATCGGCCGACGTGATCGCGGTAACCGATGTCGAGCTCTTCGGCATCGAGGCGAAGGACCTTTCGGCGGCCATACAGCTGCAGCCGAGGCTCGCGCTGTCGATCATCGCAACGCTCTCGCGCAGGTTGCGACACACGAACAGCCGCCTCGAGGACATGGCCTTCCACGATGCCACCCATCGCGTGATGCGTGTCGTGCTCAACATCGCCACTGCCGGGTTCGAGACGCGAGGCACGCCGGTCATCCAAGGCATGACCCACTACGACATCGCGACCCTCGCGGGTACTTCTCGGGAGACGGCGAGCCGCGTGATCTCCGCGCTCGCGCGCCAGAAGATCGTGACGACCAGCGGTCGTCGCATCCTCGTCGATCTTGTGCGCCTTTCCGAGGAACTCGAGCGCGAGTAGAGCTTTGCGAACGTCCAATTGCCAAGGACGAGGCCGTCGGGAAACCGGCGGCTTCGTTGATTTCGCGGACCCGGTTTGTGCGACGCCGTGGCTGGAGACATACGGAGCACAACCACGGTCTACTCAGCCAGGAGGTACGGATGAAAGACTTCACACTCGAGGAGCTCGCGGAGTTCGACGGTCGCGAAGGACGCCCGGCGTACGTCGCGTTCGAGGGTATGGTCTACGACGTCACTGACAGCCCGATGTGGGAGGACGGCGGCCACGAGGCCCTTCACTCCGCGGGTGCCGACCTGACCGAGGAGCACGGCGACGCCCCGCACGACGTGTACATCACGGACTTTCCCGAGGTGGGCCGGCTGGTCTAGCTGACGCGAACGTCCCGATCGTGAGCGCCATCCGCCTTTCGGGGTGGGTGGCGTTCGTGCGTCTCGGCTAAGCTCCTCGACGGAAGACCGCGACCGTCTCGACGTGGTAGGTCTGAGGGAACAGGTCGACAGGGGTCGCGGATTCAAGCGAGTAGCCGCACTCGGCGAGCGCGACGCAGTCGCGAGCAAGCGTCGTGGGGTCGCACGAAACGTAGACGATAGTGGCGACCTTGGTGGCAGCGAGCGCCCGGGCTGCCTCCGCATGGAGTCCGGCGCGCGGTGGATCGACGATGGCCCCGTCAACGTGACCGATTGTGGCGAGTTCGCGGACGGCATCGCCGCCGATGACATCGGCCCACAGCTCCGCGGACTCCAGATTGCGGCGCAGATCTCGCACGGCGCTTCCGGATGCCTCGACCGCGACGACTTCGCCTGCACGATCGGCAAGCGGGAGGGTGAAGGTGCCCGCACCCGCGTACAGATCCAGAATGCGGTCCGTACCGTCGGGCTCCAGTGCATCGAGGACCAGCGAGATGAGTCTCTCGGCAGCCTTGGTGTTGACTTGGAAGAAGGACGGCGCTGAGACGTTCATCATCACGCCGCACAGGCGCTCACGCCAGTACCCTTTGCCCGAGAGGACCTCGACACCGGCGATCCGGCGCTCCTTGGAGGGGCCTTTCGTCATGACCCGGACGATGCTGGTTGACGTCAGTGCCGACCCGAGCGTGGTGGCCACAGCCTTGCGGGGAAATGGCCCAGGTGTGCCCCAGAGGGCTATCTCGACGTCTTTGGTGTGAGCAGCGGCTCGAAGGGCGACGCGAGTGAGGCCAAGGTCCTGATCGCCTGCGATGTAGCGCAGCGCGCCTCCGAGCGCTTTGGGGGCCTTGCGCAGCGCTTTGGGCAGCAGGAGGCACTCGTCTACCGAGATGATCTCGTCAGAACCCGCACGGTGAAAGCCGAGGCGTGGCCGTCCGCTTGAAGCGTCCACTTCAAGCTCGATCTTGTTGCGATAGCCGTACTCAAAGGGTGACGTGATCGTCTCGGCGACTCGGCTCTCGGCGTCCTGGAGATGACCGATGCGCGTGAGTGCATCGACAACAGCACGACGCTTGGAGGCGAGCTGTAGGGGGTAGGAGACGTGCTGCCAGCTGCATCCGCCGCACACGCCGAAGTAGGGGCAGGGCGGTGCGACGCGGTCGGGCGATGGCGTGACAACCTCAAGGGTGCGTGCGCGGACGAACCGCTCGCGCTCCTCGGTGACTTCGACGCTGACGACGTCGCCAGGGACGGCCCCGGCTACGAACACGGTGCGACCGTCCTCGAGCCGCGCGATTGCATCGCCGCCGTACGCAAGACTCTCGATTGTGAGGGGTATCACACAGGCTCCTTGCAGGCAGCGAAGGTCGTTTCACGGTCATGGTACCGCGATACGGACTGCGCGTGGGTTGAGTACGAAGACAAGCAAGCCGATACTGAGAGAGGAAAACCGCTGCACTTGGGGGATGCGCAGCTCGATGTATATCCCCCTGGTCATCGAGGAGGGCTCGTCCCGTGCCGGAGAAAGTGCTCATAGTTCACGAGAACGCCGATTTCGTGGCGCGTGCCAAGGCTGCTCTGGCCGCTCTAGCGCCCGATGTGCAGGTCGCAAACGCGCTCTCGGCGATTCGCGCCGAAGGTATGCTCGCACAAGAGGTGCCCGATGTGCTTGTCGTTGACTCGGCACTCGAGGGCAAGGACGGGTTCGAGTTCACGAAGTCTCTGAAGGCCGGGGTCGATACCAAGTCGCTCCCGATCGTCATCGTGGCCCCCGTGGTTGACGAGGTGTCGGCGCTCAGGGCCCGCTCGAGCGGCGCGACCGCGCTTCTCCCGTCCGACGGTGGTCTCGAGCAGCTCGCCAGCCGCGTCATGTCCCTTGCAAAGGGTGGCGCCACGCCGACCGCACCGAGCGCACCGGGCCCCGCTCCCCAGGTGATGAACATCTCACCTTCCGAGGAGGTCGGTATCAAGCCCGCTGCCGCCCCGTCTAGCGCACCAAACCCCGAGATTCCCGCCCCGGGGCCCCTTCCCGCAATGCCTGTTGGGTCGCCAGGTGTGCCCGCTGCCGGGACACCGGCCGCCGACGCCGCGCTCGGAGGCCCCAAGCCGGTCCCGGGTGTGCCTTCAGGTCCCGCGCCCGTCGCGGGGTATGGTGCTCCGCTGCCGGTGAGTCCCATCGGCGCGGGTGCAGGCGCTCCGGGTGCCCCCGGCGCGCCTGGCGGTCCGAGGCCGAGCGGAGTCCCGACTGGAGCCCCGCCCGCCGCGACCGGCGCGAAGCCGCCGGGACCAACCGTGGCCACCGAGGGCCTTTCGGGATCGGGGACACCGCACGTCGATGACCTGCTCCGGCTCATGCTCGAGCGCGGCGGTTCCGACCTGCATCTGACGGTGGGGAGTGCCCCCGGCATCCGCCAGCGGGGCGAGATCATCCCGGTCGAGAACATGAAGCCCCTTTCACCGCGCGATACCATGGACATGCTTCTGAGCCTCCTGTCAGAGGAGCAGCGGCGGCGCTTCGAGACCGAACTCGAACTGGACTTCGCGTATTCGATTCCGGGTGTGTCGCGATTCCGCGCCAACGTGTTCCAGCAGCGCAATTCGATGGGCGCGGTCTTCCGTGTCATCCCCATTCGGATTCCGAGCATCGATGACCTGGGCCTGCCGAAGGTGTGCCGCTATCTCGCGGAGCGCCCTCGTGGCCTGGTTCTGGTGACCGGTCCGACTGGATCGGGCAAGTCGACCACGCTCGCTGCGATGGTCGATCACATCAACGCGAACAAGGCGGTCCACATCATCACGATGGAGGACCCGATCGAGTTCATGCACCGCAACAAGAAGTCCTACGTCAACCAGCGCGAGGTCGGCGAGGACACGCATTCGTTCGCCGCCGCTCTCAAGCGCGTCTTGCGACAGGACCCGGACGTCATTCTCGTCGGCGAGATGAGAGACCTCGAGACCATCTCGGCCGCTATCACTGCAGCCGAGACCGGCCACCTCGTGCTCGCCACGCTGCACACGACTGGCGGTCCTGAGACGGTCGACCGCGTCATCGACGTCTTCCCGCCGCACCAACAGCAGCAAGTGCGCATGCAGCTCTCGACAACGCTCGAGGGCGTGCTCTCGCAGGTGCTCATGCGCTCGACGGACGGACGCAGCCGTATCATGGCGATGGAGATCATGCTCGGCGTGCCCGCGATCTCCAACCTCATCCGTGAGGGAAAGACGCACCAGATGGAAACCATCATCCAGGGGAGCGCGGCTCTCGGCATGCAGACGCTGGACCAGCACCTCAAGGCGTTGCTCACGCAGGGCAAGGTCACGTTTGACGAGGCGATCGGCAAGGCCAAGAACCCACGCGAACTCGCGGCGTTGCTCGGGCGCAAGATCTAGCTCCGAGCCACAGACAGTTCTGTCGCAGCGGGCCCGATGCGGGCCCGTTGCTCGTTGGAGAGAGGTCGTATCGATGACGCAGGACAAGGTGCTCGTTCGCTGGTCGAAGAGGCGCCAGTTCATCGGATGGAACGAGCACGGCCACGGGGTCGTCATGGATTCTCCCGAGAAGTACGGTGGCGAGGGGACCGGGCCGCGACCGCTCGAAGTCTTTCTCTACGGCTTGGCCGCGTGTACGGCGATGGATGTCGTGTCAGTTCTCGAGAAGAAGCGGCAGGACTTCTCGGGTTTGGAGATCGAAGTCCTCGCCGACCAGCGGGAGGATGAGTTCCCAAAGATCTACACCCGCATCGAGCTCGTCTATGTGGTCACCGGACGCGCAGTGAGCCCCAACGCAGTGGCTCGCGCTATCGAGCTTTCGGAGGAAAAGTACTGTTCGGTACGGGGCATGCTAGGACCGCAGGTTGAGATTGTGACGAGCTATCGCGTCGAAGAGGCGTAACGCTCCGTTCGTTCATCCGAGACTCGCGTGGACAACGACGCGCTGGCCACGCTTCGACTTCCAACGAAAGGAACCCGGTGACCGACGCCGTTCTTCTGCCTGTATTCAACGAGGGCCGCACCGTCGGTGCGGTTCTTGATGCGGTCCGCAACTACTTCGACGGTGAGATCATCGTCGTCGACGATGGCTCTACCGATGACACGCCGCACGTCCTGGCCTCGCGCAACGATGTTGCGGTCGTGCATCTTGACCGAAACTGCGGCTACGGTTGTGCGCTTCGCATTGGATTCAGAATCGCGCACGACATCGGGGTAACGCGGCTGATCACCATGGACTGCGACGGGCAGCACGAGCCCGCCCACATACCCCAGTTCTTCACGGCACTCGAGGAGGGCGGCGACATCATATCCGGGAGCCGCTACCTCTCCGAGAACGGTGCCGGCGATCCCGCTCCGCCCGACCGCCGAGCGATAAACGAGCGCATAACCGCCGAGATCAACCGGGTGACGGGATGGACGCTGACCGACTCGTTCTGCGGGTTCAAGGCGTACCGGCTTCCTGCGATCGACTGCATCAAGCTCGAGGAGAGCGGCTACGCGATGCCGCTCGAGCTGTGGGCCAAGGCGTGGGCGTGCGGGTTGGATGTCCGGGAGATTCCGGTCGAGCGCATCTACTGCGACCACGATCGCACCTTCGGGGCAGACCTCGACGATCCGGAGGCACGCTATGCGTACTACCTCGACGTATGGAACCGCGCGTTGGAGGAGGGGCGATGAACACGGAACCGCTCTTTGATGCGGTGTGCGTGGGAGCGCATCCGGACGATGTCGAGATCGGCATGGGTGCGACCGTCGCGAAGATGACGCGGCAGGGCAAGCGAGTCGCCATCGTCGACCTGACGAACGGCGAGCCGACCCCATACGGATCTCCGGAGATTCGCGCCCTCGAATCGGCGAGGGCGGCGGCGGTGCTCGGTGCGGAGCGCCGGACGCTCTCGCAGAGCAACCGGTACCTCTACGACACTGTCGACGCGCGCATGGAGCTTGCCGAAGTGCTGAGGGAGCTCCGGCCCAGGATGCTCTTCGTGCCGTACGCGAGCGATGCTCACCCCGACCACATCGCAGCGGCGTCGATCGCCGTTGCGGCGCGCTTCTACAGCAAGTTCACAAAGACCGAGATGTCCGGCGCGCCGTTCTTCCCGCCGCGCGTCTACCGCTACATGGCCGTTCACCAGCGGATTGTCGCCGAGCCGTCCTTCATCGTCGACGTAACCGAGGATCTCGCGACCAAGATAGCAGCCCTTGAATCCTACGAGTCGCAGTTCTCGGCGAACCCGAACAACGGCGGCATCGTGGAGCTGATGGAGCAGACCGCTTCAATGTGGGGCGCGCTCGGTCGCGTCGGCGCGGGGGAGCCGTTCTTCGCGCTCGAGCCCTTGGCCATTCGCTCTGTTGACGACTTGATCTAGGAGGCACATCGCGTGGTCCACACCAAACCCGCTCTGCCCGCCGGCCATGGCGAAGTGCTTTCCCGCCCCGAATTCTCGGAGTGGGCCGGCCTTGCCGCTGCCAACCACGCGGCTGCGGCTGCATGGGGGTTCGACGTCGCGGGGCTGCGGGCGTCTGATGCGCGATCGCTGGCTCGTCGGGAGGCGCTTGCGGCGGCGGCGGTCTTCTCGGCAAGGATGGGCGTGGACGTGAAAGCGCCCGGGGACCCGGAGGGCCTGATCGTAGCGACCGGCCACCAGCCCGAGCTGTATCACCCGGGCGTCTGGATAAAGGACTTCTTGCTGCAACGCCTTGCCGACGAGACCGGGGCGACGGGCCTGGACTTCGTGGTCGACACGGACGGGTTCGACAGCATGGCGGTTTCGGCGCCGTGTATGACACCGGGTGTCAACCGGTGTCACCAGTACCTTGCGATCGCTTCCGAGGATGTCTGCTACGCAGGTTCGCCCGTTCCCTCGGCAAGCGACGTCGCTGACTTCTGCGCGGCGGCAGACTCGATGCTCTCGACGCTTCCGGCTCCGGCCGTCCGGCGCCATTTCGCGAGCTTCTGCGAGAAGCTGACGGCTGCAGCTGACGACGCGGAGAATCTCGCCGAGCTCGTTACCTTTGCTCGGCGTCGCTATGAGGCCTCGGCGGGCACGGACTACCTCGAGCTGCCGTTGACCGCCATCGGCGGCACGAGAGCATGGGCGGCCTTCATCGCCGACATCGCGCTCTCGGCCAACCGCTTCGCCGATGCCTACAATGCGGCGCTCGCAGAGTACCGCCTCGCCACCAAGACCCGCTCGGCGGCCCAGCCGTTCCCCGACCTGTCGCGCGACGGCGGCACGATCGAGCTCCCGCTGTGGCGCATTGTGGGCGGTAGGCGATCGACGCTGAGGGTGTGCCCGCTCGCAGACGGAGGCGTCGCGCTCGTCACGGCCGCGGGGGAGGCGTTCGTCGAACTCCCGGCCGATCCGGCGCGCGCGGTCGACACGCTGCACGCTTCCGGCGAGCTGCTCGCACCGAAGGCACTCGCGCTGACCCTCTTCGCGCGCGTGTTCGTGACGGACCTGATGATCCACGGGGTCGGGGGTGGCCGATACGACCGCGTGACGGATGACGTATGCCGCCGGTACTACGGGATCGAGCCGCCTGCCTACGTTGTGGCGTCGATGACGATGTACCTGCCGCTGGGTGCCCACATCGTGAGCGAAGACGAAGTCTCCTCGGCACGCGAACGACTCAACCGTCTCGAGCACAACCCCGACGCGCTTCTCGGCGAAGTCGAGTTCGACTCTCCCGACGAGCAGACGCGCGCGGCCGCGCTTGCTGCCGAGAAGGCCGCGCTGGTCGCAGCGATCGCCGGGCCGGATGCGGACAAGAAGACGATCGGCCGCCGGATCCGAGAGGTGAATGCCGAGCTGTCGCAGCTCCTCGCCCCCTTGCGGGAGGGTCTCACGGCTGAGCTTGACTCACTCGAAGGGCAGTTCGCGGCCTCCGAGATACTCACCGATCGCACCTACCCGTTCTGCTTCTGGTCGCCGAACGAGGTGGCCGACAAGGTAAGGTAGGAATCGCGCTGGCCGCGTCGAAGGCTTTCTCGCGGCGATAAACTTGGCGCGATTCGTGCATTGCTGCACTGCACGTCGGGCGTTAGAATTGCCGGATTCGCACGGAAGAAGTGCACCGCGTCGAAGGGAAATACCATGGCTCTGCCTGTCGTGGACTCAAACCTCTGTACCGCTTGTGGCATCTGCGTCGATGAGTGCCCCAACAGCTGCTACGACCTCGAAGATATCGCCGCGCTCAACCGCCCGGACGATTGCACCGAGTGTGGCATCTGCGCGGATGCGTGTCCGAACGGCGCGATCACGCAGAACTAGTCGCGGACGCGTCACGCAACAACGTGTAGGAAGGCCGGGCCGAGTGCCCGGCCTTCTCTTTGCCGGTGCTGGTCTACCCGCGTGGACCGCCGCCATCCTGGATGTAGAGACGCGGCTCCTTGCCCTGCAGCAACCCGACGAATCGCTTGTGGTGGGCTGCGTACACGACCAGCCCCATCGCGAGTGCGAACGGCCAGTCAGGCGAGCGCAGCACGCCCGCGGCGGCCGGTAGCGTTGCGGCAGCAGCGACCTGACCGGCCATCATGTAGCGGGTGACGGCTATGAAGCCGAGCCCCACGACGAGGACCGCGACGAAGTAGCGCCAGTCGTAGGCCAAGAGCGCTCCAGCACCCGTCGCGAGTCCCTTGCCAGTCCGAGCGAAGCGGCGCTTGATGACCGCCATCCAGCATGAGTAGTTGTGGCCGAGCACGCAGCCTGCGACGGCTGCCATGGGGACCCAGGACGCCGGCTGTGGCCACCACCCGGAAGTCGCCGAGGCCAGCGTCACCCCCCACGGTCGGGTTCCGAAGACGAGCAACGGCGTTGCGCCCGCGAGGACCGCTTTGGCAACGAAGGTTGGGATGAGGCCCTTGAACCCGTCGCCAAGCACGGCCACCGCGAACCAGACCCACGAGCCCGTGGTGCGCCGCACGTTCATCGAGCCGACGTTTCCTGTGCCGTGAGCCGTGATGTCTTCTGCTGCGACCATGCGCACGATGATGTAGGCGAACGGAATCGAGCCGACCAGGTAACAGAGCGTCAGCGTCAGGGCGACAAGCCCCCAGGTCGCGGCGCCGGCCATCTAGTTCCTCCTCGGGACGATGCACTCGATGGCACCGGGCAAGATGTCGATTTCGTAGTGGTCTTCGAGCAGCACTTCGCCGTCGATCTGCGCGGGGACGCGCCTATCGCAGTCGATGACGAGCTTGGTGTGCCGAGACATATGCACCGGCTTCATGCCGGTGTGTTTGCCGGCGATGACGAAGGGCAGCCTCGCCAGAGCCTCCGGCAAGCCGAGCGGATCGATCATGCATACGTCGAATAGCCCGTCATCGGGGATGGCGTCGGGCGTGATGAAGAAGCCGCCGCCGTAGGTCGGCCCGATTGTCACAGCGACGATGAGCGTGTCGATCTGCTCGGGAGTCTCGGCATCGTCGAAGCGCACGCGCAGCGGGAAGCTGTCGAGGTCAGTGAAAAGCACGTTGAGCAGCGCCGAGAGGTAGAGCCAGAGCCCGTCCCGGCCCTTGGTAACCTTGTACTCGACAGCCTTGGCGGTGACCTTCGCGTCGAGACCTGCGGCGAAGCTGTTGTTGAAGTAGAGGCCGTTGCAGCGGCCGACGTCGAAACGGTGACGTTCGCCCGTGGCAAGCTCGAGGGCGGCTTGCGCGAGGTCGGTCGACACGCCGAGCGTGCGGCGCGTGTCGTTGCCCGATCCGGTCGGGAGCAGTCCGAGCGCCGGCCGTGTCTCGACGGGGTGGCGCATGAGGCCGTTGAGCACCTCGTGCACCGTGCCGTCTCCACCTGCCGCCACCACGAGGTCGTAGCCGACCGCGGCGGCAGCAAGCTCGGTGGCGTGGCCCATCCCCGTCGTGATCTGCATCTCGTGGGGCAGGTTGGCCAGGAGCTGGCTGATGACGGGGATGAGCTTCTCGGTTTCGCCGTGACGAGCTGCGGGATTGGCGATAACGAGCGTTCGTCCGTGACCCATTCGAGTCCTCCGTGGCAGCGGGTCGCGCCATCGCGCGAGGGTATGATAGAGTGCGTGCTCGGCCTCGCGCCGACACACGCCCTCGTAGCCCAGAGGATAGAGCGTCTGCCTCCGGAGCAGAAGGCCACAGGTTCGAATCCTGTCGAGGGCGCCATCGCATCTAAGCAGCAGGGCCGGCCCCGATTGGGAGCCGGCCCTGCGTCGTCGCTGGGTCACAACGGTTCTAGTGACCTTCGGCCTTGTGCTTCTGGTACTCCTCGATGACCTTCTTCGCCATGTCGTGCGGGACCTCGGCGTACTCGCCGATCTCGAGCGAGTAGCTGCCGGTACCGTGCGAGAGGGACCGCAGGGTCGGCGAGTAGTGGACGACCTCGGCGTAGGGGATCAGCGCCTTGATCTGCTGACCGCCGTCGACGCCGTCCATGCCGAGGACGCGACCACGACGTGAGCTGATGTCGCCCATGACCGCGCCGGCGTACGCCTCAGGCACCTCGATGGTCAGGGTCGCGACCGGCTCGAGCAGGACCATGTCGGCTTTCTCGGTGGCCGCGCGGAAGCCGATGCGAGCGGCGGTGCGGAAAGCCATCTCGTTGGAGTCGACCGCGTGCATCGAGCCGTCGTAGACAGCCACCTTCACATCGACCATCGGGTAGCCGGCGAGCACTCCCTCGGTCATCGCGTTTTGGACGCCCCGGTCGATGGCGACGATATAGGGCTTGGAGATCTTGCCGCCCACGATCTCATCGCGGAACTCATAGCCGTGGCCGTGGTTGGGCTCGACTCGCAGCCAGCAGTCGGCGAACTGGCCCGAACCACCGGTCTGTTTCTTGTGGCGACCCTGAGCGCTCGCGCTCCTACGAATGGTCTCGCGGTAGGGAATGCGCAGGTCGACCAGCTCGGCCTCGGCGTTGTAGCGGTCCTTGAGCTTGGCGAGAGCCACGTCGATGGCGGTGTCGCCCAGGGCCGAGAGAACCGTCTGATGCGTCTCATCGTCGCGCTTGAGATGCAGCGTCGGCTCCTCCTCGACCAACTTGTTGATCGCGGTGCCGAGCTTGTCCTCGTCGGCCTTGGTCTTCGCCACGACGGCGACCGGATACAGGGGCTCGGGGAAGGGCAGCTCGGCAATCCGGATATCGCCCTTCTCGGAGAGCGTGTCGCCTGTGAGGACGTCCCCGAGCTTCGGCAGCACGGCGACATCGCCCGCAGGTGCGCCGTCGACGTCGCTCGTCTCCTTGCCGACCATCTTGAGAACGTGTGCGACGCGCTCCTTCTTGCCGGTGCGGGCGTTGACAAGTTCAGTCCCTGGCTTGAGTTCGCCGGAGAGAACCTTCACGAAGTTGAGTCGCCCGACGTACGGGTCGAAGATCGTCTTGAAGACGAGGCACGAGACCGCACCAGAGGTCTCCACGTGCACCTCGCCACCATCGGCGGTGGGAACTGGTCCGTGTGCCGTGGGTTGCGGGAAGAACGACACGATCTCGTCCATGAGGTCTTCAATGCCCTGCAGCTTCGTGGCTGAGCCCACGAACACCGGGATGAAGATGCCCTGCGCGATTGCCTTGTCGAGCAGCGCTTCGAGCTCTTCCTGGTTGAGGCTCTCGCCCTCGAGGTACTTCTCCATGAGGCTCTCGTCGGCCTCTGCAACAAGATCGGTGAGCTTGTCGCGCGCCGCTGCCGCCGCTGCCGAGAACTCCTGGGGGATGTCGAGGACCTCTTCCTTGTCGCCCTCGTGGTGGTAGGCCTTCATGCGGATGATGTCGATGACTCCGCGGAAGCTGGCCTCCTGGCCCATCGGGAGCTGAACCGCGCCCACGCGGTGGCCGAACTTCGCGTCGAGCGCTGCCATGACTGCGTCGAAATCCGCGTGCTCTTTGTCCATCCGGTTCACGAACACCGCACGGGCGATGCCCATGTTGCCGGCGATCTTCCAGAGGCGTTCCGTCTGGACCTGCGGCCCGGAGACGGCATCGACGACGAACAGGGCCATCTCGGCGGCTTCCATGCCGGCGATGGCGTCGCCGACGAAGTCAGCGTAGCCCGGTGTGTCGATGATGTTGATCTTCACGCCGTCGCGAACGACGGGTGCAAGCGAGAGGTTGATCGAGAATTGGCGTTTGACTTCTTCGGGATCGTAGTCGAGCCCTGAGTGACCGTCGTCGACGGTTCCGAGCCGCTTCGTGGCGCCGGACAGATACAGCATGGCCTCGGCCAGCGAGGTCTTGCCCGCACCGCCGTGTCCGACGAGAACGACGTTGCGGACCTTGTCAGTACTGGGTGCTCCCAAGTGTCATCGCCTCCTCCGCATTGCGCGCTATCACGTCTTTGTGACAGCACGGCCCGCTCCGGCGATCCCGCCGAGCGGGCAACCTCGAAGTCAGTCTACCCCTTCGCGTGTGGGTGCGCGCCAGTCCTTATCATCGTGGTGTGGGACTGGTAGAATGCCGTGCAGTCTGTCCACGTCCTGCGGCGCCCGTTCGGGGCGCGACGCACGCGCATCAACCAGTTCAGGGAGGCCTCTTGCGACACCGGTTCGGGTTCCGATCTGACAGGGCGGGTGTGCTGCTCGCCGCTGCCGTGCTCGTCACATTCGGCCTGGTCGGGTGCGGTTCGGCTCCGCAGTCCGGTTCACCGGCTGCGCAGAGTTCGGAGACGACAGGGGCGCAAGAGGCAGCGACACCGACGACAACCACGAGGAGTGACGTGTACACACCGTCGTACCAGCCAAACGGCAACGAGGTTGCCGTCATCAAGACGTCGAAGGGCTCGATCACGGTCAAGCTGTTCGGCAAGGAAGCCCCGATTCACGTCGGCAACTTCGTGGAGCTCGCACGCAAGGGCTTCTACAACGACACGAAGTTTCACCGCTACATCCCCGGCTTCGTGATTCAGGGCGGGGATCCCGACACCAAGAACGCGTCGAGCGAGGTAGTCGCGGCCGAGGCCGCCAAGGGCGACGGGTACGGGAAGTTCGGCGTCGGCGGCCCGGGCTACAAGATTCAGGGCGAGTTCGACCCTGCGAAGAACCCGCACAAGCACGAGCGCGGCGCTCTGGCGATGGCGCGCAGCCAGAACCCCGATTCCGCGGGATCGCAGTTCTACTTCGCGCTTCAGCCGCTCGCTCAGCTTGACGGGAGCTACACGGTGTTCGGCCAGATCACCGACGGCCTCGACATCATGGACAAGCTACGCGCTGGCGACGCAATCGAGTCAGTGACCATCGAAAACGACACGAAGTAACGCAGGTACCGTGGACCAGACTCGCTTCCAGGAAGCCCAGAACTCCTACAACGCCGGCGACTACCGAGCGGCGGCGAAGCTGTTCCTGGCATCGGCTGGCCGGGGGGCCGAGGGCAACGGTGCCGCCTACCACATGGCTGGCAATGCGCTGTGCCGGCTTCGGAGGTACCAGGATTCCGTGACCGTGTACGGCCACGCCTTGCGGGACCCCCTCTACGAGCGTCGCGGCGCCGTGCAGGCCAACCTCGGAGCCGCGTACGTCGCCCTAGGCGAGTACGCGCAGGCTGCGAACGCCTACGAGTCGGCTCTCGCGGAACCCGACTACACCACACACTACAAGGCGCTCCAGGGGCTTGCCGGCGCGCTGCTCGAGCGAGGCAAGATCGAGGAGGCCGCGGTCAACTACCGCAAGGCCGCGCTCGATGCGACGAACCCAGACCCGGGCCGCGCGCTCGTCAATCTCGGACTGTGCTTCATGGGACTCGGGCGTCCCGCCGATGCGGTCGAGGCGTACAAGGCCGCACTTGGTTTCGAGGAGTACAAGGGACGCGGCAAGGCGCTGTCCAACTTGGGCCAGGCATACACGGCTCTGGGTGAGTATTCCGACGCGGTCAAGGCGTTTGAGAAGGCGACGCAGCTGCACGGCTACAAGCTCTCACAGGCGGCCGTGAGCGCGTACGAGACGGCTCTGGCCGCCCTCGAGAACGTCCATCCCACCGTCGAGGGTTGGGAGACCGGCGAGATGGTGCCGATCTTCGTCACCGAGCCGGTCAAGGAACCGGAGCAGCCCACGCAGCCCGAGGTCTTCGATGCCGAGAAGGCCGCCGAGTCTCTTGGGATGGGCGACGATGCCGCCGTCACGGACTTCTTCAGCATCACCGAGGACCAGATGCTGGCACGCGATCGCGAGAGCCGTCGCGCCGCGCGTCAGGAGACTCGTGGGCCGGCAACCGTGCGCATTCTCGTCATCGTCGCAATCGTGGCGTTGCTTGTGGGCGGGGTCCTCGGCGGCGGCTACGCGCTCGGCTTTGGATGGCCTACGGCTCGATCGACGGTCGGCGGCATGCTTACCGCCTACGGGAGTGGAGTACCGGTCGAGAAGTACTGGGTCGCAGGTTCCGGCCAGGACGTCGCAACCGAGATGGGCATGGTTCCACCGCTGCAGAGCTTCACAGTCGACGGTTTGAAGCGCGGTTCGCAAGTCTCGATCGTCTCGGTCACGGTCACCCCGAAGAGCGGTGCGCCGATGAAGTTCCGGTTCACGCTCGCGCGAGAGGGTGTCGGCTGGAAGGTAAGCGGCGTGGCGAACGATTTCGGTTCAACGGAGGCCGGCCAGTAGCCGGCCTCCTCGGATAGCAGGGCACCAGAAGTCAGCCGAAGGAAGGACATCAAGCGTGGAGCAGAAGACCTACACCATGATCAAGCCCGACGCGGTCGCACGTGGTCTTGTCGGCAAGATCGTCACTCGCCTCGAGGAGGTCGGCCTCAAGATCGAGCGCATGGAGCTCGGCATGGTGACGCCTGAGCAGGCGGCTGCCAACTACGTCGAGCACCAGGGCAAGCCGTTCTACGACGGCCTCGTCGCCTACATCACGTCCGGACCGGTCGTGAAGATGGTCGTCTCGGGTGAGAACGCCGTGAGCGTCTGCCGGAAGCTCATGGGCGCGACCAACCCCGCCGACGCAGCGCCGGGCACCATCCGTGGTGACTTTGGTCTGGTCATGGACGCCAACGTGATCCACGGTTCTGACTCGCCGGAGTCGGCCGAGCGCGAGATCGCGATCTTCTTCGGCGCTTAAGCGCGACTGAGACTCGAGCGGCCCTGTCACCCTGGGGCCGCTCACCTCGCGTCTGGGATGGACGCGGGTATGCCTGGGAGTAAGGGGACAACTCGATGTTCTTTCGCGTGATGGATAAATCGCGCCTTCCTGACCTCGTGCGGGGACTGTCGTCTCGCTACGAGGTTGTCGGCCCCGTGGCCAAGGGCGACGCATTTGTGTTCGGGACGGTCGAGCAACCCGAGGAGCTCCGCCTGGACTACACGACCACGATCTTGCCGCCGAAGAAGTACTTCGTGCCGGCCGCCGAGGAACTCATGAAGTTCTCGGCCACGGAGAACGTGGTCACCAGCGCAGACGTGCACTCGCAGCCGCGTGTGATCTTTGGGCTGCATCCGTGCGACATCAATGCGCTCATGCTCATGGACAACGTCTTCCTCGGTGAGTACGAGGACCCGTACTACAAGGCGCGTCGCGAATCGACCCTGATCGTCGGCGTGAGCTGTGACCCCAACGAGCACTGCTTCTGCAACGCGTGGGGCACGGACGAAGTGCATTGGGGCTTCGACATCTTCCTGTCGGACCTGGGCGACCGCTACTTCGTCTCCGTGAGCTCGGTGAAGGGCGCCGATCTCCTCGACCACTTCGTCGAGACGCGGCACACGACACCCGACGACGTCGCGGAGTTCCAGCGGGTCACGAAGGAGTTCAAGGATTCGTTCGACGGCACGCCGGTCGATACCGCTCAGCTGCCGCTGCTGCTCGACGCGAAGTTCAACGACCCGATCTGGGACGAGCTCGGCGACAAATGCCTTTCGTGCGGCGCCTGCTCGATGGTCTGTCCGACGTGCTACTGCTTCGACGTGAAGGACCGTCTGTCCGCTGACGGGGAGTCCGGCGAGCGCGTGCGGAGCTGGGACTCGTGCATGTTCTCGGAGTTTGCCGAGGTCGCACATGGATACAACTTCCGCGGCACGAGCGCTAGCCGCGTGAAGTACCGGTACTACCACAAGCAATGGGGCTACCTCTCCAAGTTCGAGCGGGTCCTCTGCGTGGGCTGCGGCCGGTGTGAGCGTGCGTGTAAGGTCTCGATCAGCCCGCGCGTCGTCGTCGAGGCGCTGCAGCAGGGGGGTGCGCAGTAGATGAGCACTGAGGCCTACGCTCGCCTTCACGCCAACCCGTACCGCCCTTGGCCTGCGCGTATCACCTCGATCCGTGACCTGACCCCTACCGAGAAGCTCTTCGAGCTGCGCCTGATCGATGAGGCGGTCCGCGACGCGTTCGAGTTCGATGCCGGCCAGTTCGTTGAGCTGTCGATCTTCGGGGTCGGCGAGGCACCCATCTCGATCTCCTCGGCCCCGTCGAAGGGGGGCTTCATCGAGCTGTGCGTGCGCAACGCAGGTGACGTCACCGGCGCGCTCCATCAGAAACAATGCGGAGATATCGTGGGGCTGCGCGGCCCGTTCGGCCGCGGGTTCCCGTTCCAGCAGATGATGGGGCACGACGTCTTGCTCGTCGCTGGTGGTCTCGGAATCGCCCCGCTCAAGTCCCTCATCAACCACATCCACGACGAGCGCCATGACTTCGGGCGGGTGACGATCCTTCTCGGCGCGAAGAACCCTGCCGAGATCCTCTTCCGCAAGCAGTTCGACATGTGGAAGCACCGCGAGGACTTCGACCTGATCATGACGGTCGATCAGCCTGATGACACATGGGACGGCGAGGTCGGTCTGGTCACGAAGCTCTTCGACCGCCTCGAGCTCGATCCGATCAACACGTACGGCGCGATCTGCGGACCTCCGGTGATGTATCGGTTCGTCATCGACGAGATGCGCAGGAAGCAGATGGACGTCGACAAGATCTACGTGAGCTTCGAGCGCCGCATGAAGTGCGGCATCGGAAAGTGCGGCCACTGTGGAGTCGGTCACCAGTACGCCTGCATCGACGGCCCGGTCTTCAACTACTGGGAAGCCATGAACCTGCAGGAGGCGATCTAGATGGCAGCTCGCGTCGCAGTGATAGGACTGGCGAGCGACTTCGGCTGCCAGGTCCAGATCACCAACTCCCCTGAACTACTCGCGATTCTCGGCCAGTTCGAGCTCTCGTACTGGCAGCTCGCCACGAGCGGGCACCTGCACCACGACTACGACGTTGCGGTGATTGAGGGCGCGGTCACGACCGAGGAGCACATCTCGCTTCTCAAGAAAGTTCGTGCGACCGCCTCGAAGGTCATCGTGATCGGCGCGTGCGCCGTGACCGGCGGCATCCCCGGTCTGGCGACCACGGGCGGCGACCTCGAGTCGCGGGTCGGGTGCGTCTACGGCGATGACGGCGGGCTTGTCGCCTGCGGCCGGATATCGCCAATGCCGGTGCACGCGGTCATCGATGTCGACTACCACGTTCCGGGCTGCCCGATACAGCCCGCGGAGTTCGTCTCGGTGTTGCAGCGCGCGCTCATGGGTCTCTCCGACAAGATGCCGCGCGAGCCGATGTGCGCGTCGTGCAAGGTCCAGGAGAACGTCTGCTTTTACACGAAGGGCCAGGTCTGCCTCGGCATGGTCACGCGAGCGGGGTGTGGCGCGAAGTGCGTCACGCTCGGCCGTCCGTGCACCGGGTGTCGCGGTATCGCTGACGACGCGAATCTCGACTCCGCCCGTCAGGTGCTCGTCGACAACGGCTTGCTCGAGAGTGAGCTCGGCCGCGTCCTGCAGCTCTACAACGCCATTGAGGAGGCCAGCCGATGACGACGCTGACCGTCGAGCACGTAGCCCGTATCGAGGGGCACGGTACGATCACGGTGAACGTTGATTCCGGGGTCATCTCGGAGATTCGCATGGACATCATCGAACCCGCGCGCTACTTCGAGTCGATGATCGTCGGCCGACGCTTCGATGAGGCGCCGCTCATCACGAGCCGCATCTGCGGGATCTGTTCCCCTAACCACGCGATCACGTCCGTGAAGGCGCTCGAGGCCGCGCTCGGCGTCGAGGTGAGCGAGCGCACGAGGATGCTGCGCAGCCTGATGCTCTACGGCTCCTACCTGCAGAATCACGCCACTCACCTCTACATCCTCGCCGCGCCCGACTACGTGGGTCAGCCCAACGTCTTCCCGCTCGCCGAGAGCCATCCGGACGTTGTGAAGCGCGCGCTCGGCCTCAAGGCACTCGGCAACGAGCTGACGACGGCGATCGCCGGGCGTCCTGTGCACCCGATCACGTGTGTCGTGGGTGGCTTCACGGCCGAGCCCAGCCGAGAGGAACTGAGCATGTTTGCGAACCGGCTGCATGCCGCGGCGCGTGACGCCGCCGCGACCGCCGAACTGTTCGCGTCGTTCGACGTGCCGGTCTTCGAGACTGCCGGCGAGATGCTCGCCATGGCGTCAAAGGACGAGTACGCGATCTACGACGGCGATGTCTGCGCGCTCGACGGCGGTTGGTGCCGCCCGGCTTCCGAGTACACGGAGTTCGTCACCGAGACGGTCGTCGGCCACAGCAACGCGAAGCATTCGACGGTGGACGGGCGCACGTTCATGGTCGGCGCGCTCCCGCGCGTCAATCTGAACTGGGACAAGCTTCTGCCTGCCGCTCGCATCGTCGCGACCAAAGCCGGGCTGCGCCCCGTCTCGAGAAACACGTTCCTGAACAACCTGTGCCAAGCGATCGAGCTCGTCGACGCCGCCGAGCGATGCGCGGTGCTCTGCGAGCAGCTACTCGCCGACACGGGCTCCACTCAGCCGGTGCCGTACAAGATCAAGTCGGGTAGCGGCACCGCCGCAACCGAGGCTCCGCGCGGGACGCTGTACCACACGCTTGCCCTGGACGACGATGGTTTGGTGACCGCCGGCAACGTCATCACCCCGACGGCTCAGAACCTGGCCAACCTCGAGGCGGACATGCGTGCGTTCGCACCGACGGTCGCGCATCTTCCCGAGGAGGAGTTCATCCTCCGCATCGAGCAGCTGGTACGAGCGTACGACCCCTGCCTTTCGTGCGCGGTGCACTAGGCCGCGACCCACGGACTTGCCTGCGAGACCCGGTCGGGACATTCCGGCCGGGTCTCGCAGTCTTCTCGGCAAGGCAGAACGGGTCAAGGTCGGAGTTAGGACCGGCTGCGACGATGCGCGTGCGGCGGACCCTCCGCTCCTGTGACCCAAGCGTGCCGATCGGAGGAAACGCCATGCCGCCACATCGACCCGGTGCCAATGACGCGCCGAGGGACCTTGTTCTCTCAGGGAGCGTCGACCGGCTCAGCGACGAGGGGCTGCTCGCAGTGCTCATCGGAGAGCGAGGCAACGACCCGGCTCGCCGCCTCCTGGAACGGCACCCGATTCCCGACGGGCTGTGGCGGGTGTGTGCCGAGGACTTGGTCGCCCTTGAGGGTGTCGGCCCCGCGGCCGCCGCTCGGCTTCTGGCGTGCTTGGAGATGAGCCGCCGAGCCGCGAGTTGGCGATCAGCTCCTCGGCCGACTGTGAACACGCCAGAGGACGTCGTCGAACTCTGTGCGCACCAGCTGCGGGGCCTGGACCGCGAGCACTTCTGGTCGCTCGCGTTGAATACGAAGAACCGTCTTCTGCGTCTCTCGGAGGTCTCGGTTGGCTCGCTGAATGCCTCGATCGTCCATCCAAGGGAGCTCTTCAAGGATGCCGTGAAGGTGTCCGCGGCATCAGTCGTCGTGGTGCACAACCACCCCAGCGGTGACCCGACCCCTTCGGGCGCCGACATTCAGCTCACGCGACGCCTCGTGAAAGCGGGCGACGTGCTCGGCATCGAGATGCTCGACCATGTGGTCATTGGGGACGGGGGAGAGTACACCAGCCTGAGGGACCTCGGCCACATGTAGACGATGTGTTCGGAGGCGGCACCGCAACGCCTGCACCTGCGGAGATATCGTGGCGAACACGTGGATGCACCTACTGCTGTGGTAGACTTCACCCAAGTTCTGATCGACCGGCCCGGCCAGCGTGGTCCAGGGTCGGTTTTGGCATGCGGGCCGCAGATGAGTGCGGGTACCGCTCGGCACGGAGACGTGCCGCTGGAGTGAGAAGGAGCGACCGTGTCGCTTGTAGATATGTTCTTCAACTCGTGGGGCGGCGACATGGCCGTCGACCTCGGCACTGCGAACACGCTGGTGTCGGTCAGGGGTCGCGGGATCGTGCTTATCGAGCCGTCGGTCGTTGCTGTCGAGAAGGACACGAAGCGCGTGCTTGCCGTCGGCATCGAGGCCAAGCGGATGCTCGGCCGCACGCCGGGTAGCATCGTCGCGATCCGGCCTCTGAAGGACGGTGTCATCGCCGACTTCGAGGTCACCGAGGCCATGCTGCGGTACTTCATCAACAAGACGCGCGTGAAGCGCTTCCCATGGCAGCCCAAGCCGCGCGTCGTCGTGTGCGTCCCCTCCGGAGTCACTGAGGTCGAGAAGCGAGCCGTTTTCGAGGCGACCATGTCCGCTGGCGCTCGCCATGCCTACCTCATCGAGGAGCCGATGGCTGCTGCGATCGGCGCCGGGCTGCCGATCCAGGAGCCGACGGGCTCGATGGTCGTGGACATCGGCGGCGGTACCACAGAAGTCGCGGTCATCTCGCTCGGCGGCATCGTGGTCGCTGAGTCAATCCGAATCGCCGGGGACGAGTTCGATGAGGCGATCATCGCCCACGTGAAGCGGGTCTACAACGTGCTCATCGGAGAGCGAACCGCCGAGGAGATCAAGTTCGAGATCGGAAGCGCGTGGCCGCTTCTTGAAGAGGTCGACGTCGAGGTGCGCGGGCGTGACTTGCTCACCGGCCTGCCGCGTACGATCACGATGGAGTCTGAGGAGATCCGCGAGGCGGTCGAAGAGCCGATCGCGGCGATCGTGACCGCCGTGAAGGGAGCGCTCGAGCAGACGCCACCGGAACTCGCGAGCGACCTCATGGAGTACGGTATCGTGCTCACCGGTGGCGGCGCGCTGCTCAGAGGACTCGACGAACGGCTCCGGCACGAGACCGGCATGCCGGTTCATGTTTCGGAGTCAGCGCTCACCAACGTCTGCGACGGTTCCGCTCAGGCCCTCGAAGAGATCGACGCGCTCAAGAAGGTGCTCCAGGGCGGTCGCTAGGCCTCGCCCGACGCGGTATGAGACTCCCCAATCCCGAGAAGCCATCGGCTCAGCCCGGCCTTCTGATCATCCTGGTCGTGCTGGCGCTCGTCATCACGACGGTCTGGTACCGAGAGGGCGATCGCGGTCCCATCCACCGGCTGCGGACCGGCGTTGCGACGGTGACCGCCCCCGTTGGGGCCGTCGGCGAATACGTGACGCGGCCGGTTCGCGGGCTCGTCTCGTGGGCGTCGGATCTAGGGGTTTCCCGCAGCCAGCTCGAGACGCTTCGAACTCAGAACAACCAGCTCCGCGCGCGAGTCTCGGACCTGGAGGAAGCGCGTCTGCAGAACGAGCGGCTCAAGGGCCTCGTTCAATTCGCCACCGCGAGCAAGATCCAGTCGCTCGGCGCGACGGTGATCGGCCGTCCCACAAACTCGTGGGAAGGGGTCATCACCATCGACCGCGGTACGGACGACAACGTGAAGGCAGGCATGCCCGTGGTCGGGCCGTCGGGTCTCCTCGGCCAGACGGTCGACGTTGCGGCACACTCCGCGAAGGTGCGGCTGATAACCGACCCGAGCTCGGGTGTCGCTGCGATGTTGCAGACCACGAGGGCCGAGGGGATCGTCAAGGGTTCGATCGAAGGCAAGCTCACGCTCGATTTCGTCAGCACCGAGACGACCGTTCGGGCTGGAGACGTGGTGATCACCTCGGGCATGGGCGGGGTCTTCCCCAAGGGTCTGATCGTGGGCGAGGTCACGAAGGTCTCGAAGACCGCGGCCGATCTATACCAGCACATCGAACTCGCGCCGTCGGGCCGGGTGGACACCCTCGAAGAGGTGCTCGTGCTCATCGGCGCGACCACGTCGAACACGGTAGGAGGCGGTGAGTAGATGCGTCACCTGCTCCCCACGATCGGCGCGGTAGTCGTCGCAGCGTTCCTGCAGGCAGGTCTCGTGCCGTACCTCGCGATCGGCGGCGTGGTCCCCAACCTCCTGCTGCTTGTCGTCGTCACCCTCGCCCTTGTCGAAGGACCCGTAGCTGGCTCGACCGTCGGGTTCATCGGCGGATTGATCTTCGACTTGCTCGGCACCGGTCCAGTAGGGCCGATGGTGCTGGTTCTATGCATCACCGGCTACCTCGCTGGCCTGCTGCACGAGAACATGTTCGCCGAAGGCTGGCTGCTTCCCATCACCGTCCTCGGCGTTGCCGCGCTGGGCTCCGAACTAGCGTACGGACTCATACTCAACGTGCTCGGCGTGGGCGGCGCTTTCTTTGTGACGTTCATGCGCA